>Ga0131853_10004250_pt1 | contig 25657 bp, 17 predicted proteins | sample TergutLab28metaG_FD_92764 | JGI IMG/M metagenome (GOLD analysis project Ga0131853, IMG submission 92764) | Labiotermes labralis P1 segment gut microbial communities from Petit-Saut dam, French Guiana - Lab288 P1 (version 2) (version 2) | ecosystem: Host-associated > Arthropoda: Insects >... | reverse complement strand
TTTTATTTTTGTGTGTTTTTTTTTTTTTTATCAAGGGATGTTGTGAAGGTCTTTTAAACTTAATTTAAAACAATCGAGGTAACATACACCCCCCCCCCCCCCCCAATATTCACAGTCGTCGCTTCTGTTTTTTTCTTCATACGAGTTATGGAAATGGAAGCAAAATTTTGGTGGGCCTACCACAGGAAGACGTCGATTTTTAAGAACAAGATAGATTAATTTTGTAAAATTTGGTGCGTTACCGAGTTCTAAGTTTATTGATGATATTCTCTAACAATAAAACCAACTAGATGCACTAATTTCTCAAATTTATTTTTGGAATGAAACTCTACATGTTTCGGGCAGTTCCTCCGTCCATCATCAGGAGTTTTTCACTGTACACGCAGCAATGGCATATGTGCTGACAGCTTGCGAGCAGGATCAGGATGGAACGTCGTGATCCTGCTCGCAAGCTGTGTGTACAGTGAAAAACTCCTGATGATGGACAGAGGAACTGCCCGAAACATGTAGAGTTTTATTCCAAAAATAAATTTGAGAAATTAGTGCGTCTAGTTGGTTTTATTATTATAATTTATCACGATGCACGTTCACCTGAACGTCAGTATGTTGATGACAGGCAAGAACATAGAAATTCCAAGCTAAAATTAAAAGTTTAACGCCTTGAAGTAGGTTAAGTCTTTCCTTTTTTACATTATTGATTATTATCGCTGTAGATTGCACGTGACAATGAGTGCTTTGCCGAATGTGTGCTTTTGTTTCAGTACGGTAAAAAGCAATTTTTACAGCCTAAATGGCGGAAGTGCCCATTCCCTCTTAAAATGAACTGTACTGAAATCATGCATATGTTTCACTTTATTGTATACATAATTATTATTATTATTGACATCAATTTATCTAAATTACTGCCATTTATAAAGCTGATTAATGTACATGCAGATAATTTGTCTTGATGTCGCTGTTTTGTATGCAGATAAAATTCTATAGCGAAGACATTTTAGTGAATTTGTCAAATATTAATACAAAACCAAATGCAAGATAATACGAATTTTAGTATGATGTATGGTTGTGTGCAGGACGCAGAAGGTTTGACATATCGGATTTTGTCACACTTCGTACAAATATTGAGCATCCGGTCTCTTTATTTTATATTTAGCCTGATGACGGCTTATGAAACATCCCGAAATATGTATCCTATATATTTTCATTATGTGTTTCTTAATAAATGTGGGGGGTTTTTTTTTTTACTGAAGCATCCACTTAATTTTTACTTGTCCATCACGCCAAAATTATGTTCTAAATATTCACGGATGACACTTCTTTATTTAAAACTGCAGTGCCGTATAATGATCGTGATGCCGGACAACGCAGCAGCAGTGAACGCTTTCGCGCTGTGTATTGCAAAATAAGTTACTAGCATAGCAACAAGACCAGGGACGTAGAACGGAGAAAGCGGCCAAGAGATAAACCGTTTTTTCTGTAGGCCTCTGTGCAATGGAAGGCAGCCCCCCGTGTCAATGTGTCACCTTTAATGAATGAACTGTGGCTAAAGACTCCGTCTCCTTGACACTGCTGAGCTATAAACGTAAATAAACGTTAGTTACAGCTATGAAAATAATAGATTATCGCCTGATAGAACTAGCACGGGCCGGGTGCTGTGATCCACGCTATGACGCTTCACTTCGCCTCGCTGCTTGGCTGGCCTACTTACCCGTCCACGCATGCGCCGACACATCACACACGAACAGTTAACGTGTCGACATGACCGCGACTTAACACTGACCCACTTGTGTGCTTGTTGAATGAGAACACCAACATAGCCCATGTTACGTAAGTTATCAGTCATTCGAATTTTTAGTGGATTTGTACATACATTTTCTCCCCAACCCCCCATTTTTGTGTATATTGACGTACGATAATAGAGTTTCAGCAAGCAGTTTTTACTGGAGTATTTATGAATGTTAAATCTTTTGAATCCTAGTGAGCACCGGTTTCAACATTATAAAATTCTGCCGCAGAGTGTGTTCATGTTTTTCTCTGTACAGCATTAACGGATTTGTGTCCGTACTGTGGTGTCTTCTGTGTGAAGTAGCAACTGAATCCTTGCGTATTGTTAAGGTCAGTTTTATTATTTTTCTTAAATAGTCCGTGGCTGAAGAGGTTAATAATGGTCCTCTTACCGCGGAGGCCGGGTTTCGATCTCAGTTCATTCCGTGTGAGATCTTTGTGACGGACAAGGCATTGCTGGGGCAGCTTTCTCTCCGAGTACAGTAGGGTCTCGTTTTACGACGGGGTTACGCTCACGAATATTTGGTTGTAAATCGAATCGTCGTAAAACTAGTACTATTTAAATGGTTAAAACTGAGATAGGTTCATGGACCTCACAAATTAGTAAAATAGTTTTATAATTTACAATATTTCTTTACATTATGACATACAGTTTTCGTTTAATGAATTAGGTATATAGAAAATTACACAGGTAATTGAAAAAAATATCAATCTAATAGCTTTTAATTTTGTTTAAGAACGCCCAGGCTGTGGCTCAGAAGACATCAAGAAAGAATGTAACGTCAACTGTTTTTGAATTTTTCTTCTTTTCCGTCTCTTTGACGGACGTCGTGGGTCGAAAAATCACAAACAACTTAAAAGATCTTCACTAAAATAGAAAAAGAAGAAACACATGCACACCGGAAAAAAGCTAGAAGCGCACTAAGTAGAGGAAGGACGCTTGAGTTGTGACAGTGATGCACCACAAGTCGGGAGTGCTCGGTCCGTCTCGACAAGGGTCGTAAAAGTGAATCGTCGTAAAACGAACCGTCGCAGAACAAGGTCCTACTGTACTTCTGTTTTCCCCATGCTCATATCATTCTACCAACGCTACATACTCATCGTCATTTACACGTTGCCCTTTTGCCCTTACCAGACGGACAAACGGGCGAAGCTTGGGAACTTTCCATATAGCAGTGCTGTTTTGTAAATCGGGGAGCATTGGATAGACCTTGGAGGAGTTAAAGCACTAAGGTCGCCACGTTATTGTCGTTCTGGTATCCACTGCTACTGCATAGTGGCGAATTTCATGATTGGTACTAGCTGATTCTTACGAACACGGCTGTGAGTATGCGCGGTCCATAAAAGGAGAATTTCTTGATCACCTGAGCCACCGTTGTTTTTCGAGGACTCTGCACTGTTTATTAACGCGCGTTTTGGTTTTTGCTGTAACCTCTTCCTGTAATTTTGGTTAATTTATTGGTGGGGAAAGCTAATGATCCAAAGGCTGTGATGGTTTGCAGTAGCGCTGTTGCTTTTAACAAAATCTTTCAGACCATAAAATACGTTGAACAGAATGCATGTTGCAGGGTTATTAAAACCGTTGTGTACATCAGGGTTTAGAATGTGGCTAATGCATCCTTGCAGAAGCTGTTGTTTCCAGAGGAATTAGTAACGGTACATACGGAACAGCGCATGCGTGCTCCACTATTTCGTCAGTGGAATGCAGGACACTTTCAGTACGAGTACCGTTTCGAAGGAAGTCACCCATAGCCGCAGTAATAACAAGAAAACGAAAAGGAGGAATGACCTCAATAAATAAAGCAATCTACTTCCAGAACTTAGGAAATTACGCCTATCTTATCTAAAACCTTCCTGTCAAGTACATCAGAGAACATTCTTTTGGTATATCCAAGATTGTCAGTAGAATAATGTCGGTGAATGTGCAAATGGTATTTGTTTACAATAAAATTATTGTCAGGCCAAGTTGTATTTTTACTATTGATCTGTGAAGACAAGTACATTTGTTTAACTATTTAGGAAATATGATATCTTATGAAGGATAATTGGACATTGTTAAAAATTAAATAACTTTTTGAAAATTAAAGGTATTTTAAATAATGTGTTTAGACCACAAAAACCCTTAAGAAAACAAGAATAAAACTACGCAATACACCAGCCCTTCCAGACTTGTTATATAGCAGCGAAACTTGGACTCATAAAGCAAATGACGCCAGAAGAATAACAGCAACAGAGATGAAGTACATGAGAACAGCAGGAGACACTTGGACAGATTACAAAACAAATGTACAAATTGCAAAGGAGCTAAAAATAACACCAATTTCGGAAAAATTACTGGAATACGAGAGAAGCTGGGTACAACATGTAAATAGAATGCTTCGAAATAGATTACCCAGGGTAATGAAACACTGCTCCCCAACTGGCAGAAGGAATCATGGTAGACCTTTGAAGAGGCTTCTGGATGCGTGAGACCGGAACGGGTCAAGAAGTGGCCCAACTCCATGAAAGATATGATGATGATGATGATGATCTGTGAGGTTAGCATGTGTGTTATGATTAACCGCGAAGGGAATGGAAGGATACGTTATCCAACCTTTTCTTGAAACAGTAAGTCTTGGTAGTGCTGACATTTATGCAGCTAATTGGCGACACATATATAGGGGATTTGTGTTTATGTAATGTACTTGTGTAACATCTGTTGGAGACGTGTGTCGTCGTAGGGGTTTATTTTAAAAATTCCACGACGAAATTGTTAAAAAGAGAAATGCAAAACATTTACACTAAATTTTTATCGTTGCACCGTGCATTTTGGTATCTATAAAGTTCACACACCAACAAATGCGCTCTTTATTAAATTATATAAAGTTTTAAAATTTACGTTAAAAATCACTTTGACTTGCTCCTACATGTTCCGGTCTGCGATCATCATTAGGGAACCTTCATTAGAGCCTAGCTAAAGTTATATTTAGGTTAAGATTGGGTAAAAAAAAAACTACGTCGTTATGTGTTATGCGGTGGTGTGGCAGCATAACTTTAGCTAGGCTGTAATGAAATTAGACCAATTGTAGTTTATGGCTGTGAACCATGGGTCCTCAAAGAAAGTATTATACATAAACTCTGTGTGTTTGAGAGGAAAATATTAAGGAAAATATTTGGGCCAACTAAGGAAGCCAACGGTATTTGGAGAATTAAAACAAATAAGGAGTTGGATGAATTAGTTAAACACCGGAACATAACAAGTAATGTTGAAGCCCAACGATTGAGTTGGTCTGGACACATAAATAGAATGCCCGAAACCAGCATAGTGAAAAGAATACACAAATGGAAATCATTCGCAGGAAGACCGGCTGGAAGGCCCAAGTCTCGATGGGATGATGATGTCAGGAATGATCTGAAGAAGATGAAGCTAATGTAGTGGGCAGAACAAGTACAGGACCGCCTTAAATGGAAGGCTATTGTCGAGAAGGCCAAGACTCTATCAGAGTTGTAGCGCCATAGAAGAAGAGAAGGCTCTAATTAAGGCTCCCTGATGATGGTCGTAGACCGAAACATGTAGGAGAAAGGCAAAGTGATTTTTAATGTAAATTTTAAAACGTTATCAAGTTTAATAAAGAGTGCATTTGTTGGTGCCTGAACTTTATATTTACACTGAATTTTTAAATTAAAGTTGTCCCAGTGCATGCCATGCAGGCATGTGGGATATTGGCAGTGTACCCCCGTACAGTCTTAACCTCTGCGTTGGATGGAGATGGGCGGTATGCCACATATCTCGGCCTATTTAATCTCTGGGAAAGAGTGCACGGTACCCATTGAATTAGTGGGCTGGGTGGGCCCCAGAGCTGGCCTGACCGCTTTGGAGAAGATACAGATCTTCTTGCCCTGCCTTTTGTGGAACCCGAATGTTAGTTTCCATTTTCGCAAGAGCCCACTGATTCCTATCCAAAGCCAGATGAGTCCAGCCAACACCCACCCACACGCTATTCTTTCAACATGTGTTTTATTAGCCAATATTCGCCAAGGTATCGCAGGTTACTTCTTCCAAAATAATAACCGGCTTTACGTGCTTTACTATTCCAATTATGTTTATTTTTATTTATTTATGTGATTGTGCATAGCAGTAGTTGCGGAAATAGTACGTATTACCTGATTGGTGTGGCGGGGGAATCCCCGGTGTTCTGGACCACCGGGCTGCCGTGGTATAATTTATGTATCGCAACCAATATTTAGTGGCAACGTGCACAGCTTGACCGTCACGTGCGTGCGTACTATTCCGGCCTTCAGGCCGAGGCGGGTGGAGAGGGGGTTGGGGTGCGTGTTCCAACACCAAGCCATGTAGCGATCACCGCGACTGCGCCGGCCAGCGAAGCAGCTTTAAAGCGGAACGGCTCATGTGACCCGACCCACGTGCTGGGGATTTTCAGTGTTCGGTCTCCACAGCTTGGCCCGGCCTGTTATTATGTACGTCCATTCTTTGATCGAAGTGCATGAAAAGAACGCAGTATGCTCGTGTGTTTCGTCTGAAAGCTGCTGAATGGATTTAGAAGGAAATTTGTGCTCGAGAATTGTACCGAAGGCCGTCAAGCGAGTTTTGTTTTGAGGATTCCTTTCTTCTGGCATATGACGGTGCGTCAATTGGTAACTGGATACCTACGTCTAGAAATGTCGGGCTTCGTTCGACCAGTGACGCAAAGCCATATGCAAGAACGGAAATTCTCCTCGATACCTATGTGAAAATCTTAAAACTGGGTAGAAATTTTGTTTTTGAATCCGATTGGTATAATGTCTGTGTTTTATACAGCCTACAGTTAAACTTCGCCCACTCCATCAGAGACGAAATTTCAAGAAATGTAATGGAATTTCTTTCTGGCCTACCGCGGAATTTGTTGCAAGTCCCACGTACTGGAATTTCCAAAAGTGTCAGCAGTATGAATTGGATTGTAAGTAAACGAGTCGGGTTTGGTTGAAATTGTTATTTTTTTGACCACCGGATATCTGACCCATTAATTCTGCATTTCCTTTACGAGACAATTCGATAAGGTACGAGTTCTAACACCGGATCTGCAGTTGTGAAGCCGTTACGCAAAGAAGACCCGTCATGCTTGTTTCTTGGAGAGGACAAAATTTAGGATATCTAAAACAACGTCAGGTCTTTTGTATCCGACGTCTGTTTCGAGTTCTAATGCGTATAGCTTATATGGAACGCTTAACATCATTGGTACATTTATTCAGTGGTAGTCACTATTTAAAAGGTGTAACATTAGAGAAACGTCTGTAATCGCCGTTTGGGTACGATTCTCTTATCACCGTCTCGTCCATGAGCCAGCATCATGAAAGCTCGTCGGAGAGTCCATAAGAAGCGGAGAGTCGCCCAGCAAGTAAAGAAATTCAATTTGGACCCCGAAGGTGTAATGCCGTGTTCGAAAGAGTTCGCATCTCGAATCTGTTCTGAGCCATTTGAAACCGTTCCACAGCACCACGTCGTATTTTTGAAGATTCGTTTTAATACCGTCCGTTTATCCACGCGTCAGCCATATAAGTGGTTTTTTCTTTCATCAGGCTTTCCAACCAAACTGCGATCAGTAAAGGTAAATTAGTCCCGTTACAGGCCCGGAGGTGCCTAGAGGGTTCCAGGAAGTTAAGTTTCCCGGATTTCGTGACAACGGCACAGGATGGTGGTGGGTTGTCAGCCTTACGCACCGGCCGCCTTTACCCCCAGGAAATGCTCCTGGTACTCATTTCTGTTAGAGGTTAGTCGACCCCAGGGCCATAGTGCGATCGGAAGGATTTTATGTCAATGAAACATCCAATGAAACCAGCCGGGATCGAACCGGCGACCTTCCGATTTGTAGCACAGCACCTTAATCACTGTGCTACCGCGGTCACCAGACTGCGATCAGTAGATATTAAAATCGACTGTGATTGTTCGTCTGTCCACATTTAACAGTTCCATTATCTCTGAGTAATTTTTTATGAAACTGTGTGTGGAGTAATGTCACTAAAATTTGTTGTCCCATTCCAGTTTTAGTTAAAAAAGCGGACAAGATTAACGGCCATTTTATATGTAAATCATATTGCGTGTTCGCACGCATTGTGGGCGTAGGCCGCTAAATACTTAGCGTAGCGAATGATATTCCTAATGAAAGTTGTGCTATACAATGAGACAGGTAGGTCACACATTATGCAGCATGCCATGGGTTCAGCTCGCGGCCTGCAGACAGCATGTGTTCCGTCAGGTTTTTTACGGCTCTTGGGTACGTTTGTAAAATTGTATACTTACTTTAAAAATTACAGTAATTTAGGCGGTTAAAGTATTCCACTTACTGCAAATTTACACGCACGGCCCACGAACCATCCCAAAATAACGGTCGTGGCTCTTGGCAAAAAGAATGTTTGGACACCCATGCACTAACAGAATGTTGCTGTTTTCTAGTTTATTGGCTACTGCGATGTAAATTTTATATGGAACATGAATTTGATTGTTTCCATCCCGTTGTGTATATGTAACAAATTTATTGAAATGAACCGTCTTTACACAACATGCAAATAACAGTTGCAAATCTACATCTGGTTAATTAAGCGACATGTTTCGACCTTGTTCGGCCATCATCAGGCTTACAAAGAAATTGTGTTAATTATGGTACATTCGTTCGCTACACCACTGGGATCCCATGGTTCACATTGGTCTTATGTCTTTTTTAAAAAAATATTTACCATTGGTTAAAACAACATAATACATTAAAATGTAAAATGTTATTAATTTTAGTATCCTGGCAGGGATGGACGTAAGTTGTTCAGTCGACTGTGGTGACGCTTTATCGCCTGGTTGTGTAAGAGGTACTCGAGGCAATCGTTCGCAGTGTTTTCAGTGGGGCTTTGTGTTTCCTGGGTTCGTATGAAATTGTACACTTAATGTTGTGTGCAGTTTGTATGTATTCCAGTAAACCATGGGATCCCATTGGTATAGCGAACGAATGTACCTTAATTAACACCATTTCTTTGTAAGCCTGATGATGGCCGAACAAGGCCGCAACATGTCTCTGAATTAACCAGTTGTAGATTTGCAACTGTTTGTTGTATGTTATGTAAAGACGGTTCATTTCAATAAATTTATATGAAACCTCTCTGTTGGTGTAGCAAACACAAGATGCCGGAGGCGCGCTGCATTTGAGTGCTTGATATGTTAGCGTGAAACGTCACAGCTGACGAAACAATACATCACTTCAGTCCCACGGAAATTTCATAATCAGTTTATTTGGAGTGTTTTAAAGAAAATAGTTATTAGTTTTTCAATTGCCTTATGTTTTTGAAACTGTTTTCAGTGGTGCATTTTTCATACATTTTAAATGTTTTTTTTATGTAAAATTATGCTTATAGTTTCTTTATACGTTTAAAGCTCTTACGTCATGGGCTGATGATGACCTGAGTTTGGGGTCAAAACTAGTTGCCATGTAAATAAAACTATTTGCACAGGTGATGGTTGTGATGGTGAATAATTGTGGACACTGTCATGTGATGTAATTTAGTGACTGGGAAACGTTGGACTGTTTTTTGAGCAAATTCTCTTGGAGGCCCTTGCTTGTTTTGCCTCCCACTCATAGGTATATCGTGGTTGAAGACTTGGGTGGGGGGGGGGGACAAAATCGACCATGGGTACTTTACATAAAGACCTATCTACATTTATGACTATTTTGCGCTGCATTCTTCGTAAAATGAGAAATTTTTCAGACAAATTTGCAGAAAAACTCGAAACATGCATCTTATGATCAACAACTTTTTCCCGGAAGTCGTGCCGTTTAGGAGATAATGTGGCAAAATGTGGTAGAGCCGGGCAGGCCACAGGTGACCAATACAATCCGGCGAATGCGCTTTACGTGTTGGATAACGAAGGCAGCAAACACACGCCCAGAATATGTAATGCTTATAGCTTTTCAACGACAACCAGTCACACGCACTTGCCTGAAAGTTAATTAACACGTGCATTGCCTGGCTTGTATTTAACGTAACCGATGATTGCTTGCACGTGTCATGACAGTAACGTTTGACGAATATGTTGTAGCTTTTAGTGAAATTGTTTGAGAAGTGGCGAATTGTTGTCTTTGTATGTGTGTATGTTGTGAGCCGGGATAGCGTAGTCGGTATAGCCACTCGCTACGGACTGGACGGTCCAGGGATCGAATCCCGGTGTGGGCGAGATTTTCATCACCCGTTCAGACCGGCCCTGGGGCCCACTCAGCCTCGTGTACAATGGGTACCGGGTCTCTTTGTCGGGGGTAAAGCGGCCGGGGCGTGGCGTTGACCACATACCCCCATCTAGCGCCGAGGTTAAAGAGAGAGTAGAGCTATACCTCTACTCCCCCTCTGGGCCTTCGTGGCCTGTTCTAGGGTGAACTGTACCTTTACCTTTGTGTAAGTATATTGTGAAGTTGTGGGTTGCGGCGCGGTGTATTCATGTAGACATACGAGGCTTGCAACGTACTGGAGAAACCTGCCACCTCCATATTATTTTCCGAAAATGGAGGCAGTAGTTTGATAACCACCCGTTTGTAGCGATCTGTAAATAGGCCGCCACTCGGTATTACGGCTCAGATAACAAACCATTCAACCCTGCGATAATTTCATCATTTACCCGTTTGTTGATATGTGTGTGTGTGTGTGTAAAGACGCCGCTTTGTGAAAGGAAATACAGTGATGCCTCGGCTAACGAAGATAATTTGTTCCGGAATCACATTCGTTAGCCGAAATCTTCGTTAGCCGAAACACACATACAGACGGAGAAGATAAGCTCCTGGAATGGCCCGACCGTTCGTGTTTGCTGCTTTATGTTAGCGCGCGCATCCACTAAAACATTCGTTAGCCGAATCCATATTCGTCGTTAGCCGAGTCCGAAAAACAGCGAAAGAAATCTTCGTTAGCCGAAAAATTCGCTAGCAGGGTCACTCGTTAGCCGAGGTATCACTGTAATGCGTGTTGTTACCCTGTGAAAATGCCGAGTATTCGTTCGATTCCCGGCGGGGGCAGAAGATACATTTCTTGTCCTATCTCGTGTCCTGCAGAACAATGAACGTATATCGTTCCTACGAACCCCTGAAACAAAGACCAGCACAAAGGGCACGTACATGCACGAGCACGCGCGCACGCTTACACACACGAACCATACATTAAATCAACAACTGTAACGAAAGACAAGGAAGCGAAAAAAAAGGGGGGGGGGGACAGCGATAAGGAAGGAAATGCAAGGACAACGGCAGAAATAAGAGCAAACAACCGCGATAGGAAGTGTGTTGTGTTACAAGTTGTTTGTTGTGTACTGCATCTTGAGGGTGCGTGGCCCCTTTCACTGGTCTGCTGTGTCCATGTTGTGTACCAGGTGCGAGGGAGATCCCTGCGAAGTGTTTACCCTTGCATGAAGGGTTTAAACATCTGTCTGGGGGTTAGCAGACTGGTAGAGCTTGACAACACACGCCAATGTGTCCGATGCATGTTCAGGAGAGCCACTTTGCATTTCTCTTGAGACGCGACTGTTTTTTGTGGGTTTGTTTGTTACTGCTATTTGCCTCGTTCCTCCTATGACCCCCTTTCTCTTTGCTTGAGTGAACTAAGTTAAGGTGTCTTACTATAAGACTCAGTGTTCGCTCCCCAAGTTCGCACCATTCGAAATGGCATCTTTAGTATGCATTAAGACAGATTAGTAAGTGGGGCAAACAAAACAAACGAGTCATTGTTTCATTCCCGTGAAAACATTTGTCATTTTTTCTATTGTTGACAGCGACATACCAACGAAACAAAACCAGAGGTACCTCATTTTTTGGGTTTCCATAGCAACACTTTTAATAGTCGTGTGTATTTGTAGTCGTTGTTGGTAACGAGAAAGTACCGAACGCGCTTGTCTTGTGAAGTACTAAGAACAGCTGTGGTCAATATGGTAATGAACCTTGGGGTTCCATAAAGTGTGGGGAATTTGATAAATGTTGAAATGTTGTTAGCTTCTCAAGAAGGGCTGTGCTCCGTGGAGGCAGTTCTTTCCATTGTTCTCCTGGATGGACTGAGGAAAACCACGCAACTCGTGGGGGTAGTGTCCGGTCTCCTGACTGACTGTGGTCTGTTGAATATTCATTCAATGTACTTCGTAATTGGTCTTGTTGGACCCACACACTCCCAGCGTTATCTTAAGTATTCGTGGCTGTGGGGGGGGGGTGGTGGTGGTGGTATTTTTCTGTGATCTTCATGTTTGTACCGTGCATCAGTGACGATTAAAACACTTTATTATCCAACGGATGCACAAATATATAATTCGTAGACACAATTAGAATTATTATAAAATATTTAAAATTGCTCCAACATGTTTCGGATCACAAGAGATCCATCATCATGGAGCTATATACAGTGCTTTGCTAAAATTACAGTAATAGTTCTATCTTGTCCGTTGATATGGACGTAGTCGGTATTATGGCAGCATTTTGCCCGTGGTGCGTGTGTGTACTGCACAGTCTAGAGAGGCACTCTGGGTTGTTATACCGTGTCGACTGGTATGTAGTTATCGATGTTTCGACAGTCCAGGACCCGGAAGATGAAGGTGCGATAATGATTCGAAATTTCGGTAACTGTATACTATTCGGCACAGCAGAATACCCGAGGAACCCTGAATCTTTAGCAGCACCACTTTGAGGACGTTAGATCTGCCCAGATGTTATAGATATGCTTCCAAGACGTTGCTAGAAGCATTTGTGAAGAGGATTCTCAGTTGTTACGAAGACAAGCATTTCTTAATACCTCTTGGTAGAATTCAGAGGCCGTTAGGTCCGTTGGAAGGGATTTGGATGTTGTCCTCGATGAGACAAGGTGGCAGGCAGGTGCGCGAATTCCTGTCCGAATAGTTGCTGTAGTCCGCAGAGTCATACCTTCGCTCTGGAGACGCTGGACGGTGTGAAAGATGTGAGCGCGTTTAGGTGTACGTACTGATCGGATCCGACCTGCGAAGTCGTATAAGGAATGCGGAGACGCCAGCTTGCATTGTGACGAGGCGACTTCATGCCCTGTACAGAATGAAAGTATTGATCGGAGGTCACTTTTGCACCATTTTCAAAATCTACCCTTATTATCTGTCGGCCCAACTGTACTTTAGACGAACCTTTTCTTTTACAGTCCGCCTGTAACTTTCCATTTGCAGCAAATACTTTTGGCGCCACAGAAGTAATTTGTGGTTCACAAACAAAATGCGTCTCTTGATACTGCAGTTGCCCATTATGAAGCCAGTGGATTTTAGTACCCTTGAGAGAAGAGAACTGCTCTCTTCTGGTTTATTACGCAGCGAGTTGTGATAATTTCTTTCTTTCTTCAGCACCCTTCTCTGAGATTTTCTGCATAATGGAAAGTTATTTCTTTTCTCATCGCAGGCAGTCTCCGTAAAACACGTATATTCTTTCGATCATTTGGCTTATAGGGGATGCCGATTGCTTTGCTAAAGGGTTCGCAATGGGTGGTTTTTAAAGTACGTCATTAGCTTTCCCATGTCTGTCCGTTGGTCTGTCTGCTTGTAACAGTTCTGGAACCACCGAGCAGATTTTTATGAAATTTGGCTTTAGTATCCTTTATGCTTTGCTTATACGGATACGTAGCTACGATTTGGACGGTACGTGGATCGATTCCCGCTGGGGTCGAGATTTTCCGCAGCCCCCCAGACCGGCGCTGGGGCGTACCCAGTATCGGGTCTCTTTCCTGGGGGGTAAAGCGGCCGGGGCGTGGCGTTGACCACCCTCTACCATTTAACACCTAGTTTAAAGAGAGAGAGAGAGAGAGAGTAGAACTACACCTCTACTTCCCTCTGGGCCTTCATGGTCTTACCTTTAGTACATGCATCTGTAGCGCATCTCAGTAAAGGAACGGAAGAGTTTCGGTCAGGTTTGGTGAACTGAAGCACACTTTATGCCCAATATCATCTTGCGGAAGTTTTACTGTTGCAGGGAGCTGAGATAGCTTAGTCGGCACAGTGACTAGGCTACGGTCTTGACAGTCTAGGAATTTTGGTTCGATTCCCGATAAGGTTAATAGATTTACCTTTTATCCAAAACCTTCAGACCGGTTCTGGGGTCTGTTCGACCTCGTACTGAATGAATACTGGGGATTTTTTTCCGGGAGTAAGGCAGCCTAAAGCCGACCACCCACCTCCATATAGTGCCGAGGTTAGGAATAATCAGGGCTATGCCTTCACTGTTTTTGTAGGGATAACTTTACCTTTGCCTTCCTCTGTCAGAGATACTTAAACGGGAGTCTTATATTGTGCCATCTCATAAATTGAGACCAGTTGTTACGTTGTTGATTTTTTGACGTATTTTGTTGGAGGTCCTTGCAGAGCCAGTGTGACGTAATTGCAGGAGCAATTACGTAGCTTACGCACTAAAACTCTTACGCTCTGCCCATATCTCTTAACTGTTGGCCGCAAGTCTGAATGACCTTGCTGATAATAAGTTCGTGGGGTTTCGTTGCAGAAAACCTTAACATTTAGTAGTCTTACTTACTAGAGGAGCCGGTTCGCTAAAATACAAGTACACATGTACACCAGAAACCTCGCTGCATGATACGGCAGTGCACTCTGCCGTGCTTCATGACCAGTAGCGTGTGTTTTCAGGACACAGTAACTGTGCACCTCCCTTCTCCTCCATTCCCCTCCACAGGCTTTTCGAGGTCAGATCCGCGCTGTACTTCCCCATATTTCGTGAACAATGGGGACGGCCAATTTTTAGGCTAGTTCGAAAATTTGCTGGAAGCGAATGTTAGCTTCGATGTGTCTGTCCGTCCGCATGGAATAACTCGCCTCCCACTGGACGGATCTTCGTAAAATTTTGTACTGGGGGGGGGGGGGTTAGTGAAATCTGTTGATAAAATTTGGGTTTAGTTAAAGTTGGACGAACAATTACAGGCGTTATGTATGAAGACCTACATACATTTATGACTGCTTAAGGTACAAATATTACGATGGTTGGCTTCTTTGGTAATCGGTGACAGTAAACCCATGTGCGAGTTTTTAGGCTTTTGGTGCGATGCTATTGAGGTCTTCCGTCTTCTGGGTTATGATGCCGCGTCGCTGGGTGATTGGTGCTCGACTTCCTAGACAGCATGTCCGTCTCATTTTCAAGGGTCGAATGGCCATCCTCAGTTTACATTTTCTTAGCGCTGCTGGTTTTGAATCTGACTTTCATAATGGGTGCGATATTAGGCACAATTGCCGTATGTGGACTCGACCTTGATGAACCGTGAAAATGGAAGCAACGTGTTCTGCTAAAATATCCGTATCCACCTACGAGGCTACACGGCTTCGTATCCCACAGGTCCACATTTCGGTTGGTTATATAATGTAATCGAAATATGACACGTTAAGATGTTGTGCGATTTGTGTTTAAATCTCCAAGACAAGTAAGCGCTTAATCCACGTGACATTTGTTCCACTGTCGTGACTGTAGCATTTCTGCTACGTTTTAAATTTCCTTAAGTATACATTCATTTGGCTTAAGTAAGTTAAATGTTCCCATCTTAATGAAGACAGATGGCGATGCTAATTGCACGGTACACCGACGCATTGCCTCATTAATATGTGCCTTGTAAAATATGTGTACTTGTATTTACTTTGACTTGTATTGTTTGTGCTGTGTTTTTGAATTGCTTCCCGTTTATGTATATTTATTCTTATTTGTTTTATCTGTACTACTGTAAGGACTACTGCCATTGAGTGAAAACTCAATTGCAGTAAATATAATAATAATAATAATAATAATAATAAAGCAGTACATACAGACAGAAGTTATAGCAAATAGGCCCGATATAATAAATAAAAACAAAAAAGAGAAAACACGCACACTGATAGATGTGGCAATACTCGAAGACAGAAATCTTGTGCAAAAGGAAGCGGAAAAGAAGTTAAAATACAAGAGTTTATGTATAGAGATACAACGAATGTGGAACCTGAAATGTACGATTATACCAGTAATAATTGGAGCAATTGGAATAGTAACGAGAAGCTTAAGGAAAAATTTTGGAAGCTGTACCAGCAAGACATTCGATAGATTCACTACAAAAGACGGCTGTACTTGGCACATCACACATAATACGGGAAGTACTGCAATGTGAAGCTTGAAGCCTGAGCGGTGGGGATCACCGCTGGTTCAAGAGAAGTACCAGGAAGAAAAGGCCTGTGACAAGAGACATCAATATCGAATAATAATAATAATAATTCCTTGATTATTTATGTATGTATGCACTGTAGGCTGTGACTGCTAATTTAGTTGCTAGTACTTGTATGTCCAGTAAATGTTATTAGCAACTTAAAACTAACACCTTTTATCTCTTTTCATTAGTAAGTTTATAGAGGGCGGAATTTAATTCGGACTTATCAATACGCTTTGTAGACCGTACGTATGTGTATAATATGGCTTTGAAAGGTGAATACGCTATTTGAAAGCAACCGAAGTATTTAAAACAGGACCTTGATCATTTTGTACGATTTCGAAGGGTTTGCTACAGGATGTCCATATATTTTGTTAACATGTTATGACTTGCTTTATATTTGTATAGTGCAGTGTAATGTAGGATGCTTCAGTTTCATTGACTGTTTTGGAAATTAATAAGCGGATTTACAACCCGCAATACTGTTAAATCTAAATACATAATTATTGCCGATACTGAAATTTCCGCTTTCACAAACCAGCCAGAAGTTTAAAAGTGTTCAAGAATGGAAGGCTGTATAGGTTCGGGGGACATCAGTGTCCTACGCTTGTGCAGATAAATTTTATACAAATATTTCTAAATGTACGAGGAACACAGTTCGAATTGACAAGGCAAGCCTAGTGCTGGTAAGGAATCCCAGGACGTTAGACAAGCTGCTGCGGTCATTGCCTACGATTTCTGTGCAAGGTGCTTTGGAGCTGAACTCTTTCTCGGTTTTAGGCGCTTTCGCAAAAGTGCGAAAAGCGACTGTTAGCTTCGTCATGTCTGTCCGTCCGTCTGTGCTCATAGAACAACTCGGCCCCCCACTGGACGGATTTTCATGACCTTTGGTAGTTGAGCGTTTTCGAAAATATATCGAGAAAAATCAAGTTTCGTCAAAATCTGATAAAATAACGGGCACTCTGCTGGAAGACCAGTATACATTTATGTTATATCTCACCTATTTCTTCTTGGAATGACAAATGTTTCGGACAAACCAAAATCGTGTGTACAGTGCGGATGGTGCCGTGCACCAATTGCACCATCCGCACCGTACACACGACCTACGCAGCGGCTCTCAAGACCACCACCCACCCAACAACTCGGTGCAGAAAACCATATGCTGCAACTCAACATCTAATGCTCCTGATGTTGGGCGTATGTACCCGAAACATGCCGAGCTAAGAATACATCAATAAAATTACCTTGTTGCATCAAGTTGGCATTTCACTTTATTTCATTCCAGAAGGTTGTTGGAGGAATAAAATCAAAAAGACCTTGGAGCAGCACTTTCAAATTGTTTCAAAAGAGGTGCAATCATCTATAAATTAATCAGTAAAGTCGCTCGCTTTATAACCTGAATTCTTTGTAGAAACCAAGCTTATCAGCGAGCCTTTTAAAATGTGAGGGACGTAAATTCTTATTTTAAAATTGAAGTAGGGTTGTCACGGTGGCCGCTCAGTCTACAGGCTCTTATGCGTGTGACGTTGCACCGCTTGAACATTGGGGTCACTGATTCTCATCTCACAAAGCGTGAAATCGTGTTTTTTTTTTCAAGTACCGTGTACTGAACCTTCCGTTTCAGCCAAGGCCTTCTAATTGGCCGATCTTCCTTTCATCGATTTGTGCTAAATAATACATCTATTCTAATTCCGTACGGGGCATTGAGCCATTCTACGAAAGAAGAAGTATTACTCATGTCTTGAGTGTGGTGGGTAGCTTTCCTCGCAGTCATGCTTAAGAATTCCAAATCAAACGTTGTATTTGCTACGCCGTGTTTAAGTTTTCCTAGAGTTGGAGTTGCCGAGTGAGGAGGGATAGAACGAGCAGGTTTTATTTCGTTTTTTTTTTAATGCAAATTTGAGTGGCCGCATACATAGGAAAGATTTCTGAAAACTGGATGTGTGCAAACGAAAAGGAATGCAGGAATATGTAGCAGTTTGCCTTCATGTGTTGCGATAAGATTACAACTGGTTGCCATCGTACTGTTAAGTCTAATGTAAAAGAGAATGACGAATATAATAAATAGATAAAGAATAATGCATAACACGATAACGTGTTTTCACTACATGACAGGCAATGTCGTATAGGCTGTAACAAGTACGAGATTATTATATGCCTGTTTTTTATAATTTAAGAACTCAACCTTCCCTTCACGTAATCTTCATAAACACATGAAAAATGAATAAAAAATTGTTATTGTAAAAAGCTCGACAGTACTATTGTGCATTTCGAAATATTCATATTTTTAACATTCATAGGACAGTGCATCGCTAATATATCCGCAGAGTACAACCAACAAAATGCAACGTTTCACATTGTATTTATTTCAAGACGCTGTACATGTTTCAGACGGGTTTTCCGTCCATCATCAGGAGCTCAAAACTGCACATACAGCGTCAGGTATTTGTCAGACCGTTACTGCTGACGGCTAGCAGCAGGTAGCAGTATTGTTCCAACAAATACCTGACGCTGTATGTGCAGTTTTGAGCTCCTGATGATAGACGGAAAACCCGTCTGAAACATGTAGAGCGTCTTACTGAAATAAATAAATTGTGAAACGTTGAGTCTTGTTGGTTGTACTCTGAGCATATATACTACAGTGCAGTTCGAAACATTCTTCATACGCAGACGTTTTGTAAGATCCGCTGTCTGTATTTATTATAGTTTCGTCCGTTAATTACAGAAGGTACGAGTATTCTTAGTGTCATATTTATGTTTCGCCTACTTCATTATGACGGACGTGATGACGTATTCGGTATAGCGACTCGCTACGGGCTGGATGGTCCGGGGATGGTGATCATGGTGGGGAAGAGATTTTTCGTGCCATCCAGATCGGCTCCGAGGCCCACCCGGTCTCCCGTGCAGTGGATACCGTTTCTTTTCTAGAGTTAAATCTGCTGTAACGTATTTCCGACCACCCACCTCTTAGTGCCGGGTTTGCGAATGTGTTAGAGCTGTACCCTTCACCTTTCTGTGCCTGTTCAGGCTTGTCGTGGGGTGACTTAAAGGTTTCGCGGTATTCGTCGGATAGGCACTGAGGCTATAGCCTGCAGCCCGGACACTACTCCAGCCTAACCGCACCTCACCTCCAACATACAGCAAACCAAGAACGACACGACCAATGTGGTAATGAACATCATAGTCGCAAGCTCCTGGTGATGGGCATAGTAATGCCCGAAACATGTTGAGCCTACAAGAAGTACAATAAAATAACAAGTGGCATCTAGTTGATTTTTTATTCATCACTTATCACAATGAAGCACAGTGCAATAAAAATCAAATAAATTCCATCTCCAGTACAAAGACCTACCAGTTAATGCTGCTTAGGGAACTGCAATAAGCAATTGGGTCTGCACTGTGAACAAAATGCAGTATTTTTACATGCTGGCAGCTGGCGGTACGAAATAGTTACGATGGAGCTTAAACGACTAAAGGGTGATATACGTGAAAGGATTTCATGAATTACGTCTAGACAAACAAACTTCTGAAACCTGAAAGCATTTTGGGGGTTTCGACCGTTTACATTTTAACGATTTCATAATATTTCGTACAGGACGAAAACGAAATTTGTGACAGGAGAACATGCAAAGTTGAGTGTGTTGTGAACGAGTGTTGTTGGGATTATGTGAACCTGAGCAAGAGGAAGTAGCAGCAGGCTTGAGCAGAATGAATAATGGGTAACTGTATAATTTGTAGGCCATCGTGCGATTTTTGTTTAATCTTTCGCAGGGGTATATTTGAGACCTGCGTTTTTCTGGGATGTTGCCGTGCCACACTGGGTGACTGGTTCCACAATCACCCAGTGATACATTGTCATATCCCAAAAAACCCGAGATTCCGTAGGGCTAATGTACATTGAATACAAGTATTACGGTGACAGAATAAAGGAAGAAGAGATGGACGGGACATACATCACGCGTGTGAGAGATTAGAAATGCATACAAAATTTTAGATTGTAAACTTGGAGGGAAAGGACTACTTGACAGACGTAGGGGTAGATGGAAGGATAATATTAAATTGCTATTTAGTAAATAATGAATGTGCACCTGCCTATTCCGGGGACTTCGTCAGAACAAGATGCTAAAACTTCCGGCTGCATAAGAAGCGAAGAATTTTTTCTATTTGTTGAGCGACTGTCAGCTTGTCAAAAAGGACCACGCTGCATACAGCTATTTATGACGGACGACCTTGTTGTACGGTCCAGGACCAAGAAACTTCCGGTGTATAAGCTGACCATGAGCTGCCGCGTTGTCCTGTTGTGTTACAGGCTGCCTGCATGCGTGTAGGCGGATTTTACGGAGGGTATTTGCACACTATACCGTGGACTGTTGGCCTTGTTATTATGTAACTTTCATAGAGCCTACTATAACTTGGACGTTTTGCATCCATGCATGCCGTAACGTCGCATCTGAGCTACCTGATGAAAGGAGCTGCCTGGAAATTGCTAACGACCTACCAGCTGTGTTCAAGGTGCCTTCCATATACACTGCTATTTTCTCATACGCTTGGAAGAGTTTCTTGGCGTTGCCTTTATCCGAAGCAGTGTTTTCAAACACTGTTTGCATATAAAAGCCGCTGGAAGAGTTTTACATATCCCAAGGAACCACTGCCCGTGAAAACTTTTACGGGCTCGAAAAACTTGATGACAAGGAGAACAATTTAGCTACCGCTAAATTATTTTCAACAAAATGTATTTGTAAAGAGCTGCTATAAACGTTTAAGGCAACACACATTGCATGAAAAAGTCGAATCACTTTTTGCATTTTTTTTGGTATTATCTAATCTACTGTAGGTGCTTTCGCAAAACTGTGAAAAGCAACTATAAGCTTATCATGCATGTCCGTCCGTCAGCCCGCCGGCATGGAACAGCTCTGCTCCCACTGGATGGATTTCCATGAAATTTGATATTTGCGGTTTTTTTTTCGAAAATCTGTTGGGAAGACTCGAAGCGTCATTAAAATCTGACAATAGCGCGTACTTAACGTGAAGACCGATGTACTGTACATTTATGATATCTCGCAGAATTCATCTTAGAATGAGAATTATTCCAGACTGAAGTTGTACAGGAAATCAAAACACACAGTTTTTGTTCTATAATTTTTCCCCCCGAAAATCGTGCCATTTTTGAGATAAAGTGGTAAAATATGGTACGGCCAGACAGGCCACAGCTGAATGTATGATACGAGGCATACAGAGTGCGATTTGCATGCCGGGTGACTAAGGCAAGAATACAGACATACACATTCGTAATACTGAATACGTCTTTCTTTTCCACAACAACGGTGGTTATGCGAACGCGCCGCAATGTGAAGTTATACGTACATTGCCTGTCTATGTTTTTGACATAAATATATATCAAATTAAAATAATTTTAATTTTAACTTCTTCTTTTTCTTCTTTTCTTCTACTTCCATTGGCAATACAGCCCACTGTGGGCTTTGGCCTGTCGAACAGTGTCCTTCCCTTTTTTACTATCTGCCACCAACTCTCTCCATCTTCTCACTCCCAGCACTTGAAGATCTCTATCTACTTCCTCTTTCCATATTTTCTTGGGTCTTCCCCTTCTTCTCGTCCCTTCCAATTCTTGAGTGAAGATCTTTTTGGGCATCCTATCCCCCTCCATTCTCTCTAGGTGACCTTTTATCCATTTTACTATATTTTCTCCTTTACTCATCTCTTCTAGTTCTCGATTCGTCCGACTTTTCCATTCCCCGTTTTCATATTTAGGACCATATATTCTCCAAAATATTATTTCATTTTAACATCAAACTGAAGTTTACATCCGAAGTGAGGTTTATTTTGAATGTAACGCTTGGGGGTCCCCCCCCCCCCCCCAAATGTTGAATTTTTGGTCACGATTTCTCGCCGAACCCCAAACGATGTTGTTACGAATCCTGGTTTGGAAACGCTGATAACAAGCAATACGACTCGCTTGTAGAGAAGTACGAACGCAGCAGAGCGGAATCCGTCTTTGAAACCTGATAAAGATGTTAACGACTTTTCGTGAAATCCAACCGTTTATTTATTACTGTGTTAGTAAGAACTCACTGCTGATTTACTTGGTAGATGATAAACTCTTCTCATTTGTTAGTGCCTGCTTGTAGTGTGACGCATATTTGGCCTGTTAACCGCCCGTTTTATGTCACGATGGTTCTATATTAAGAAGAGTTTTTGTCTCAGAGTGCAAGCCACAATATTGGAGTTTTTCGCAGGGTAATAACTATAAGACAGCTCATGGGTTAAATGATAGTGCTTGTGTTTATCTGCCCGATATGAAATATAATGGCAAGAGTTGAGAGATAAAGGTAAACAAAGTGAATTTGACGCAGAGTGGGGGCGGGGGGGCGTCACAAGTATGTAGACTGTGTTCCTGTTCACTAATCGTGAATGTCATCGTCATTAAGACAGCAACTGGCAGCTTTCACAGATCAGATTTCGCATTGAGAGGCTGCTAGCTGTTCAGGTATTCGAGAAATTACCTGCCTGTTATGAACCTGATAGTCGTTTTGTATTTCGTAAAAACCCAGTCCAAAATTTCGAATTCTGTCTTACTGGTACATTTTAATATTATCTTCTCTTCTACATCTAAGTCTCACAAACAGTCTCGTTTCTTCCAGTTTTTCAACTGAAATTTTATAAACATATCTTTTCTCTCTCGTGCTTTCTCAGTGTCCTGTGTTTCTTCTTCACCTTCATTTGATTTCTGTAATATCTTTCCACTGTTATCTGGTGTAATTGTGGAATACCATTTCACATTCATATACATTGAGTTTCCGGCGATTGTAGGAACAAATTCTACGTTTCGCGGACTATTCTTCAAGACATAAGTCTGGATGTGTTGATGAAATCCAACAAGATGCAACAGTATGCAGATATTTATTTACTGCTAAATCATTCTACATGTTTCGGGTGTCCATCGCACCCATCATCAGGAGTACATAAAACTGTAATTGCAGCCTCTGGTACGGATCATACTATCTGGGAAGCTTCTTCCAACGTACGTTGGAAGAAGGGTGCAATTACAGTTTTATGTACTCCTGATGATGGGTGCGATGGACGCACGAAACCAGTAGAATGATTTAGCAGTAGATAAATATCTGCATACTGTTGCATCTCGTTGAATTTCATCAACACAGAATTACGATGAGCGGAACCACGAATATAATAAGTCTGGATAGTATCGTCGACTGAGATGCTCTCTTTGCCGTACGATACATCGTGAAAGCTTCAGTTCTCGCAATATTTTGGTTTTATTATGACTTACGATTGTGCCCAGATTTCAGACACAGCCTTGAGCCTTCCCCCACCTTTGACTTTGCGCTTTGTAGCTTTCTTAGTCATTCAAATGAAGAATACCGTAAAAATATTCCCTTTGATGAAACCGAAGAGGTGTGGAAATTTGTAATATTTGGCGTTGATCGTCGTCGCCTGTTGACATCGCAACTAATTATCGTCTACAGGGGAGATAAACTTGTACGAGGAACTTCCAAGAAAAGTGACATCGGTTGTATCTAAAATGGCATGCGTTCAGAGAGCACGTTTGTTATCAGGGAGACGTGTGGTTCGTTATAATTATCCCATGTGTTATCTTATCGGCTTACCAGCATTTTTAATATTGAGCCATTGATTGTTGCGGTTCAACAATAGGTATCCATTAACGAACCTGTGAAGAAAATTCATTGTCATTTAATGTAAATGACACCGAAACGCCGTTTGTACGTTACTGCCCAAATCTTTTTGTTCTGACAGAATGCATTGAAATGACTGTTTAATGGATTAGCGATGATCGTTAACGTGAATAACTTTAAGTTGGAAGGAGTCCGGGAAGGGAGACAGAGATGTGACGGATCCCACCACAGAGACAAAGAATCTTGTAAATAAAGCCAACTTGTTGCACAATTTATTCTTAGTGCAGGGGTGCTGATAAGTCCATAGCCCGACCAGGAAAGAAACACGCTAATGTTTCTGTCAGAATGGCGTGAATTCCCTTCGCCCTTCGGCGCCTTGCCTTGCGGGGGGGGGGACTTGACAGCTCGCGTCTCGATGTTGTCCAAATCGCGCGCGTCCCTGACGTGCTTCCGAGCTTGTTTCCTTCCTGGTCGGGCTAAGGACTTATCAACACTCCGGTATATTTATTCTTTGTATAGCAATTAATCTGTGATTTGTGGGGAAACCGGAGGGAAAGAGACCACTGGGGAGACCTAGGCGTAGATGGGTGGATAATATTAGGATGGATCTCCAGTAGGTGGGATGTGGATATATGGACTGGATTGGGCTGGCCCAGGATAGAGACAGGTGGAGGACGCCTGTGAGTGCTTTAATGAACCTTCGGGCTCCGTGAAATGCGGGGAATCTCTTGACTAGCTGCAAACCAGTTAGCTTCTCAAGAAGGACTCTGCACCATGGAGTAAGTAAGTAAGTAAGTATATCTATTAATCTCTACATGTTTCGGGCGACTATGTGCCCATCGTCAGGAGAAACAACTGCATTTATGTGACACTTAGTACTTGTTATTCTGTGTGGATGGTTGTCTGGTATGCAGGGTGGAATGAAATTTATGCCACCCTGCAAACCAGACAGTCATCCACACAGAATAACAAGTACCAAGTGTCGCATCAACACAGTTGTTTCTGATGATGATGGGCACATAGTCGCCCGAAACATGTAGAGATAGAGATACTAAGAATACATATACTAATAATAAATTGTGCACCAAGTTGGTTTTATTTAGAAGATTATACAGGGATGCACGGTCAACAAAACATTAAAAAAAAAGACAAATGGATATGAAATTTCGGACTCTCCAAATTTCGAGATGGCTGTTCTATGGGAATCTGTAATTAAATTCAGAAATGCGATGGAGCTCGACCAGGTCGCAAAGTTCTGGAAAACTGATACATGTAACGAGACATAACGTCAATCCGTAGCACAGCACACCATTACCACAGTGTTACCACACTCTGTAAACGGATCTAGTTGCAATACCCATTTCATCCTCCACCTGTACATAGGATATACCCTGCTGGAATTTCAGCCGGATTACCAGTCACGGATAGCTACGTTTTTTGCCAGCTAACGCAGTTTCTTCAGTTAAATTCTGGCGTAATACGATTGAACGTGTAATAGCCGTCTCGTTCCAAGTTTTTTTTTGATATACATACCGTTCGTGACAGTGCTAGCATTTCATTTAACGCTGTATGCTATAGACCAGTATTTCTGAACAGCCGGGCCGCGGCTCGGTACCTGGCCCTGGCATCAATTATACCGGGTCGCGAGGGGTTCTCCTTGAATTTTTCATTTCAGTTTTATAAGAATTTTTCATGAATAAATATTTTATAGTGGAAATATTATGAGGAGAATAATATTCGTGAATGTGTCGAAAAACTCAGACCCAGATGTTGGCCTGAGGGAAGTACAATATGCTACAAAATTTCATTAGTCCAGTGATTGATAACTAATTTAAATGTAATTTTATATTTGTCAACATGCCACACCGTATACATAGATGTACTAATACTCTTTATGATTATGCCGTAATTAATTATTAATACTTAGTTTAATGTATGAACTTAAAAAAATGGAAAGGTATTTACGAGTAAATTTGTTGGGACCGGGCCCTCGTCTTATGAAAAAAGAATTTACCGGGCCGCGGTCTCACAAAGTTTGAGAAACA
>Ga0131853_10004248_pt1 | contig 25673 bp, 20 predicted proteins | sample TergutLab28metaG_FD_92764 | JGI IMG/M metagenome (GOLD analysis project Ga0131853, IMG submission 92764) | Labiotermes labralis P1 segment gut microbial communities from Petit-Saut dam, French Guiana - Lab288 P1 (version 2) (version 2) | ecosystem: Host-associated > Arthropoda: Insects >... | reverse complement strand
TGCAGTGTGTGTGTGTGTGTGTGTGTGTGTGTATGTGTGTGTGTGTGTGTGTGTAGTAAACAATTTGTACACGTGTTTTGTGTGCTTGCTATTTTTCTGTGAAATTGCTTATACACAGTCTACTTTTTTAAAATTAATTTATATGTATTTCAGCGACCCGCAATGACTTTGCTAGATTTCAGGAGAGTGTGTTTTCTTCCGAATTCCAGCATTGGACAATTATGTTAAGATATAAATGAAATTGTTGGAAAAGTAATTTATTATGATTCACTTGAAATTCAGAACACAAAGTGGCTCTGGCTCGTTAATGGTACCGTTAGCGATATAAACAATGAAAAACACTATGTGGTTGTTTTGAAGTGTGCCCGAGTTTTGTAGCTGCGGTTCTAAATTCAGAGAAGGAAATTCATTTATATGTGTTGTGTAGTGAAGATTAAATTACGCAAAATATATTGAAAATTTATATCGGAGGAAAAACGTATACTTTCAAGATGGCTACAAAACACTATTTTCAGTTAACGTTTGGTGTTGAAACAGTTACAATATAGTTTGAAGAAACACTCTTTCTCAAAACTACCATCCGAACAAATATTTGCTCAAAGTGTGTAAAAAAGAATGCTCTAATAATCACTTGCCTATGGTATTGTGTACATCAAGAGACGTGTGACATATATCACAAACCACGTACTGACGTCAAGGCATTAGTGCAGATTTAATATGTTTGCTTCAAATTTAGATAGGACTAGGCGCTTAGCTAACTTAAATTGTACAGAAGGTTCTGTTCCCTACATTATCCAAAAGACCTACTTCGCACCAGAATACTTTTCTATAGTACAAGTTCTCACCGCATGTATTTGGAACCTCAGTGTAATTGTAAATTTGTGTAAGAGACTGTCCCGCTAGCTTAAAATCGCTGTGTCAAAATAAGTTACACGAAATTACATACTACCCTGATCAAACTCAAAAGACAAAAATAATAATTAAAGGTTTATCAAAAAATTTGCTTTTTCAAAATATAAAGTGTGGTAATTAATAGCTATGTTTACGCGGAAAAAACTGTGTGAGTTTTAAAATATTAGAAAATGTGTTATGTTACGACTCGGTGTAAATATTATGCATTTTTAGTCAAACAGCTGTGTCTAGTAGTCTTTCAATCCGCGCTGCAGAAGGGAAGTTTGTCTAGGTCAGTAACCTTCCCAAACTACTTGGCTGTCTTAAAATAAACCAACCCGCCGAAGAAATTCGCACCGCTACATTCTGTCCTAAAAAATTGCCACAAACTTACATACCTTACTACAAACATCACCCCTTGTAAGGAATGCTTGGTAGCAGACTACGCTGCTAATTATTAGTATACTTGTATGTTTAATTGTAAAAATAAATAACCTATATTGAACATACTTGTAATTAAAAATGTGTATTTATTTATTACCCACCTCCAATTTCCTTTGGAAAAAAGAGATGGTTCAGGAGGTAGGATTCGAAAATTCGATCTTTATATTACTAGATCCGAATTCTACCACTCAACCACCTCTTTTTCAAGAATAACAAAGTCTTAAACATGTAACAATTATTCAACAATAGCGCGCTAGTCGCCATATTGTAAAAAGTTAAGTTATAAATAAATATAGCGCGCTAGCCGCCATATTGCAAGTTGGCGGATATTAAAGTTAGTTATTACTTAAAATAGCGCACTTCTGCCACTTTGTAAAATGGCGCCTATTCAAGATGGCGACCAAATATAAATAGGCGTCAGGCAGTCTGCCAGCCAAAAAATGACTAAAGGCGACAAGCTGTCTGGTACAAAAATAATTTGCATAATTATTAGATCAATTGCATATAAATTAGGTAATTTTTATATCAATCAAAGCCTTATGAATATCAAGTAGATATAATGAATGTCAAGGTTGCTGAATATCACTTTACTAATTTGCATATTAATTGCTACTTCGATATTAATTGAGATTAAAATAATGCATGCTGTTAATACTTATTGTGCTAAACGAAACTTGAATAATCTCGAAAGACTTTCGAAAAATACTGAAATACCAAATTTCTTGAAAATCCGTACAATCGGAGCCGAGTTGCTCCATTCGGAAGGACGGACGAACGGACAAAGGAAGAGACAAACATGCCTAAGCTTATTGACGCTTTTCGCAATTGTGTAAACACGCCTGAAAAAATACAGGTTTTTATCTTAAGTTTCAAATTAGTTACACAAGTTAAAATTCAGTTGAGTACTGTGATTTCCGTGTGGTCTATGACAGATTACAGAATGTCCAAATGTTACGCATGCAATTATTCTTCCGCAGGATATTTGGCCTGTGATAACCACATTTTAAAACCGACATATATTCTTCGGTCCCAATGCTTCGAGGTGGTTTCAACAACACTCTCGACAGTGATGATCTCCTATCAACCAGCCGTTAATTCATGTTTGCGGATTGTAAAATGAACCTCCTGTAGTAAGTCAAACACAAGATTAGTATATGTACGTACAATGAATCATTGCGGTGCATTCTTGCAACAATTGTTGCGGTAGCAAAACAATACGCTTTAGAAATTCCGAGTGTTTATGTGTCTGAAACGTTAGTTATCAAGAATGCAAGGTGCATGCGCCGTGGTATATTGCATTTGTGGCCTCTTCGTCTCTACAACATTCTTCTACCTTATCCCATAAACGGCACGATTTTGGAAAAGGAACGTTATTGAATATAAAATGTGTGTTTTGATTTTCTCTACAACTTTTGTGTGAAACACTTCTCATTCTAAAAGAGACTGAGCAAGATATTTCCCTACTTGTTTATCGATTGTCAGACTTTTATGAAACTCGAATTTCCTGGGCAGATTTTCGGAAAATACTCAAATACCGAATTTTTTTATGAAAATCCGTCCAGTGGGAAACCCATTTTTTCCGTGCGGACGGACGGAGTTTTACAAGGCAGAAAGACATGAGGAAGCTAATAGACGCTCTTCGAAAACTTCCGAACGCGCTTAATAAAAAAAATTTGAATCAAATAATAATGTTCCTACCCGTACCCTGTTCATAATAATATTAATAGAAACACTGAATATAATTACTGTAACTGTATTACCTTACAAGAATTTAAAAACAAACACAAATTCTGAATAAAATATCAATTCCGATTTCAATGCATTATTATCACAGGCAGACTAGTGACTGCGAAATCAAGAGGTGTGTTAGTCGACATTACATTTGTGTTCATATAATGCTAATGGTTTACTGTCACATATTTCGGCTAGCATATGTAGCCACCTTCAGGCATTTCACCTGTAAGTTTGAAGATAGTACAGATCACGCAATGCAACATGTATTGAAATTTAAACGTGAGTCCTTGGAGTCCGTAAAATTGTGCCAAGCACATAAAGCTTAAAGTTTAACAAGATCTATCTCTGGTTCTTGGAAACCTCAGTCCTTCAGTGTCCAAAACTGACATTTACCACATAAGTAGTATCATCCCACCTGCTCATCAGTTCCTAATGACGCTGGTGACAGGGTTTTCCGCGCGTCTGAGATGAAATTCCAAAATTTTCCACGGACTTTTCGCTCAACGTAGAGGTCACACGAATATCAACGCCACGATTCCTTGAGAGTTTATATCAGGACGGATTAACCCGCTGCTCGCGCGCACGACGTCGCTTGCGACAAGCTAATAATGCCAGCGGAGATTTAGGAAGTGACAAAACGCCAAAGCTGTGACAGAAGATCAAGAAGGCAATTTTGAAAACTGATGAGCGCTTTCTTTATGGAGACAGTAGAGAGGGTCCGGGTTTAGGTACCTATGCCGTCACATGGTCACGTGGTGTAAACATACATGGCGGCGGGGTCAATGACCTCGTGACGTCACATGTAAGCAAAGATGGCGGAAGACCTTGCCACCGACGGTCAAGTGATATAAACAAACATGGCGGATGACCTCATTTCGGCAGACAGTGTGGCGCCTACACTAACTTCAGCCTCTGATATGTAAAGAAATGACGCGATGTAAACAAACGTGGTGGATGACCTAATTTCGGCACATAGTGTTGTGCTTAACCTAACCTTAACCTCTGATATGTAAACAAATGACGTGATATGTAAATAAAGATGGCGGCTGACTTAACTATGGGTGGTAGTGTTGCCCCTAACCTAAATTTAACGTCTCGTATGTAAACAAATGACGTGATATGTAAACAAATATTGCGGACGTCCTTGCCCCAATCGCTCAAGTATTATAAACAAACATGGCGCCTGACCTAATTATCCCTGTCTGTATGGCGCCCTACCCAACTGTAACTTCTGATATGAAAACAAATTACGTAGTATGTAAACACAGATGCCGAACGACCTAATTTCGACAGACAGTGTGGCGCCTAACCTAACTTTAACCTCTCATATGTAAACAAATGACGTAGTATGTAAACAAATATGGCAGACGACCTTTCCCCAGTCGGTAACGTGGTGTAAATAAAGATGGCGGCTGGCCTAATTTCGGCAGAGTGGCGCCTAACCTAACTTTAACCTCTGATATGTAAACAAATATAGCGATGGTCTCGTAATGTAAATAAATGACATAGTATATAAATAAATATGGCGGATTACCTAATTGTGCCAGACAGCTTGGCGCCGGCTATTATTTTGAATGAGCGCTAACCCACGTTTAAAGTAAGCCATTTTGAATGAGCGCCATTTTTAAACTTGTTCTAACCTAAGTTTCGAGTCAGCCATTTTGAATGAGCGCTGTTTTTAAATTTGTGCTAACTAATATTAAATTTGAATTGCCGCTTCCCAATAGGACCACCAGCGCGGTACTTTTAAAAAATTGTTTAACCTATTATGAAGTTTGAATTGGAGCTTTCCAATATGGCGGCCAGCGCGCAAACTTCAAATTAAACCTAACGTAAAATTAGAATTGGCGCTTTCCTATATGGCGAACAGCGCGCTAACTTTCATTAAACTTTATATGACTTTGTGTTTCTCAAAAGAGTTGGCTGAAGCGGTCTTTCCCCTGGAAAAGACCTGGTACCCATTATATAGTAGGCTGGGTAGGCATCAGGGCCGTTACGGACGTGCGCGGAAAGTCTCGCCCCCACCGGTATTCGATCCCCGGACCGTCCAGCCCGTAGCGTGTCGCATAAACTGACTGCGCTGTCCCGGCCCCTTTTCCCTTGAAGTGAGACACCAATTCTGACTCACACTTAACTCATGAAACTAAAGTCAAATTTGTAGTTCTGCATAATTTAATCATTTTTATATTGCATGCCCCTTGTAAATAACTGTGAAAATATAGATCTGACACCAACCTTTTATAGCACGAAAGTTATTACTGTACAGTCACCCTCAACATTTGCGAAATGCGCATTCTTCCCACACAAAGCATTTGTGGGTCTGTAGGACTCTCACAGCAAAAAGCTATTATTTTCTTCAGCAAACATTTTCACCTGATCATTGCAATAGACGCAGTGGATTGGGAAGTGAATTTTTAAACACTACTTATACGAAATTCAAGCTTCATGTGCTTAATCTACGTCTTATAATACTTGGTCCTTTATCTTGAATTGTTCTTGATAACGTCTTATTCGTATCACTTTGTTCGCATTATTATTATTATTATTATTATTATACCTAAATTTGACTATCTCATCTGTTACGTAGCTGTCAGTCCCATCTTCTGATGCGTAAAAACTTGCACACCTTAGAGCGGAATTATGCAACCCTCTGTTAACCCCTTTCCTCCCAACCGGACAGCAATAGCAATAGGAAAACTAATGCCCTTCATCATTTTAATTTAGATGTCTTACAAGACAGAATGTTTCGTCGTTACGCGACATATGAAATTACTTTCAAGCTTTGTGCACCTTCCTTGGACACCATAGGTCTTCGAGTTGCCACTCCGAAACTCAGACGCTTCTATATATTTCATGACAACTCCTTCTTCTGCTAGGTTTAATTCGGCAGTAAATTGGACACACAAAATGTCGATATCGTTAGAAAGCAAACTCTTTCGCTCAAAACTCGCAGTCAATCCTGTCTCATTTCTCATGCCCAGTTTCAACGTGTCGTGAGAACTTGTGTGTGAATAAATTCTGACAAATTTCAATGTACACCAACAAACATTTGCTTTCTCACTTATCCCATTCATCTGCCAGGAGATTTGTGAAGTAAGGGCCTTTATTGTTGAAATCCAAAGGCGTCTTGGCGTGTTCACGAAATCCTATCAAAACAATCCACAATTCTGATATTTTGGAAGGTCCAGCTCATTATGACCCTCACAATTCTTTTCAGGTTTTCCAACTTTTCCAACCTTTAACACTTCTCGCTCAATAATTTATCACTTCGTAATGCCTGTTACCTGTCCCTTCCACAAAATTATTCTTTATTGAATGACATGTAGTATTATGGTGAAAATATCTCTTTAATTGACTTCATTCTTCAGCTTTCCTTAATTGTCAGGAGTGTGTTCCTAACATTTTAAATGATCCTTAACATAATTACTTGTCCGTTACAAATTACTAGTCCCTATTCGTAATGATAAATATAGCTTATAATTTCTCCGTCCTGCGAAAGAATATGTGTTATCATGCAACTGGGAAGGGCTTGCTTTAAAGGCGCTTCTTCATCTGTTTTGAATATTTAAGTACTGTGTCAACCACACTTGTAGGAACCTGCTCCAGAGCACCCCTACTCTCAATTGAAGTACGTACTGTACAAGCAAAGTTTTAAGAACAATAACATGAAGACGCATGGCGGCCCGAAGATATACACTCATTCTTAACACTAGCTTTAATTATAACTTGACACTCCCGGCCTCTTTGCCCCTGGGGAGGGGGACTTTAAACCTCCATTTCTGTTCTTAACGTAAATGAGATATCAAGTATCAAGGCCGTGTAGAACCACGCTTATAAAATTTTGATTTAAAATTTTATTGAACTCTCAAAAAGAGCACCGCACAAGTGGCACTGCTAATCGGTACACCGCAATCATGTGTGTTTCATGCCGCTAAAGTCTGGTTTTTCGAAACCAGTGGTCGCTTGTTATGAGACGTATGTCTCTCTCCTCTGTCACTTATACCATGTGTTAAAGCGAACCTCTGAGGCAGTCCAATGGCGTCCGCCCGTCACTTGGATCCCGCAGCGAGTAATCACATAGCTGTCCCTAGCAAAAATTATACATTTAAAGATTACAAACATTTACAGTTTTTTCATATTAGTCAATCATTTAAAATTTTGGTAGTGTTGAAAATGTTTTTAATCCAAAATACCAATTTTCTGCCCTTTGGACTCTGTCGCCTGGACGGACGCGGTCTCTCCCTGCGCCCGGCTATGGCAATGTACCTCTAAGACTCGAGATCTCCAACACATGCAAAAGTGAATAATTCCGTTATGTATATGCAGTCTGCCTCATCATAATTATATATTAGCCGAAACATTAACTGGTTGGGTTTGGTAATTAAATTGTTGTGTTTTTATAGAATATATCTTACTTCAAATTATACAGAAAAATCCATGGATTTGAATTACCTTAAGATAACGGCGATGTATTTATAGGACTCTCACATCAAACAAAAAGCAAAATAAACTATATAAATATACCCCTACGAAACCTTAAGCCAAATGTATTTAAACATTGGCCCTTCCTTCTCTGTACATCGTGTGTGCTTGCGAAATCTGCTCTTCTGGTTACGTATCATAAACACGAGTTATGTTGCTTTATACTGAATCAGTTGATAAGATTTTTTGTGGCGCTACAGACCAAATTGAGCCTAGGCCGCCTGATTTTTTAGGTTTCTAGATCACACACAATTAGACACACTCACCCGTTAGGATTCCTCTGAGTGAGCGATCAGCTCGTCGCTGAGGCCGCTGCCTACACAACACACAACAAGCACAATGTACGTACATTCATGTCCTCAGCGGGATTCGAACACGCAATAAAGCACCCGCTCACCTATGCCTTAGACCTCACGGCTACCAGAATTGACAGGGGTTCTTTCAGTTTTGGGTAAATTCAGTTTAGGTTAGTCTAGGGCTGCTTGTGTTTGCGGCCTTTCCGAATAAGTTACTTCTTCCATCTTCTACTCCTATAATCGAGCTGCTTGTACTATCTGTGTTACTTACCAGACTAGTTGTTGTCTTAACCAAGAAATCCACTATTTAAATCGCCAAAGCCGTGATAACCTAAAATAAATGTTGTATTACCATATGTCTGAAGGGGTGATACGGGTTTCGTTATGTTAACGTGAAGACATTTTTGGTTTAGGGTACAGTACGTGCCTTGTGTTGGGTTATGGTAGGCTTGCTTGGAGTCACGGGAGACTACTGTGTTGTCAAATTCTGTGTGATAGTTTCAATTCCAACATATCGCAGACGCATGCATTAGTGCCAGTATGTCGTCATCGCTGTTGTCGCAGCACATCAAAATGCAATTGCTGGAGCCAAGTGCGGCGCCGGCGTCGTTATTTTTGTGCATGGATCCAGCTCCTTTATCTTGGTCTAAAAATCATTTTGCAAATTCTCTTTGATTCCAAAGTACCAGCGTCAGTAAAGGCGTCAATGGTCAGATATCAACTTCTACGGGCTTTGTATGCGCACATTTGGCAACGCCGTGGTGTGTGGATTAAGTGCTCTGAAACCTATTGTCTCATGTAGTAAAAAAATCTTTATTTTATGTTTATACTCCACGGTGATTTTTTTTATTATAAATGCCTTTAAAATATATATTTACGGTTTAAAGACTATAACTATTACTACTACATCTACTACTACTACTACTACTCCCACTACCGCTATTACTAATTTTTGTGGCACAACAGCCCATAGTGAGCCAGTGCCTCCTCATTATCGAGATTTTACAATCACGCTCAGACATACCAAAATCGGTAGGACTCGTCTGGACGAGTGGCTAGCCGGACTCAGAAGCCTCTACCTGTCAACAAACAACACTCAAAAGAGATAAGCATCCATGACCCCGGCGAAATTCGACTCCGCAATACAAGCGAGCGGGGGGCCGCAAATCCATGCCTTAGACCGTACGGCGTCTGGGGATCGGCTGTTACGATTACTAATAGCAATAATAATAATAATAATAATAATTCAATGAAAAATCCCCTGATGTCCTGAAAATTGTATACACTCAGTTACCTCTCATTTGCTACCCGGTTTTTAGTCCATGGACAGAGCTTAAAGACACCTCCTCCGCAGTCCTATTACGTGCGCGGTAGGTATTCATTTTCCTTCCTTCTCATTCCCCGCTAAATAACCTTCGCAGTGTTCACTGCAGGCTTAAACAATACACATTTCTTTATTTCTAAACGATTCGGAAATGTCATTACCGAATACTTGGAACAAGCTGTGTGTATTTATGAAAAGAAAAGTCTCCGTTATTTTGAGATGCGACGACTCTTCAATGAGAAAAGGTCAGTGCCGACGAGACAGGGGTAAAGACGATAAAAATTGCCATGACTCGGGTTGCTAATATGATGTAAATGTTTTGTCTTTCTCGAAAGTATCGTTACTTGTCGATCTTTAAATTAACAATTTCAAATCAAGTGCAGCCTTTCCATTCTAATGCAAAATTTTTAGCTGGTCCTTCTTTGTATAAGGCCTGAAACAAATTTTTGACCGATACCCGAACACGCCCGCGGTATTTCTGACAATGGTTTTATGAGTTTCGCCTTTAGTTAACGGCAATTAATTCAGTCTAACAAGCCAAGCCAAGCCAAAGTTTTAACTGGTGGCGGAGACTTGCGCGAAGCGCAAGAGCTCCGTCCCCCTGCCTGTTTGCCATTCCGGCGTTTGACCGCATAGTTGTGCTCAGTAAGAGGCACCTAAATTGTATCAGGGGATTATTCTTATGCTAACGATTTTGAAGTCAGGCTGAGGGCCTAGACTGATTGTCCCAAAGACTAGGGCCTAGGTGACCCTGAAATAAGCATGGGAGGGATAAACTGGATGGTTGGCTTACTTGATTCCGAGCCCAGACTGGCTCTGTCGCATACTGATGTTATGCGACGTTTGTCAGGCGCTTAGGTGAAGCCGCCGTGCCTGTGGGAGGGGAGTGCGGGCCGGGACCTTCATGGAATAACCTGACATTTGCCTTACAACTTAGGAAAATCACGGCAAACCTCATTGAGGGTAACCGAAGTTCGCTCGGCTGATCAGCGCTGAAAGCGTTTCGTTTAGTCTCACTTGGCCATCGCGGGCAATGGCCTCGACTGACCTTCTGTCCTCTGCCGCACTTGGCTTTCGTGTCAAGCGACGGGATCAACCCTCGGTCACCGTACGTATCTGCCGAATTGCCTTATAGAGGGTTCCCCAGATCAACTAATTTTCAATCAAAGCTCTCGGTCAGGGCTCTGGTGTGGTCGGCAAAAACCGGAAAGCCTCAACGCGGAGCAAGCAAGCTGCTTATACAGCTGGACTCCGTTCCTGAAGTATAGGCCACTTTTCCTATTCGGGAGGGGACACAGCACACCCAAACTTTGAGCAGCCCTCTTCCTAACCCGATCGATGTGAGGCGACCAGTTGGGTCGTATATCTAGGGTAACCCCCAGATAAAGCGTTTTTTCGACCCATTCGATTGGTTCCCCGAAGATTGTTACTGGTTGGGCTGGATGAAACTCAGAACGGCACGCGTGAATATTATCGCGGTGTTCTTAAAGACGTTAATGGGGATTCTCCATTCACTCAACCACCGTTGAAATTCGCTGATGTATGACTCCATGTAGCTGACAAGCAGCGAAGCAGCGTTGGGTTGGGGGACGTGGCCATGATGAGAGTGTCGTCTTCGTAGAGGCCCAACTCGACGTGATGTGAAGGATAGGTCATGTCGTTGACATACACACTGAAGAGAACAGAGGAGATCAATACCCCCTGAGCCAATCCAGCTCGCATGCCTTGAAGAGATTACATGGCCGTATGGGAGGAGGCTTCGATGTCCGATCCCTGAGGTAGGATGAGATTGTATGGACTATGTAAGACGGGAAGTTTAGGAGCGTTAGCTTGTTGAGGCCATCGATCCAGATGGTATCGAAGTCTTTGGGCACGTCTAGGAAAACTGCGCCGGTAAGACTTCTTTCGCCTAAATTCCTGGTTATTCTATCAACGAGGTGGGCCAGCTGCAAGGACGTGCTATATCTGGGTCTGAACCCAAACTCCTCGTCTCGCATCGGTACGCCATCATTTACTACATGTAAGATCCTAGCTAGTAGGATCATTTCAAATAATTTACCAATCGTATCCAAGAGACTAATGGGTCGATAGGAAGAGGGGAGTGCTGGATCCTTCCTCGGTTTAAGAATAGAGATAAATCGAGCCTGCCTCGACTTTGGGGGAAAGTGATGTGTGCGGAGAACCGCATTCAACAAACGGGCGAGGAGGGAAACCGCTAGCTTTGGAAGGTACTTCAATGCCCTGTTCGGTACACCGTTCGGGCCCAGAGCCGTGCTGACCTTGAGACCCATGATGGCTTCGTGAACCTCGTCAGGGGTGGTTAATTGGGGTTCGCTTTCAGGGCGTAAGTAGTAAGACCTCAGCGCCACGTCAACCGTCTCAATAAATACCGGGACCGAAGGATCGGTCACCGGATGAAACTGAACCTACAGATTCTCTGCAAGTCCTTCGGCTTTCTCAGAGTCTGAGAGAGCGATTCCCCCTGGAGTGATCAGGACGGAGATGGAGTAGGAACTCTTATCTCCCGCAGCGATTGGTCTGCAGGGTCGAGGGATTCCAGTCTAGCGCTCCACTGATCGTTTCTCCACTCGTTGACACAGCGGGACACTGACCACTGCTGGCGGTTGACCTAGGCTTACACAGCGGGGTCGCTGGTGATCTGCCATTGCTCCACAGACAGATTTTCAGGCTATATCATCCCGAATGCCGGCCTTTTAGGTGATCGTGGATTGTCACGCGGGCGACGCTTGGGAGTACGCTGCCACAGTCTTCAGAACGGCGCCGGAGAATTTCTCAACCCTTGTGTCGAAAGCCATGTCGTTGTGCAATTCCGGATCGAAAAGAATTAGTTCTTCCAAGTGAGTTTGGAAGGTGGCCCAGTCAGTGTGTTTGAAGTCAGGGCCACCCGATAGGTGGTGGAAGGATTAGCGACACGAAATATCACTGAAAACCGGAAGTTGATCCAGACTTAGTGCGAAGTACGAAGTCAGATACACAGAGAATGAGATGTTCTTGGTTAACATGATGTCTAGGACATCGGGACTAACCGGTGGGTGGTATGGTTTGGTGTTCGGCGATTCCTGTCCAAAGATCAGACACGAGTTCTCGTCAGCATAATCACGTACGATTTTCGCCCATCTCGTGTTCAGACGCCAGTTCCAATCCACGTGTCTGGTGTTGAGGTCCCCAGCTATCAATACCGGCAATCCTCCCCCGAAACAGGCGGTCAGGTCCATTCTGATCAGTTGGCGGGAAGGTGAAAGATAAGCAGCAAGGATTAACACCGCTTTTCCGTCCAAAGTGACTTGGATGCAGCAGCCTCCAAGTGGGTCAGGCCCGGAACAGGCATTGAATGGTAGACCATACCACGGCGGACCGAGATGGCTGTGCCGCCCCAGTTGTCGGTCGGTCTGTCTGTGCAGTGGCAGACATAATTGGGAAGCCGGAAAGCTTGCCAGGGGCTAAGGAATGTCTCAGTTAAAAGACAAATACCGACACCGTGCTGACTAAGAAATTGCTCCAATTCAAGCTTCCGGCTGCGGACTCCGTCCGCATTCCAGCAGGCGAGGTGCAGGGCTTTACACCACTCTGTCTTCCTAGGGCCTGCAGCCATAATCGGCTACAAAAAGAATGACTTTCTTTAGGACAGCGCAAGGGCGAGCTGCCTTTGTGGGGAAGGAGGCGATGGACATGAGGGGCCGAAGAGTCAGCTCCACAATGCATGGAGGGGAAGGTCAACGAGGAGACCCGAGATTTCCTCGAGTGGTGAAGTGGGTATTTTGGTGGGGACCACCAGGTTAGGTGTTGTTGTTGTGGCGGCCGCGGTTTTGACACCCTGGGCTGATTCTTTCTTAGACTTCCCAGAAGCTCGTTTAAGGGCTCCTGTGGATTTGAGCTAAGGGTTTTTAAGGCCTGGCCATCTCCCTACTCGCGATTAATGTAGGCTGCTCGGGCGTATTCGTGACCGGATGAGGAGGTGGATTAGGATGTGGGTAGATGAGTGGAGTCATGGTAGCCTAGACTATACGCCCCCTAGGCCGACGTGATTCAACCCCTCGCCAAGGTCCATTTGCTCGGCTGAGGGACCGGCCCGCTGAGTTTAGAAGCGGCAGGTTGGCCTATTGCAACCCTCTTTCGGCCGCGCTCATGCGCCAGCTTTACAAGAGCCACCTTCTCTTCCCTCCACATTAAACACCCATGGTAGTTCGCTGTATGGTTTCCCCCGCAGACACAGCACTGAGGCTGTTCCCGCGGGGTAGAATATCCACCGGGAATGTGGAAGCCCGCACACGCGACACACCGGGTGGCCTATTCGCAGTTACGCTGCGTGTGTCAAAAGCACTAGCCGCACTTGCATTGCAGTGGTCGTTTTGAAGACACGGACGACTCCACCGAAACTCGCAACCGCAGATTTCGGCAAGTGATCGAACTTATGACATTTCAAGGCCACGCGCCACTGATTCTATGAATTTTGGGGTGAGAAGGCCGTCCTTGGCGGTTTCTGATTGCGACGGCCGTATCGCAAGTGCTTGGCTCCTTGAACACGGATGTTCATGAATTCCAGATCCCCCCTGACGACGATCTCAGGCATACCTCTACCCAGGTTCTTTAAGAGAAGTCGCTCACATCCGTCCTCCGGGAGGCTAAAGGTAACTCACATCCTCCTTACCCATCAAGGAAAGCAGTTCACTGACGGCGACTCTGAACCCGTCGGCTTTTGATGGGACCACCATCAACTCCTAGCCCTTAAGTTCGGCCGTCAGACTTCCAGGGCAGGAAGCCTGCAACAACGCGAGGAAGGAACGAGCGTCACAAAACCTGAAATAAAAATTACCGTCTTATTAGGACGCTCTCCTGCTTGTAGGCAGGCTTTGGCCACTTGGGCATTTGAAGTGGTGTCATCGGGCATCTCTCTCAGTAGCCCGGACGTGTCGCTAGACATGCGACTTTTGGTTTTCTCGTTCGAGACACCAGGTTCGGACGGGTCCGAATCCATGGCTGTGGGTTTGAGCGGCCCACTTGGCTGAGACGGGGCCACAGGCCCGGCCAATACAACCGCGTACGTCGCCCCTACCCCGGGTGGTCTAAGTTGCCGGCTGCTGAAAGCAGCTTGTTCGCCTGTGACTCTTGTGTTCGCGGGCAGAGGCGCGGACTCAGCGCCAGGGCTGGGCGCCTGTTGGCGGGCTCCATCGAGTCGCCCGAGCTTGCTAGCCTGTTCCCTTTACCCTTGCCCGCGAGTTTTTGTGAGGCTCTGGCCTCTCTTCCTGATGTGGTCCTGCGGGTCCTTACAGGCACCGTTGGCTTCTTCTTCCTTCGAGACATGGCCAACCTCAACACCTTGAGGAGGGCCGGCGACAGCTGTATAGTAGAAATTTAACTCTTCCTGCCTCGGCATGATACTTCAGCAGGAGCACTAGAAAGTGCTTCCTCTTATTTCTCCGCTAGAGCTGTGCTGGAGATTAAATGCAAAAACCAGCTCCGTCAATAACCCGTTACTCAAGTCAACCCAGGCAGGCAGGTATCACGATCCTCACTCCAATCCGGTCACCAACGAGCTCACCGACCCCCTCAACAACTCGATCCACTCTCAATCGACTCGACTCACTCGACTCCTCTGTCACTGACTCACTCGAATCAATCGCGTCAATTCAGTCTTCGTGCCAATGGTGCGGTGTTTATCTTAGACACAAAACACTTATTAAATAAATTACAAGAGGACGAGCCGGCCGAACTTACAAACTTCCCCTATGTTATATCTGGCAATTTTCTTAATAAGCTTGGTAAATTTTTTTGTTAAAACATAGAACAAATTAATAAATAATGCAAATTTAAAATTAAGTAGTCTAATTTCTTGTTCTGTATTGATATTCAAGTTATTTTATTTCCTGAACTGGGGTGGTGGGAGATGTAATTATACTGACCCCTGATTCTAAATCGCTATTTCTAATTAAGTTATTCGTAATGCTTCAAAACTGTGTAGCTGTCCTTCACCGTACAAATATTTATACTGCCTCACATGTGTGTTAAGAATCTTTCCTATGGAAGTATTTATACTCTCTCAAGGCTGTGTAACTGTCCTTCCAAACGAAAATATTCGTACTGCATCAAGGCGAGTTAAATGTCTGTCCCATTGAAAAACGTATAAAAGAATTCCCAGTCAATACTGTATTTTTTCCTGATAATTATTATTTATTGTTTCTCTGGTTTTTGGTAATAATCATGAAGGGGTCAAGAACGACACGTGTAGCTTTAGCGAAATAAACCATCGCTTCCATACCAAACGAAAGTTACATTATGCTGCTCTTTTCTTCGTACAGTCGCCATAAATCGAGAGTAACTTAACAATGAGGCATGGAATTGCGCTGGATATGTTGGTGGTTGTTTACTTTGGAGATGATAAGGATAGGCTTTCCTGAAACGTCGGTTAATAAGTACTAATATAAGCTGCATAATATGTCAGAAGACCAAATGCCTCAATTACACCGGGACGTAAGCCAAACGTCTCGCAAAATCCAATCAAGTTACGAAACAGCGCAAATAACACTTCTAAGAATGACAACACCAGTAGCAGTTTCTGCCAATTATTTATTAATTGTGTTAAATTTTGTAAACAACTATCTAACTAACTGAGTTGTGGGAGCGGAATATCTCGTTCCTCAGGGGCTGCAAAGACCCTAATGCGTAACGTTTTTGAGCAATTCTTAGCGAAGATTGATAGCTCGAATATGCTCCCTTTTCAAGGGATAAACTGATAGATGGACTCGTTATGTGATAGGGAATAGACTTCTAAAACCATGCTACCTGAGTAGGGACGATCGTAATCAGAAAATTAGGACTACGAAACAAAGAACAGATGTTGGTAAGTATTCCTTCGTGAATAAGACCATTGAAAGCTGGAACCAATTACCTGCAAGCTTACTAGCTTCTTTCCCTGTAAACTAAACACGTTTAGAAAGAGTTAAAAATGTAGGAAGGCAAGGGAATTCAGTGGGAATTGAGTGTAAATAAACGGAGTGGTGTGAAAGTAGTAAATACAGCAGTGTACCCGGTCTTGGGCTTTCGACTTTTCTCCTCGGTATTTCTTCAGGGTGCCACCATGCCCCCTACGTCCTTGCCGCCGTGCGGATTGGTCTATGCCGCCGTCTAGCCTGGTATTGCGGGTCAGCTTGATATCGCGGTCCCTCCGCCGCAAACCCCAAGCCTAGCCCTGACCTAACATAACTATGAATGCTGCCGACCAGCCTGGTATTGCGGTCCCTCCGTTGCAACCCCTACGCCTAGCCCTGACCTAACCAATGTATGCAGCCGAACAGATTGGTATTTGCCATGGCCTACCCTAACGTGTACTTCACTTATAGCAATGGTACTTGCCATGGCCTACCCTAACGTGTACTTCACTTATAGCAACGTTGGAACTAATGTTGCTTACGGCCTCGCTTAATATTTGGCCAGGATTGATGTTACTGTAAGCCCAGAAGCCTTGGATGCCAACGCTGCAAATCCCTGTGATGCAATGCGGATATGTTGAAACTCGATTGAATTTCGCAAGCACGCTGTACGTTGATTTATTTGTTTACTGGTTGCAGTCCTGAGATATTGACGTAATACCATGATTTAGTGTAAAAACAGGAATAAGTACATTTTAAAAAGTGTTTTTCGAAAATGGTGCTTTGTATTCATTTTTTAACCACGTACGATTTCGAGTTTGAGCGCGAGTCGGCCGACCCAGAGCGAAAAGAGGGGATTTTCTCAAAATTTTGGCATGGTCAGTTTTGAGGTCAGGTAATGTTATAGTAGAGTTTTGTATTCTCTAAATAGAGACAGACTCGCTAGTGGAACTTGTATCGAAGCTCTAAACGGAAGTGCAAGAATGAATCATCTAATTTGAATCATTCCATACGAACGTAGGATGCAAGATGAGCGTCATGTACACGCTTTTTCGAGCTGAAAGTTGTTTTCGCGCAATCGCCATATAAAAGCGAAGGGACTCGAACGGAGGCCAACTTTGTAAGGAAGATCTACGGCCTGCATACCGACCAGCCTGGTGTAGTAAGTGCGTCGTCTTCGTTTGTTACCCAACATTATTGTCATACTGAATATTAGGAGACAGTAAAGTGGTATCAAATTAAAGAGGTTGCATTTACGTGTAATCACGCATCTGAAGACGGGGTTCCTCGGTAAGTACAATTCTGTTCAAAAATATTTTATTGACACTTTTTAATAATATCACAGATTATATAGCTTTCTCCCTCTGTCTGTTTTTCAGTGCACGTATGACTTCAACCGCGAATTTTAGTACTGAAAATTAAATATCTCGGTCCCTCCGAGATAATCGTGGCGCGTTGTAGCGGATTGTTTTCTCAGGTCTCGAATTAGGTCTGTACTCCATTGTCGTCGACCCGGAATGAAAGTTTTTTCATACGTCTATTAAATATAAAGTGACACATGTTTATCTGTTAGCATTTATTTGATTTTCTTTGTGCAACATTAGTTTAAATAGTGTCAAAAATCAGTAATGTGTGAGTAAGTAAGTGACATATGTTTATCATAAATGCTGTTGCAACGGAAAAACTAGAATTTGTGTGCAAAATTAAATGGTCATTTTTACAATGTCGTTTTGATTTCGTCAAACAGTTTTTAATACATAATGTGATTACTGGCGTTAGGAGCAGGTTCGACATAATTAATCGAAGTTAATGCCAAAGTCACGTATGCCAAAACGTCGGGCAAAGAAGAGTGTACACATTTAGTTGATTTTGAACGACGTGAAACATTCTCGAGAGATACTGCAAGTCGACGAGTCTCAGGCCGATGTATTGTTTATCGAGATACAATCTGGCCATCCTGTAGTTTCCCGTCGTGTTCAGTCTGAAGTCACCCTACTTGCACCCGTACTGCTCCTTGCCGCACATGAATTCGCATATCCTAGGCAGACATTCCGCCACTGGTTGACTTGCCGATCATCCAGAATGAAGATGGTAGACCCATTCTTTTTTACGGACAAGAATTCCACGAAGGGTTGCTAATCTCGATTGGTGTAAATTACCGACGGAGACGTATTTGGATCTGCCTTCGTCCATGAAAAAGAGGCGTCGAAGTAGGACCCTTTTCGGATCAAAAAACAGATTGACGGCCTCGGCGTAGAATTTGCAGGTGTCAAATTCTGGCGGTCTGACGAGGTTAGGCGTCGACGCCGATAAAGTTTCGGTAGCGTCTGGCCGACGTTTTCTAGCAAACATTGTCGAGGACAGAGTGATCGGGCAGCCTAACACTTGTTCCGTTTTAAACAGCTGAAAATAATTTAGCATGTCATGGATTTAGGGCATTTTACATAAGTTTTCATCTGCAGGTGGTACATCAACCTATCATAGAGGGAAAGCGCGGTATTTGTGGCAAAATTGATGTTGAGAAATTTGTGACAAGGCAAGCTGCACCAGCGTATATGATTAAAAGATATAGGCTGAGGACAGTTAAAATCCTGCAGGTTGAAATTCGGGCGACTCAGCAGTTCGGAGAGAAATTTGAATTTTGTAATGCCATAGCAGTAGAGGTGAGCGATCCCGGCCACCGCCTCGCTCGCGAACGCGTACAGATCGTTGTAGGCTATGTGGCCGCCATCCCAATTGAGCCCGTTCTCATCCGAGCCGTGAGACGTCATGCTGTAGGCGCTCTTCAAACGGAACGATTCGGACACGTTTTTGGCGGCCACAGAGAGCGTCTTGAACACGATCTCATTCTGGCGCCCTCTCAAAAATTTGAAATCTATTACAACCTCCATATCGGCTGATATTATAGTTGAGAATGACTAAACTAAGATTAATTACCTACTTTTTATAGAAAGCTGGAGCTGCATTGACCGCCGCTGCCGCGCGGCGATCCGAATTCGGACGCGAAGGCCTGATCGATCTGTCGGTCTGCTGACGCGCCGCCAAATTGCCCAATAAATTGTTTGGGGGGTGAACCCCGGTCCGTGTAGAGGGCGAATAGACAGCAATATTTGCCGCAGACGTTACTCTTCAGGCAATGCAGTTGTCCCCTGTTATAATCCCAGACAGTACAATTGCGTCGTATGAAGCCAGTTATATCGGCGACGAGCGGTATGATACCGTACGAATCGAAGAAGCAGGCACTCGAGGACTTTGGTAGGAAATGTACGGCTAGCCAGTGTGTACCCTTCTCTGTATGAGGATCGGCATTGATTATGACTGTGGCAATTTCCGTGACGGAGCGAGGCAACATATCGGAGGGGAAGACTCACGAGAACGACTTCACATCTTTCAGCGTGCACAATATCTGCGTCGTGTCCATTAAAAATCTGTGGAGACAGTTCGTGAGATTTCGACACGACTTAATTATCGTATTCGAGATAAAATTTACAAGTGATGGGTTCGGATAATGGCGTGCTGAATATAAATTCCACCCTTATATTGCCATTATCCGGGTGTGACGTGTGTCCCTCTGATGTGCCTCGGTCAGGTGTCAAGTCGAAGACGAACATGAAATAGCCGTTTATATACACGTCGTGAGTTATCTGGAGACCCTCGTTCGAGTGACGAATGTCCGACAATTCGAAGATCGTCCTGTATCCCTTGAGGGACGTCTTTTCCTGACCCATGCCCAGAGATAGAAATTCGATTGGTATGTTTCCCGTTCATGTTCAGCGCGAAAGAACTGAGACTGTAGTGACGGAAAAAAATACGGGTTCGTCGTCACGGAGCCGAGAAAGTCCGCGTTCTTCGCCATGGTGAACAGGAGTGGTTTTCGGATGGGTCCCAACACGGCGTTGTCTATGGATAGCGATTGGGCCCCGCCAGAAAACGTGAAAGACTGGACTTCTACACTGGTCAGATTGTATCGTGCGACAGCGCTTTTCGCGAGAGTGGCATTGTGCACCAACTGGAGCGACGGACTGGGTTTGACGCGGTTGACCAATAGTTGGGCGTCGAGAAACTTGAAAACCGTCTTTGATTTCGCATCCTTCTTCATTAATTAGAAACTCGACTTGGTCTTCGTGAGTTTAATCTGCAGTCGAACGCCCGGGACTAGATATAGCTGTAAGTTACAGATGTCGCTGTGTATCCGGCCGTAGAGTTGGACCTCTTTCCTCTGCTTGATTCAGTCCCGTCGCATGATGAAATCTTTGTTTTTCGCATCGGCGGCTGCAGGGTCGCAGGGCAATCGGTCACCGTTCTCCACGTACCACAACGCATTTGTCAGATGCGAGGACGCGGCGTCACTGCAGTATGTCAGTACGGTCTCGAAAAAGGAACCACTGTTACAGAGTTCGGTGGCGTGGGTTATGGTCGTACCGTTCAAGGCAACGCAACACTGAATGAAGAGCGAGTGCAAAAAATTAGGAGAAGATATCGCTTTTTATAAGCCTAGGTTTCTTGCCGCCTTTTTTCGATTGACGACTGCCTTGCGCTTGCGACCGCGTATCCGCAAATAACCGACTAAATTTTGAGCCGTCTCATTCATGTGACGCGACACTGTATCCCGAGTGTTTTCGTCGGGCGATCTGGCAAAGTATGTCACGCTATCGCTTCCGGTGCGCAACGTCTCTCGCCCCAGGATCTTGGCACCGCTTAAGAGGATCGGCCTAACCGCGCGCCATAGCCCAGCCAAAAATCTGTCGATTCCGTAGCCCCGCTTAATGAAGAGCGTAGCCGCGGACACTGGTCCTAAGCCGTTCTTTTTGCCGCGAATCGGCTGATGAAGGTATTACCGCACGAGGGAACCAGAAATATAAAATGTACAGCCAGGATGATGATGAGGTTACTTTACATTACCATGCCGAAACGCGCCTTTCTCGGCGTCTTGCTACTCTTGAAATCGACCGGCTTGCCCGTCAATTTCAAGATATCTATTTATATAATTTTAAATGTCCGCTACTCGACGAGCAGATAGTAAACATCATCGAACACGTGTTGCCCCGAGAGTGATGGATAAAAAAACCGTTGTCATACAAATGAACAGGGCTTTACCCACATATCAAATCACAATATATCGAGCCTGTAGTATCCCCCACGACTGTCGAGGCTTTAAACGCAACCACTTGGTCCGGAGGTTTGGCGAATTCGCATACCCCCGCTTCCCATTTGTCGTTCGATCCCAGTTCTATGGGCCGCTCCAACTCGGCCGTGAATGTGGCTATCGTATTGACCCCATATAGGTTCGTCGAGGCGTTACAGAACAACGTCACGTAAAAGTGTTTCGAATCAGCGCACATCTCGATGCGGGAATCCAGGAATCAAAGTCTCTCGAATAACCTCCCCAGCGGACCAGATACTCTAAAATGCCGCGTCTGACCCACTTGTCCAATATATTATCTATCTTTTAGACGGTATTTCTCGTGATGCGAAACGGAGTCAGTTCCTCCTGATAGAACAGACAGTCTATAGGCGTCCCGTTTAAATCTTCCAGTTCGTAGAGGAGTCGCGGACGCCTCTATACCTCCTTCACGATCCGAAATATCGCCGTGCAGAAATTCTGGTCGACGCCCTTGGCAAACTTCAGCTTCTCCTTGCTGATGCTCACCTGTTGCCCCACGTGAATCTTGGTCTTCGCGACGCGTACGCGTCGTCACCGGGCCTACATCATCTTCCATATCGCGAGAACGTCCGAATCGGTCACTCGCGAAGGCGCCATTCTCGACGCCGAGTTAACCGTGTCTTTGTAGGTCCTGACAAACATCGGGATAACGTCGATATATCTGTAGTTATTTTTATAAGTGAAATATTTGTGCAGTCTATCGCGAATCGTTCGATGCGCGCGTTCGACGAAGGAACATTTAACGTCGGGATTCCTACAAACCTGAAACTGAATGCTCTCGCCTTTTAACATTTATTGGAAGTGTTTATTTAAAAATTCTTTGCACTTATCAGCTCGCACCCAGATGGGACGACGACGAGAGCCCTCAAATATCGACCGAAATGACGACGCGACGACTATACTTGTCTTTGACATCAGAGGGACCAGAAGTAGAAATTTGGAAAATATGTCTATGACAGATAATATGTAGCGGTAATTATCGTCATATTTGCCGAGAGCCTGGACGTCTACCAGGTCGCATTCCCAAACATCATCACATTATTAACCGTATGGGGCTTGCGCGCGAAACGCTTCCTGATCGGTCGGTGAAGCGTGAAATCATCTTGCTCCTCTAGCCAGGCTCTGATATCGATGAGCTTTTTTTTCTTTATCGTCGCACCAAGTTTATTCAGGGTCGAAAACGCCGTCGGTCAAAACGATCATAGTACAATCTGCTAGAGGCCATCAGTACCTTGCCCAACGGCGTTGTAACGCGGTTTCGATAACTCGTCGCCTGATATGCGGGAAGAGGGGCGCAATGACGTCATGATATTTCGATCCTCGCGTTATCTGTATGTCACCGACGGACTGGTAATCAGTCAAATGAACGTTACTCAGCTCCAATATTCTCTTATATTTTTTCGGATCGTCTGTCGTGTTATTATTAGGATCTAAATTCTTGCGCGTCAATAGCGGCGGCGGCGGCGGCGGGGTTGATGTCTTCAAGGCCACAGGTTTCGGACTAGAGGATGCGGGTTCGGGTAAGACTTTTTGTAGAAAATCCGCGATCGCCTTCATCCGCGTCTTACGTTTCATATTGGCCTTGCCAATCTTTTTGCGAAATTTAACCCATTTTTCGTAGGGGTGTTGCTTTTCGCGTTTTCGCTACTTCTTCTTCTTCTTCTTCTTCGGCAGAGCAGAAGGAGGGTGGTTTTGGGCCGCTGGAATCTTTTCGGCCGAAACGAGATACATTTTACCTAACATTATTTCGGGGAAAAGATTGGGCTGGCGATCGCAGGCAGAAAGGCGTTTAGCAGAAGGAGCAGGAATCCGCCCGTTGAACTATCAGGTTCTTCTTGCTAGAGAGAGACAATCGCTTGTCGGCCATCATGCGCTGTGTGGCCTTGTGCTTTCGCAATTTGCGCGTGTTACAACCTGACAACTTGACGTTTCCGTTCAAGACGTTCAAGATTCATTCAATTATGCTATTCACGAGTTCCTTGTTACAGTTCGAGATTATGGACTTACGCAGTTTCGGGTCGGCCGACGTAAGTACGTGAAGGGCGTGATAATTCGATTTCACTCGCTTCATCATCTATGGGAGAGTACGTAATAGTCTGTTCCGTCGGGAATATATTGGTTCGAAAACGCAGGCGATCATCCGTATCTTGTAGAGACTAGTACTGTTTTCCGGGTAAATTTGTCGAGACAAAAACCTGAAGTGATTCTTTTCCCTAACGTTTTTCAATAGGACCAGATATTTGGCGATTAGGGAAATGTCCCTACTAAAACGACCTTTGTGAAAGAGGTTTGGGGTGATCAGAACTACAATAATGTTTCTGTGAAGGCTGCCTTTCGTAAACAAATCACACACATGCTTGGAATAGACGTCGTTTAAGAAATAATCGAGGATTGCGAAACACGGTCTGCCCCACGCGTTATGAAAGTCTGCCGGGAAGCCCTCATTCAACCGTACGTTTCTCTTCGACAGTACTGTCGGCGGGGAAACCGCGGTCTTCTCGCTATAGCACCAGATCAACCCGCCGTCGAATTCCCATTCCGTACACAGAGCGTCGAGGTACTGCAGGTACCGCACGCAGAACGACGACTTGCCAGAACTGCTAGGTCCACTTAATATGCAAGTGAACTGATGTTTGAACTTGAGATCGTCACTCATGGATAGGCAGGCCACCCTCTTTATATCCGAAGTGCACGGATTATTGTCGTGTAATCATCGGCTCTTGAAAAAAGAAATTCTATACAGCTTGCCTTCGGGTTCCGTGACTATCGCTACCGTTCCTCCTCCCTTCCTCTTAAGCTTAATCTTTTTCTCAATGTGTTCATTAACGGTGGGTTCTCCCTTCCCCAAAATCATGTCCCTAGTGTCACCGAAATTGACCAGTCGCGAAGCGTTATTATTCAACGTTATCCCTCTGACCTTACAGACCGTCTTTCTTTCATTCGTCGCAGAATCAAAATTCTTATAGGCGTAATTTTTGGGGCCACCGCTAACAAATTCCTCTATAATTTGGGAGGGTTTCGGCTCCAAAGTCATGGCCCCGAGATTGTCCCCTATCTCGACCGGAGCCGATTCGTCTCTCGGCTGTACGTACAAGACGCTATCTGTGTCGCAATAGAGGGCGCGCTGTTGCAACATGTCCGAGTACTGTAAAAGTGTACGCACGCGCCGGCGGTCACATATGCTCCAATAACCTCGTTCGTATGACGTAGGCTAGGGATTTCCTCCTCCGCGATGAAACGCCACGAGGTGCAAACTACGTCATCGCTGGCGAACATCAGGTTCGCGACTTCATTACCCGGCATCGCCAGAAACATGTAGAGTTCGTGCGGGTCCGAGATCATCTTAAATTTTGTCCTGTTTTTTCTCTCCGTCAGTTCGCCCCACATAGAATTCAGGCAGATTTTGGCCAGCCCTCGTTCCGCCGCATTTCGTCGTATCGCCCATTTGTCCATTCGGATCCCTTCACTTGCGTAGAATTTATCTACGTAGCGATCCTGGTCTTCAGCGGTTCAAACCCAGTCCGGGCTTCCGCTTGCCTCCGTCTTCATTTTCAAAACTTTATCTATGTACTGGATAAAGATACCGCCCTGACCCGTCTGGGTATCGTTTCGCGTGACGGCGTCTTCGTAAACGTCGAAAATCTCGACGACCTCGTAACCCTTTTGAATGGCCAGTCTCACCTCGTCAATGACCCACATACCTCTCAGCGACCTCTCGGCGATAGTCTGGTACGCGCATTCGCCATCGGTTTTGCACTCTGTGACGACGACATGCATAGGCAAAACAAGAGCTTGTTGTTGCACCGAAAAGACAGCACGGGATAGTAGAGCCTCCTGGGAGGCAGGACGCAGCATTTTACCAATCCATCTTTTTGCAACATGAATTTTCTATCTAGACATTCGTCTCCCACGTGAAATACCGGGTGTTCCACGGGAAATTTGAAATATTTACATACGTACGGGTAGAGCCTATTCACGTCCACTTATTGTTCGGTCTGTTCTCCTTCGCGTATCTTGTAGTGCAGTCTCACGGCCTCGGTTCGGCCCTCGTACAAGGCTTCTCGAGTGTTCAAAGGGCTGTGACGTACCATGGGGTGCGTCTTCAATTCGGGGTGACGCGACAAAATTTCCTCATCAAAGTCGCACTACCACTGTACTTCTACTTTGTAAACCGCGCGCGCGAACTACTCTATCCACGCCATCGTGCGCTCGGGTCTCGCGGCCAGCGTATTGTAATGACGTCACAGAACGGTTGGCACGTATGACCGTGAAACTCGTAGACCACCCTTGTCTCGAAGATAAAATCGTCCACACTGAAGCTGGGTAGTTCTGGCGGCCTGTACTCGCGTCTGTTGCGACCGTGCAATATCTTGTGCCCCCGTCTGTCGTTTCTCTGTAGACTAACCATGTCAGATCTTTCTTACGCTGATTGACATTGCCGCGGTACCCCC
>Ga0131853_10004247_pt1 | contig 25680 bp, 25 predicted proteins | sample TergutLab28metaG_FD_92764 | JGI IMG/M metagenome (GOLD analysis project Ga0131853, IMG submission 92764) | Labiotermes labralis P1 segment gut microbial communities from Petit-Saut dam, French Guiana - Lab288 P1 (version 2) (version 2) | ecosystem: Host-associated > Arthropoda: Insects >... | reverse complement strand
TGCTAATCCATGTCTGCACAGGAGTTTTACCATAACAATATTTTCCGGTATGAGGCCTTTCACTGTTATAGTATTCCAACCAGACATCCACGTCTTGCTGTAACTCTTCAATCGAAGAATAGAACTTCTTCCTATTGTAAGTACCCCTAAAATCCTACAGCAAATGTAGGGATTTTTTGTGAACGATGATTTAAAAATTCTATTGGGGTCATATCTGCTAAACCATCATGTGGATGTTTCAGATTGTAATCTTCTGTAAATTTTTCAGTTAAATCTTTAACTTGATGAATGTTTTCGAAAAGATGCATATTCAGCACATCTTCTCTATAAGTGCGATTAAATCTTTCTATATAACCATTTTGCATTGGCTTCCCTTTTGAAGATTTTAGGTGCCGAATACCGAGTTTACCGCAAAAGCCCTCAAAAGCTTTTGCGGTAAATTCGGTTCCATTGTCACTCCTAATCTCCTCAGGCTGACCCCTCCACTCAATGATCTGCTCGATAGTTTCTACTACCTTATCAGATGGGAATGAATAATCTACTACGATATTGAGCGCTTCACGATTATAATCATCGATAATATTTAAAGTCCTAAACCTTCTTCCATTGGTTAGCTTATCTTCCATAAAATCAATACTCCATGTGATATTCGGATACAACGGTTGCAATAGGAGGTGTCGCTCAGAATTAGAGACTCGCCGTTTAGTCTTAATGCGACGGTTCATACCAAGCTTAAGATAAACCCGCCGTACACGCTTATGATTCCACTTTAAGCCTTCCTTACGGATACGTTTGAAGTATTCCGGAAACCCGCGGGCAGGATAATGCTCTGCATACCAGCGAAGCTTCTCTTCAACCGCACTGTCGTCTCTGGCAGACGTATAATAAAACATTGACCTGTCTAACTCCATGATATTGCAGGCCCTAACAATCGATATGGAACGTTCCTCCACAAGTTCCGTTGCTATGGATCGCTTTTGGCAGGGCCCTATAACTTTTTTTCGATCACATCCTTTAATATCCTGTGATCCAAACTTAAATCGGCATACATACGCTTCAATGCCGCATTCTCTCGCTCTAATTCCTTGTACTTCCGAAGAAGTTCCGAACCCATGCCCGAATACTTCTTCTTCCAAAGATAGAACGTGTTTCTGCTGATCTTCAATTCCCGGCAAATGTCGACTACATTCTTGCCGGCCTCATATTCTTTCAATGAGTTGATAATCTGGGTTGCTGTGAATTTTGTGCTTTTCATACTACAAGGTTAAAATTGTTTCTTATTGTACATCTTTAAACTGTAGGAGTTAGGGGGATACTTACAGTACACGAGAGATTGTCGCCATAGAGCAATGTTGTGAATTGCTTTCAAAATTGTATCTTTGACGTATTGAAATACAGCTTGACAACGCGGAGAGCGTACAGGGTTTACGTTGTGAATTGCTTTCAAAATTGTATCTTTGACGTATTGAAATACAGCATATGCCTGCTATTACCACCGACCAAAGCGGTTGTGAATTGCTTTCAAAATTGTATCTTTGACGTATTGAAATACAGCCTATATTTCTGAATAACTCGTTTAAGCGCAGTTGTGAATTGCTTTCAAAATTGTATCTTTGACGTATTGAAATACAGCTTGCAAAAGTGATGGCAATCGCCACTGTTGGTTGTGAATTGCTTTCAAAATTGTATCTTTGACGTATTGAAATACAGCAGAATTAGCACTTTGCGGTAACGGCCGCCGTTGTGAATTGCTTTCAAAATTGTATCTTTGACGTATTGAAATACAGCTAGCATACTTTTTCAAGTCGCTTACAGAGTGTTGTGAATTGCTTTCAAAATTGTATCTTTGACGTATTGAAATACAGCTAATTTGTAACCTACTTTCTCACATTGGAAGTTGTGAATTGCTTTCAAAATTGTATCTTTGACGTATTGAAATACAGCCTCCTGCGTGGAGATTATCAATTCACGCCCGTTGTGAATTGCTTTCAAAATTGTATCTTTGACGTATTGAAATACAGCTTTGTGGTCGGTTCTGCAAAGGCTCGCGAGTTGTGAATTGCTTTCAAAATTGTATCTTTGACGTATTGAAATACAGCCGCCCTCTTCTTGTTCGGGCGCATCGGGGTGTTGTGAATTGCTTTCAAAATTGTATCTTTGACGTATTGAAATACAGCTTCGTACCTTTGCCTTTGAAACTGAGGGAGGTTGTGAATTGCTTTCAAAATTGTATCTTTGACGTATTGAAATACAGCCGCGGCATTCTGTTTTTCGCGAACCCTTGCGTTGTGAATTGCTTTCAAAATTGTATCTTTGACGTATTGAAATACAGCGGTCTTATTGGTCTTATTATAGACATCCCCGTTGTGAATTGCTTTCAAAATTGTATCTTTGACGTATTGAAATACAGCTAAACCCGCAAGGTTAAGACTTCAAGTTTAGTTGTGAATTGCTTTCAAAATTGTATCTTTGACGTATTGAAATACAGCGGGCCAATTTTTCGCAAAAACTCACCAAAGTTGTGAATTGCTTTCAAAATTGTATCTTTGACGTATTGAAATACAGCACAATCTGTTAAAGATTTTGCAAATCAACAACTTAGCGCATATGTTAGGATTGAAAAATGAAGCTGTATCAAGCGGCAGAACCCACTTGCAAAGGTGGGTTTTGTTGTTCTAAAATAGTTCCAATTGCTGATAAGGCGTAGCTACTTCCTTTTCTTTTTTGCAATAAAACAGTTCCATGGCACCGAACTGTTTATCGGTAATACATAAAATCCCGACATATCCCTTTTCGGGCAAAAATGACTTTACCCGTTTTACATGGACATCGGCATTTTCGCGGCTGGCACAATGGCGCAAGTAAATCGAAAATTGAAACATGGTAAAACCGTCTTCCAATAATTTCTTACGGAATTGTGCGTGCGCTTTCCGTTCCTTTTTGGTTTCAGTCGGCAAATCAAAAAATACAAGCGCCCACATAATTCTATATTCTGAAAATCGTTCCACTTCATTACATTTCGGGATAAGCAACCTTGCGGCTTTCTCCGCTGAAACACTTATATAATGAGGATGTAGTCAGACCTGCTGCTATCATCAATGGGCTTCGCTGTCCATTGATTGTAACATCTAGCGTGGGAATAGAGAGTAGTTTTGCCTTGGCGTCCTTGTCAAGCTCTGCAATTCCGCTGTCGAACATATCAACAACCAAGCGGTCAACGAAAGGACGATACGGCTCCATAATATCATCGGCAAGGCAGTAGGCATTGTAACGGTTGTGGTGGTGAATACCAAGCGTTGGCAACAGTCCGCTCGAAACTAATGCGCGGGCAATAATAGCCCTCAAAATGGCATAACCATAATTCAACAGATTGTTTGGCGGGTCGCCCTCGCGATTACGCCTGAAGTTTTTAAAAAGGTTTGCCCAATAATAGGCAGCAGCACGCGCCTCCATATTATCGGCATCACCGCTACGAACATCATCTATCCACTTTAGCATATTGCGCACCTCCACACCGCGGCACTCTTTCAAAGTAGCAGCCTGATTCTTTATTTTTGCCTGAACGGTTTGCTGCCACAGCTGCTTTTTCAGAGGCAGGGAAGCGTCTAACTGGTCTCGAAAACGCTCGTTTTGAGTTGTATTCCCACACAGCGGCAGCATAAGCCCCACAGGCATTCGGCTGCTGTTGCAGGTGATAACGGCAGCGTTATTTTCAAGAAGCGCTTCCAACGCGCCATGCGTAATGGTGATTTGCTTGTTATCCAATACAATTACGCCTATGTCTTCGATTGGAACAGTTCGAATACTTTCCGCTTTGAACGAGTCGGGCAAGGAGTCGTTTTTCTCCACTTCGGGCAACTTAATAACCAACTGGGCGTTTTTCATACTCAGGTAGGTGGGGTTGCCAAAGTAGAGTGTTTTCTTTATCATCGTGTTACTTATTTTTTCAATACGAACACACCATCCCGCTCAGTGTCAATGACTCCACCCTCGTAACCACATACGCCCATACGTGGTGAATTTACTATCGGCATGGAAGCATAATCATCAAAATCTTCGCATTTTTTTGCGTGCTTTTCTGCACATTTATCACAAAACTCTGCATCTTCGTCATACATACAAACCGTACATATATGTGTTGCAGGCACTTTCTTGCAAATGGCGCACATAATTTCCAATGGTTCGTTGCGAGACAGTAACACAATCTTTTTATCGGCTTTTATGGGATACTCATCCACAACCGTTAGAGTCAGCAACGTGCTGCTTCCAAAGTCATATTCGTAATTCACTTGCACCCCCTTAGCGAATACGGTTTCCGCTTTTCTGGTCATGCCTGCACCATCAAACTTGCTCAAGTGTCCGCAACATTCCAGCCAAATATCGCGCAGGAATTTATCAATAGATTTCATTGTGGTTTCGCCGTCCACCCAAAGGCTTAAAAAATAAGGTGTCGCACCCCAACGTTTATTGGTTTCTACTTTCACCAAAAAAGAGTGTCCTGTTTGTCCCAATTTAGCCATTTCGTTTAAATGGGTGGATAAATGGCGACTGATGCCCGCTTTGGCAAATATTTTGCCGCAAAAAAGGCATTTGCCTTCGGAGTTTAGTGTTTCTTGCATTTTACTAGTTTTTAAATTGATACGTATCTATTCCAAGTTTTTGATTCGTTTGTCAAAATTGGTGTTGTAATTTTTACCGTCAGCGGCAGTTATTCGAATTTTTCGAGTAACTGAATCTTCCTGCAATTCAAGGCTTTTGAAAATTTCCTTTAAATGATAATTAATGGTATGCACTTCCACGCCAAATAATTCAGCCATGGATTTCTGCGTCAACCAAACAGTTTCATCTTCGACATAGACATCAACACGCACGTCGCCACTTGGGGCGGTGTAGAGGAGGATTTTGTTGGATTCGGTGTTCATATTAATATTCTCCTACTGAAATAATTTGCCCAATATGATTGACACGGACTTTAACAATATTACCAATCCCATTTAGCCCACACCTAATCCACGTAATCTCTTTTAAAGAATTGTTGTTTTCGACATTCGTTTCAAGATGATGCCTAAAAAAGTAATCCCTTATTGTAAATTTCTGAACCCTAAACAAATTCGGACTAATTCGGTTATAATTTTCTGGATTCATTAAATCAATTTCTTTAGGGTTGAATCCTGTTTTTTCATTCGGAAACACAAAGTATTCATTTTGTTTCATGCTGAATAGAAAATGCCACCCTTCACTTTGCTTATATTCCTTGTCAATCACAGGGAAGCCCATGTTAACTCGCGCAACGGCTTCATAAAATGACACAACATTTTCTTGCAAATTTCCATCCGCATCACGATAAACCGCTACATGGTGATTATTGGAAGTGCTTACAAAATCAACAGGCTGTTTATTTCCATTTTCGTCTAAAATAAAATTGCCATCTTTATCTCGTTTGTCGTGTAAACTTTCGGCATTGCTGATACCTGAAATGGTTACACGTTTGATTGAAATTCCTTTTTCTTGATTAAGCCATATTGGATTTTCGTCAAGATTGGAAAACGCTTTCTTCGCATCACCGTTAAATTCTTTCAATCGTTTTTCCAATATACGTCTGATATTTGCATCAATCACTTTATCGGTTTTCAAATCGGGAGAAATTTCTTTGCGAATAGTGTAAACGGTTTCAAAGGTAACGGTTTTTACTTTTTCGGGCAATTGTTCGACTTGTGCATTATCAATGAAAATCGGATTTTTTGCAGGCGCATTTTTGCCTCCAAACGCTTTTTTCGGATCATTGCCATTTGCCTCTAAACGTTTTAATAACGCTTCGCGATAAACAGGTTTGGTAACAGTTAGAATTTTTGCCTCATCGAATGTTGTTCCGACTTTTTCTTCTTTTACAACATATTGCTTTTGACTGCCGTATATTGTTTCATTATGCAACTGTCCACGTGGAGTTTGCTGTATTTTTTTATTCTTTCCGCCTTTTTTCTTTGTGGAGTTTATATTTTGAGTAACAACTTTGTTTTTGGCTTTTATGGAAATCAACGTGATTTCCAAATGTTTTTTGGCTTCTGCTCTAAATTCATTTAAGGGGATTGGCGGTTTAAACAATAGTTTGCCTTTATCATTTCGTTCCAATTCATTTTGTTCAATACCATAGATGCTTGAACTTTTGTCGCTTCTTGCATTTAAGTTGTTGAGATACTGAATAATATTTCGTTTTGTGAAGGCAACGGTTAAAGCGTCCATGGCATGATGACGATGGTCGTTACGTTTTGTCCAATCTTTGATTTTGCGGATTCTGTGTCCTTCTTCATTCGTGAATTCTTCCGTCAAATTAAGATTTTCATATTTATCCCAATTCAATTCTTTCATTACATCAACCAATTGCCAATCTTCACGCAAACGGTCAGTAATAGAACCGGTTGTAGAAACTACATCTCGCACCAAATCTCCCAGCATTGTTTTGGCATATTTTGCTATATATTGCGTATCGCGAATATCTCGGTCAATAAAACCATCGGGAATGTCCTTCCCCTGCATTTTGAGTTTATTGTATTTTGTACGGGAAATGACACCTTGTTTAAGCAGTGTTTCTATCCTATTTAAGTACTCTTCCAATCCTTTTTCACCATATTTTTCCTTTACAAAATCATAAGCAGTATGATTCCCTTTTTCAATATTTATACTTCTTAATTCCAATGTTTTGTTGGAAAAAGAGTCATCGAATAGTCGCGATTGCGGAATAATATGTTCAACATCAAAATCACCGCTAAAAACTGCACCGGGCGAAATATATGTGTTGGAATAAAGTGTTTTATAACCGTTGTCCTTTAATTCTTCGTACAGTTTATAACGAATTATATCATTGCGGCTTATATACGAAAGATTGAAAGGTGGCTTGCTTAAAATTTCCTTGTACTGTTCATGCAATTTTGTGGTTTCTGCAATAGATTTGGTTAATTCTTCGCGCTCTTTGGCATTTTTCTTCAGTTCACGTGCTAATTCGATACGGATTTCGTTAGGTTTTCCATAAACATCAATAATTGTGTTAATCACATTAATCATCTGATTGAGAATTTTCTCAACCACAGGATTTCGCAAAGAGTTTTTTGGAAGAATTTCCAACTTTTCTTTCAATATTTTATTTTCGATTTCATCTTTTGTTAATGACGATTTTGAATGTCTGTAACCCGCATATTCACAAGCTACATCATATTTATTGCCATCTTTTAGATGCGGCAGAATTTTGCGAATTGCTTTTGCTGAAAGACTACCATAGTCGTCTTGAAAAGTAACATTGGCCAAAATAGAAGCAGCATCTCTATCAAAACCATAATCAACCATTATCTTGTTGATAAGATTTTCATTTCCTGTATTGGAATTGTCTCCCTCGAAAGAATATAGCAGGTGCCAAAGTTGATACACCGGCTGTTTGTCAAGTTCTTTATCCGAATCAAAATATAAAATATCAGAATTATATCCGAAAGCCTTGAAAATATCTTCAACAGACCTAATAATGTCTTCTGCCGACTTTTTCTGTATATCAATATCATGCCCACTCTCCTCAATGATTTTTTTGTACGCTTCAAACAAAGCCATCTGCGTTATATTGCCCTGAACAGAATTAAAATTCAAGTCTAATTCATTGGCATTATCAAAAAGAATCTTCAAAATATCTGTTTTTTTAAGTTCCTTCTTGATAGAAAGTTCTGCCGCAAGTAATTCTTTTTCTTCTTGATATAACTCTCGCCTTCCACCATATTCGATAGGGTCTTCTGTTTCGTCAAACAAAGTTGTACTCTTTTGTTTTTTGCTCTTCTTTCCTTTACCAAATACTTCTATGTTATTCAATACTTGCCAAATCTTAAACTCTTGAAACAAGGGCGAAGAGCGAGGAACTACACGGCTACCAACAGTTTTTGTTTTTTTCTTTCCGTCAATCTCCACTTCAATTTTCCGGCTCTCAAATTCACAAAAACTAATCAAACCCTTTTGGCTTTTCAGTCGGCGTTGATAAAAAATCACTACATCTCGGATTGCGTGCTTCAATTCATCTGTCAATTCCTTGTGAAATTTTGCTTGTGTTTCCCAAAGCGTGTTGAATTCGTCCAAATAATCTTGACGATAAAATACCATATTTTTCAAACTTGCATTTGGGCTTTTATCCAAAATCGCCATTTGGTACCGTCCAACCGTTTGCTTACTGAAAAACAATTCCTTACTTCTATCACTGATTGCTCCCAAATAACCGCTTGAACTGTTAATCTGCCCATTAATTTTTTGTAAAACAACAGCTAAACTTTCTAAATCCATTTTTTCAGAAAGTGCTTTGGCACGCCATGTAAAATTTTCTTTTTTCAATTCTTCACCCTTGGTAGTTCTTGGTATGCCCACAATATCAAATGGGTCCTTACAAATAGCCCAAGTTTGTTTTTCATTTTTCCCCCTTAATTCTTCTTTCAGTCCATCAGTAAGAATCTCAGAATAAAATTCTTTTTGTTTTGTCCATATTTTATCAAATTCAGCTTGTAAATCGGAGCGGTAAAAATCGGGGAGATGTTTTTTGCCATTTTGCAAAAGTTGCAGGCAAAATTGTCCGGGCGTAAGATTTTCATCGTATAATTTCTTTGCTACTTCCATTCCATCAATTAATTGTCCTTCGTCCTGCCCTTTTGCTTTGCGACTGCTTTTGTAGCCTCGTTTTTTATTTATCGTCAGTAATACACGGGCAAATTGTTCCAACGATATTTCTTCCGTAGCGGCTTTTGCTCGCAGACGATAGGTCTCAAAAGTGGTTTTATTGCCGTTTTCGGACAAAATTGTTTCATCAGAAATAAAATTGTAATCTTTCAAAATCTCTATCAGATTTTCTCTACGAAGTTTGTATCGCTGCAAATTGCGCCGCATACTGCGTTTAAGGGTTCTCCCTGCATTCGGAGAAATTCCTTTACCGCTCCTAAAATCCTTCTCAGGCTCTTTTGATTCCTTTCCTGTTTCTGTGCTAACGAAATTATCATAATTGATAATTCTGACGCCCAATTGAGCGATTGAAGACTTTTCCTCACTGTTTTCCGCTTCATTTACCAGCGCCCAGCCGATGCTGTTTGTCCCTAAGTCCAAGCCTAATATCCGTTTCATTTAAGATGATGGTGTTATAAAATAATGGGTAAAGTTACATTTTTTTCTTGTTTACAGAAATAATGCGTATCTTCGCCGTACAATTTTGAAGCAATTCACAATAAGGATTATTCCGTTGTGAAAACATGTAAGGCGGGGCGGCGTCAGTAAGGTGGTTGCCTCGTTTTTCTGTATTAGTATTACCTTTGCGTCAGAATGAGCAATATTACCCCATATACAATAAACCTGCTGGTGATGGTATGCCTGTCTGTTCCCGCTTTTTCGCAAATGGATAGGGACAGTCTGTATCCGGCGCCGTCTGAAATAGCTAAATCGATTATATTTGAAGGTGTTATCAAAACAAAGGTCGAAACAAGCACCGAGTCGGGCGTCATGCGGTTCAACGTGCGTAACTCGCGAATCGGTGTGCGGGGAGATATCGGACAATACCTTGGCTACCGCGTCCAAGTGGAGTTGAGCAACGAAGGTACTTTTGCGCCGCTCGACCTGCATGGAACATTAAAACCTACGGATAATTTTTCCTTTCTTTTTGGACAGCAACATATTCCGTTTGAAAACCAATACATTATTACACCCGCTGAGATGATGTTTGCCAATCGTGCTTTTGTGGGAAAATATTTCACGCCGGGAACACGCGATATTGGTGCGGTGGCGCAGTACAGATTCCATGTTGGCGGTTTCCCGATGGAAGGACAGGCGGGAATCTTCAACGGCGGTGCAATTAATGACCCGCAATGGTCAAAATATCCGTCGTTTGCATGCCGTTTGGTGGCCGGAAGTATGGATGGATTCCGTTCCACCGTCAAAATATACAGGTTTCACGGACAGGAAGAACTCGACCTGTTTTTTTGGGGCGCCGATGTTCACTACGCCAACAACGCCCTGCGCGTGGAAGCCGAAGTGATGCACCGACATTCAAACACCACCCAGTCAGATTTGCTGGGGACGTATATTCAAGGCGCATACACTTTAGGTTTGCCCCAAGCAAGGATGTTCCACAGCTTGACGCCCGCAGTACGTTTGGACGCTATGGGTTATGATGTGTGGAACAGTAGCTTTGACGTCAAACGAATCACCGTAGGGGTTAATTTGGGGCTTACATTCATTCCTTACGATTCGGTGTTCCGAATAGACTACGAACACCATTTTATGAAAAAAGGCATCGTTTTTCCCGACTTTGACAATCGTGATTTACACGTAGCCGATAATAAGGTAACGGTGGAGTTGGTCGTGAGGTTCTGATTTATTTCGCTATCTTTGCGCCGGTTTTGCCGGAGGAATCCGGCTTTTCACTTACTTAAAACAACATGTATGCACACGGCAATTAAAATCGTCATGCTAAAGGCGGGCTTGTCCATGCTTGCCATGACGGCTCAAAGCGGCTATGCCCAAACGGATACTCTAACCGCTGTACGCACAGCCCAATTGGAAGAGCTTGTCATTGTTGGACAGCGGGACGATGCTTTACCTTTGCTGGTTCGTACGCTGGTGGCCATTTCGCAGACAGAGATAGACCGAGCGCCTTCGCCTACGATTAACGAATTACTGCGCACACTCCCTTTCATTGACCTGCGCCAGCGAGGCCCCATGGGCGTTCAAGCCGATATATCGGTTCGCGGCGGAAACTTTGACCAGACGCAAATACTGCTCAATGGGGTCAATTTCAGCGACCCGCAAACAGGTCATTACTCCTTGGATATTCCCATAGAGCTATCATCCATTTCTCGGATAGAAATATTACAGGGTTTGAGCGCTCCCGGCGCCATTGGCGGAGCCTTGAATATTACTACCGGAAACAAGGAAAAAAATACCGGTAATGTTTGCTTTTCCGGAGGGCAGCACGGTTATTTGAATGTTGTGGGAAACACCACGTTGGGTAACGAAAAATGGATGAGTTTTCTTTCCGCATCTTATCGGGAAAGTAAAGGATATATCCCCAACACGGATTTTCGGAATACCAATCTTTACGGTTATATGGAATATTCTTCCAAAATCGGGAAATGGGAAGCTCAGTTTGGCTATCAAGACAAACCCTACGGAGCGCATGGATTTTATTCATTTACCTATCCCGAACAGTTTGAACATACCCGCACGCTGCTGGCAAGCCTTCGTTGGAAAAAGGAAATAGACATTTTTACATTCACAACTACGGCCTACCACCGGACGCATGTTGACCGTTTTGAATTATTTAGAAATCAAGCGCCGGAGTGGTATGCGGGGCACAACTACCATCAAACGGCGGTTTCGGGCGGGGATTTTGACATGAACTTTAGTACGCTTTTGGGACAAACAAGCCTAAGCGCCGGATTGCGTAATGAACACATTTTTAGCAATGTGCTGGGACATCTCATGGATGCTCCAAAGCCTGTTCCTTTCGAGGGAAATCAACTGTATACCCGCGAGGCAAACAGGGCTATTTTTCGGGCTTTTATCTCGCAACTTTATGAATACCGGAATGTTGCATTTAACGCGGGCGTTTCTTTTCATTACAGCAACGATTTTGGCGGTAAATTTTGTTTGGCGGGGGACATCCGCTACAAATTAAATCGTCATTTATTATTTTATGTAGCTGCAAATCAAGCTCTGCGACTGCCCACATTTACGGACTTGTTCTACAATACCGCCACGCATCAAGCAAATCCGGAATTGAAGCCGGAAGAAACAATGCTGTATGAAATCGGCGAGAAGTTCGTGAAAAATGCTTGGAGTTTATCTTCTTCTATTTTTTACCGGCAGGGAAAGAACATCATTGATTGGATGTATACCCAAGGAAGGGAAAAGTCGCAAAGTCAAAATTATAGCGTGGTAAATGCGGGTGGCGGCGGAATCTCTTTGCAATGGAATCCGGCGCTGTATCATGCAAAAGCCATCATCAGGCAGGCGGGCGTCAGTTATACCTATACCCTGCTGAACAAAGAAAATATGCAGTACACAACTTCTTATGTATTAGATTATTTAAAACATAAACTGAATGTGCATATCCAGCATCTGCTGTTTTCTGACCAACTGAAAGCATCGTGGAGTTTTACATTTTATGACAGGGCGGGGGCATATGTAGACAACGCTTCCGGTCTTACCACAAGCTTTAAGCCTTTTGTGTTGACGGACTTACGCCTTAGCTGGGACGAAGCGCATTTTACGGTTTTTGCAGAGGCCGGCAATTTATTTCGTACCACTTATTTTGATTTTGGCGGCTTATTACAGCCCAAAAGTTGGATTACAGCGGGTATTTTGCTAAAGCTGTATTAGTTACAAAACACATCCGATTATCAAAACTATCAAATTTTGATAGTCCCTCTCACGCCCGCCAATAAATCCCTTTGCGGCTTAGGATGGATACCAAGTACATGGTGAACAGGACAACGATAAAGGCCCTAAGTACGCCAAGCCATGGTTCTCCGGCGGGGTATGCCGCTTGGTAAATACCTATCAGAAAAGTAATTTTGAGGAGGGGCATCACAAAGGCGCCAAAGGCCACATAACTCATGAGGGGATTGGCTCCGGCTCCGGAAAAGCTGCGTACAAAAAAGGACCTCGGAAACATACTGCACAGGTAGTGGAAAAACAGGAGCAAAATAATGCAGATGCCGCCCATGCTAAAGCAATAAGAGAAGGTGGCCGGAACCTTTTTAATCCCTCCCTCGTAGGGGTCGAACAGGATACCGGCAACCAACAAGCCCGCCGCAAGCGCGATTAGGGGATAGAGGTTGCGGCAACTGTTGCGAGAAATGACCATGCAAAGCAGCAGAACGCTGAGTGATACAGCCAACAGCGCCCATTCGTTGCCACGGAGGTAAAACCCCAAGCAAAGGAACACGGTCAGCAACCCCAACAAGATATAGAACAAATGTCCCACCGGAGGACTTTCGGCAAGCATGGTTTTTTGCCCCCTCCACCCCATGCGTCCGCTGATATAATCCCCCACCCAAGTGGCGGGAATGAGTATGAGCAAAAAGTAGATTTGCTCCATGTTAAACGCCCAGCTCAGAGACTTTTGGGCATAAAGCCATTTGTCGAATCCGGTCTCTTTAGACAAAAAAGATATGCCGATTATGGCCAAGAAAAAGACCGACCTTGCCCAAAGGCGATGACGGGTAACGTACCAAATCAAGGAGCCAAAGAGGTAAAGGAAAGCGAGCAGCAACAAGATGATACTGCGCTTATGCAAACTGAGGGGCGCCCCGTAACCCCAGTGGAACAGGGCAATCAGACCCAAAATGACGCAGGCCCCAACCACGCGAATCCATATATTTTGTATACAGGGCTTTAATCGCCAATAAAAGGCAAACATAGCAAAAAAGCCCAGCAAAATCAAGGCTTGAATATCGTAGGAACGCACTTGTACGTCAAACAGCACCAAGTCTAAACGGCCTTTTAATCCGGACGGACTCAGCAGTACCGCCAAATAGGCAAAAACCCAAAGCAGAAAGAAGCGCAGGAAGACGCCGGAAAAGAATTGGCCTTTGTGTTCGGATTTTTTCCAACCCGCCAAAGGAATGGCCACGCCCATACAAAAGATAAAAATCGGGAATACCCAATCCACCCAAGAAATACCGGGAATCGTCATGTCGAGCGCGTGGGTAGGAGGAGGATTTTGTACATGGTACATCCATCCGGGCAATACTTTAGACGGCACAATGGCCGAAAACACCATGCCAAATATAGACAAGCCGCGCAAAACGTCCAAGGCAAGCCATCTGTGGGCGGTTTTTTCGGAAGCATGAGGTGTAAGCGTATCCATCAATTGTTGTGTTAGCGTTGTATCTCTGTCTCTTTAATTATTTTGTTCACCGCCTTGAGCTTTTCCCGCAACAGGGTTTCGCTGTTGGCTTCGGCAATAAACCTCAAGTATGGCTCTGTGTTGGAGGGACGAATGTTAAACCACCAGTCGGGAAATTCTAACCGGTAACCGTCAAAATCATACAACGCCGTGGGAGGCTCTTTGCCTGTAAAATAATCCCTAACGGCGTCCATGGCTTCCTGTTTTTTATCTATTTTATAATTGATTTCTCCCGAATTTTGGTAGCGGGCAATGCCGCTGATTAGTTGCGATACGGAAACGCCCTTGTCCTTCATCTTACTTACCACGTCAAGGATGATAAGCGCGGCCATAATCCCGCTGTCGGAATAAAAGAAATCCCTAAAATAATAGTGGCCGGCTAATTCTCCTCCAAAAATCCCGTCTATCTCCCTCAACTTGGGAGCGGCAAAGGCCCGCCCCACCCTCCACGTGTGCATGTGCGCGCCCATGGGCCTTAGGTATTCGCCCACCGCCTTGGAGGTTCTGATGTCCTGCAATACAGGGCCCTTTAGTCCCTTTTCTTCAAAAAAATAATGGCCCAGCACGCCTATCATCAAATCCGGGGAAATAAACCGTCCCTGCTCGTCCACAAACATCACCCGGTCGGCGTCTCCGTCAAAAATCACGCCGATGTCGCAGCGCTCCCGAAGGACTAAGGCCTGCAACGCTTTGATATTCTCCGGATTCAACGGATTGGGTTCATGGTTGGGAAATGTGCCGTCTAACTCCTCAAAGATATAGCGCGGGGCGTCTCCAAGTAAATCCCTCATAAACAGGGCCGCCATGCCATTAGAGAGGTCCATGCCTATGTGCAGCTTGCTATAATCGCCCAAATAGCCCCTTAGGAAAGCCAAATATTCGTCCCGAACCGAAAAAGGAATAACCCGCCCGAGACGGGCCGACGGGGCAATGGGTCGTTCGGCTGCCGGATTGCCGGCGCCTATCCACGCCTCTATCAAGTTGAGGCCACTGTTGTAACCCACGGGCACGGCTTGGGCGCGGGAAACTTTAAAGCCGTTGTATTCCTTGGGATTATGCGATGCGGTAATCTGAATAGACGCTCCAAAATCATGTTTGGCCGTAGCATAATAAACCTGCGGAGTGGTACTTAGGCCCATGTCATACACGTCCGCTCCGGAGTCGCAAATTCCCCTCAATAAGGATTCATGAATCTCCGGAGACGAACTGCGGGCGTCTCGACCTATCAATACTTTCTTTACGCCCAATAGTTTGGGTAAAAAATATCCGATTTTATAGACGTCCGTATCGTTAAAATCGCGTCCATAGACGCCCCGTATGTCGTATGCGTGAAATGCGCTCATAGCACGACCGTTTTATAACCCGCCTTGCCCTTTCCCTTGGCAATGGACTGTAATTTGGAGTGCAGCATCTTTTTGCGAATAGCCGATACTTTGTCGGTAAATAAAATCCCTTCCAAATGGTCGTATTCATGCTGTACCATCCGGCAGGCAAAGCCGGTCAAGCGTTCCGATTTTTTCTCCAAATGTTCGTCTATATATTCAACCACCATCCATTCCGGACGGTCAACATCTACATGGATATCGGGCAGGCTCAAGCAACCTTCGCTGTAGGAACACAGGGACTTGCTTTCCTCCATAATCCGCGGATTAATCATGACCCGCTTAAAATCTTTGAGTTCGGGGCGGTCGTCGCCAACAAGGGCGCCGTCCACCACAAAAAGCCGAATCGGTTTGCCTAACTGGGGAGCGGCCAAGCCCACGCCGTCCGCATGACGCATGGTTTCCCACATATTGGTTATCAACTGCTGCAAATCCGGATAGTCCAAAGGAACTTCTTCTGCCCGCTTCTTTAACACACCGGAGCCGTATACATAAATGGGTAGTATCATCTTGCCGTCATTTTATGTTGGGCGTCTAAATATCCCTGTAAAATCAAAGCGGCGCTTACTTTGTCTATGGTCGCCTTATCCCTGCGCTGCATTTTTTTAAGCCCCCCGTCTATCATGGCGCGGAATGCCATTTTTGAGGTATAGCGCTCGTCTTCCAAAGAAACCGGAATATCCGGAAATTTTTTTTGTAACTGCTTTACAAAGAGCGATACATGTCCGGCATTTTCCGATGGAGTATTGTCCAAATTTTTAGGATATCCCACCACAAATCGCGAAACAGGCTGTCCAAGTGTGTATGTTTGGAGATAGGTCATTATCTTTGTTGCCGCAACGGTATCCAATGCGGACGCAAAAATGCCCAAGGGGTCGCTCACCGCCAACCCTACCCTTTTGGGTCCAAAATCTATACCGATAACACGTTCCACCCTGCAAATTTAACATTTTTTATTTATATGCCGCGCATCTTTAGTTACAATGATTTTAAAGGCCAGACTACAAAAGTATTAGCCTATGCCGATAAACACGCCCCCGTAGTCCTCTGCGCCCCCGTTGCCGAGCGGGGCCGGACTTTTTCCGTACAGGTACGTATTGGAACCAACGAAAAACATCCCAATACCGAGGAACACCATTTTTGCTATGTCCAACTCTGGGACTTGGAGCGCTTGGTGGCAGCGTATAGCTTCGACCACAGGACATTGGGAGACAAACCCTTGCAGATAGAGGTCTCCTTCACCGTTATCCCCCAACGCTCCTTGAGGCTTACGGCCATGGCCTACTGCAACAAGCACGGATTATGGCAAAGCAAGGAAGTATTTGTACACGCGCCCGAATCGGATTCTCAGGAAAATGCTTAACTTTGTGGTTTCTCTTAACCCCATCTAACGGCCCATGAAGGACAGCAACAGCAGGAGCAGGCTCCGCAGCAGATACCGGTTTTCGATTTTTAACGACACCTCCCACAGCGAATTATTTGTATTTAGAACTTCGGGACTGGGGGCGCTTCTCAGCGCCATATTGGTCGTCATCGTGATTATTAGCTCGGTAATCGTACTCATTTCCTTTACTTCTTTGCGGGAGTTGATACCCGGGTATCCCGATGCTCAGACCCAAAGGATTATTGTAGCCAATGCCTTAAAGGCCGATTCTTTAGATAGGGTAATGACTCAGTGGGAGTGGCAGTTGTCCAATATTCAGCGCGTGTTGAATAACGAAGCGCCCATTGACCTCGACGTTCTGTTTGCCGCTCCGTCCGATAGTTTGGACGCGCCCTCAAGAAGCAGATTGGGCCGCTCCCGGGAAGATTCCCTGCTGAGGCAGGATATTGTTCAACAGGAGCGTTTTAGCACTTCGGTATCCCGCGGTTCTCTGCAATCCTTAGACGGCATGTTGTTTTTTCCTCCGGTAAAAGGCATTGTATCCGACAACTTTAACCCTGCCACCAAGCATTTTGCCATTGATATTGCCGCTGCCGAAAACGCCGTGGTCTCTGCCGTACTTGACGGTACGGTGGTTTTGGCCGAATGGACGGACAATACCGGTTTTGTAATCCAGATTCAGCACGACAACAATTTGATTTCCATATATAAACACAACGCCAAATTGCTTAGGAAGTCGGGGGACCGCGTAAAGGCCGGAGACCCCATTGCTTTTGTGGGAAATTCGGGTTCCCTCAGTACCGGAACCCACCTCCATTTTGAACTTTGGCACAACGGAATCCCTATTGACCCGGCAAAATACATCACCCTTTAGAAACAGTTTCTTAACCCCGCATGAATAAAAAACGCATTGCTGTATTAGGCGCTACCGGTTCTATCGGATGTCAATGCTTGGAGGTAATAGGCCGTCATCCCCAAAAATTTGAAGCAGAAGTGCTTACCGCCCACAACAATGCCGACCTGTTGATTGAACAGGCCATCCTGCACCAGCCCAACGCCGTGGTGATTACCGATTCCCAAAGCTATCTAAAGGTAAAGCAGGCCTTGGCCAATCAGCCCATTAAAGTATATGGAGGCAGCGATTCGCTTTGCGAACTGCTCTCATGGTCAACAATAGATTTGGTATTTAACGCATTAGTCGGATTTGCCGGCCTCGAACCCACGCTCGTCTCCCTAAATGCCCGCAAACCGGTAGCCTTGGCCAACAAAGAAAGTTTAGTGGCCGGAGGGGCTTTGGTTATGGAAGCCGCCTTTGCCTCCAACACCCCGATTATTCCGGTGGATTCCGAACATTCGGCCATATTCCAATGTCTGATGGGCGAACAAGCGCAGATAGAAAAACTCATCTTGACCGCCTCCGGAGGCCCGTTTCTGCACACCCCCGCCCAAGAGCTGCCCTTTGTGCGCAAAGAACAAGTCATGCTCCATCCCGTTTGGAGCATGGGAGAAAAAGTAACAACCGATTCGGCCACAATGATGAACAAAGGATTGGAGGTTATAGAAGCCCACTGGCTTTTTGGCGTAGCCGCCTCCCGCATAGAAGTGTTGGTTCATCCCCAATCCTTGATTCACTCTATGGTACAGTTTTTGGACGGGAGCATTAAGGCCCAAATAAGTCATCCCGACATGCGCATTCCCATCCAGTTTGCCCTTGGTTTTCCCCAACGACTGACGCTCGATACCCCCCGCTTGGATTTTAGCCCACGGAAACAGCTGGAGTTCTTTGCCCCCGATACCGGTAAGTTTCCCTGCCTGTCCTTGGCCTACCATGTGCTGGAACAGGGAGGAAATATGCCCTGCGCCCTCAACGCTGCCAACGAAGTAGCGGTAGCGGCTTTCCTCCGCGAAAAGATTCCTTTTTATCGGATTCCGTCCATTATTGAACAAACTATTCAAAAAATCAATCAAATACAAACCCCGTCCTTAGCAGAAATCCAATCTACCGATTTGGAGGCCCGCTATGTGGCACAAAATTTGTTGCATAACTTTTAACTATGGATATCTTCATTAAAGTCGTACAGGCAGTATTGGCATTTTCTTTGTTGGTGCTGGTGCACGAGCTGGGGCATTTTCTCTTTGCCCGCTTGTTTCGCATCCGCGTAGATAAATTCTATCTCTTTTTCAATCCGGGCTTTAGCCTGTTTAAATACAAACCCAAAAACAGCGAAACCGAATACGGCATCGGATGGTTGCCCTTGGGCGGATATTGCAAAATCGCGGGCATGATTGACGAATCCTTAGACACAGAGGCCATGAAAAAAGAGCCTCAGCCTTGGGAGTACAGGAGCAGACCGGCTTGGCAACGCTTTTTTGTGATAGTGGGAGGCGTTCTGTTCAACTTAATCTTTGCCTTTCTCCTTTACAGCGCCATGCTCTATGCCGGAGGAGAAAGCTACCTCAAGAACCAAGACGCAGTACACGGAATAATCTGCAACGATTTGGCCAAAGAAATCGGATTTAAAGACGGAGACAAAATATTGGCCTACGACCAAACCTCTCTGTTAGACAGAGAATTTCATCTGCTCGTCATGGACTTGCTGCACCAACGTCCCCAAACCATTACCGTATTAAGAGGCTCAGATACCCTTAGTTTTGGCTTTGACCAAAGTTTTATTCCCCAACTGTTAAAAAATCAAGTGATATTTGGCGTAGGTTTTCCTTTTATCGTGCAGGCCCTTAGCGACGATTCGCCCAATCGGGAGTCGGGCATATTGGCCGGAGACAGGCTGACTGCCCTAAACGACACGCCCGTACATCTGCTTTCAGACGCCCAACCCCTGCTCAGACAGCACGCGGGGGATTCGGTAATCGCCCGCTTCGACAGGGGGGGAACAACCGTAACCATTCCCCTGTGGGTTGATTTGGAAGGCCGTATTGGCGTATGGCCCGAAGACAGGCTTTCTTCCTATTTTCACATTACCCAAAAGAATTATTCGTTTTTTACCGCCATTCCTGCCGGAGTAAACAAGGCCTACCGAACCATAAGGGCGTACATTCGAGACCTTGGATTAATCTTCTCCCCAAAAACCGAGGCCTATAAATCGGTCGGCAGCGTGATTGCCATCGGCAATATTTTTCCAACATCTTGGGACTGGGGCAGGTTTTGGGAGATTGTAGCCCTTTTATCCATTATGCTTGCGGTACTGAACCTACTGCCCATTCCGGTCCTCGACGGCGGACACATCCTCTTTATCCTCTGCGAAATGATTACCGGCCGCAAGCCCGGAGACAAATTCCTCGAATATGCCCAAATGGTCGGCATGGTTGTCTTATTTGCCATTTTTGCCCTTGCCATGGGAAACGATATTATCAGACTCTTTAAATAAATACCACTATGTACCCAATGTCTCGTTTACTTACTATTTCTTTGATTTTCACAACCATTGTGTTAAGTTCCTCCTGCGAAGAAGGCCCCCGCCGCTTGCCCGGCATCAGCGGCAAAGCCGGAGAGGTCGGTATTGTTATGGACAAAAACCACTGGGAGGGAGCTTTAGGCTCCACCCTGCGCTCCGTACTGGCCGCCAACTATCCTCTTCTGCCCCAACCGGAGCCTATGTTCACCCTCTTTAATATTCCGGACAATGCTTTTGGTAAAGTTTTTCAGTCCCACCGCAACTTAGTCTTGGTGCAGATTTCCTCGGATATCAGCGAGGCCCAAGTGCTGATTCAACAAAATGTATGGTCTGCGCCACAGATTGTTATCACCCTGTCAGGCCCAAATACCGAGGCGGTTGCGGCCGCTTTTGAAGCAGACAGAGAACGAATCGTCAGCGCCATTGAACAGGCAGAACGCAATCGGGTTATTACCGGAGCCAAAAGGTATGAAGACCGGAGCCTGCGTATGCTGGTCAATGAATCTTTTGGAGGGTCGCCTTATTTTCCGGACGGATACGCCCTAAAGAAACAGGCGCAATCAAAAGACTTTATTTGGATTTCCTACGAAACCACAAGGATGTCTCAAGGCGTATTCATATACAGCTATCCCTATGAAAACGAAAACTCTTTCTCTAAAGCCAAGATGTTGGAGCATCGCAACGCCATACTAAAAAGAGAAGTGCCCGGACAGTTAGAAAATTCCTATATGATTACCCACAGCGGAAGAAATTCCGGAGAAGTGCCCACCATGCGTTGGGTTCGTTACAGCGGCAGAGATTTTGCGGAGTTGCGCGGTTTGTGGGAAGTAGAAAATGATTTTATGGGCGGACCTTTTGTCAGTCATTCCCATTTTGACCCCAACACCAACCGCGTATTGGTACTCGAAGCCTTTGTGTACAACCCCCGTTCCGACAAAAGGAATTACATGAGGCAAACCGAATCCATTCTTTATTCGTTTGAATGGGCCAGCGAGCAGGAGGCCAAAGAATAGGAGCTGCTCCCGGCAAGCTGCTTAACCGAGTTGCTTTTTAAGTAAAATTTTGTAGCTTCGCAGAACAATTTGAAACAAAAAACATGGCGACCATAATATTGGAATATGATTATAGCGACGTGCGGGCGCAGAAGACGTTAGAGGATAAGGAGAAAACCGTAGCCGAGAAAAGAAAACAATTAGACAGAGAGTTGAAAAATTACACTGTTGATTTGTCGAATTTCAAGTTTAATCGAGAAGAGGCAAATATCTATGAATAAATTTGCGCTTGATACAAACATCTTGGTATATAGTCACGATGATAATGCCATTGAAAAACAAAACATTGCGAGAGATTTAATAGTTCGCTCCCCTATCATTTGTTCGCAAACATTGGCAGAATACGTTAGCGTATTGCGTCGGGTAATAAAAATGCCAAAGGCTTTTGTAATCAATGCGTGTATGCCTAATTTAAGGCATTGTCAGATTAAATTGGTGGATATTGAAACATTGCAGACGGCTGAACGTTTATTACAACATTATGATTTTCAAATATTCGATGCAATTATTGTTGCTTCAGCATTGGAAGCAGATTGTAATATTTTGTATTCTGAAGACATGAAACATAATATGAAAATAGACCGTAAACTATCTATTATTAATCCTTTCCTATAAAGAATAGGAGCAATTCGGCCTCTGTTTACCCCAAATATTGCTGCCCCAACAGGGAGTAATAATATCCCTTTTGGTTGATAAGCGAGTTGTGGTCTCCCTCCTCCATCACCTTGCCCTCGTGCAAACAAATAATCTTATCGGCGTTTTGGATGGTGCTTAACCGGTGGGCAATGACGATGATGGTCTTTTGCTTTTGGCAGTTAAACGGTGAGAAAATCTATGGTAGATACATATAAGCCTAATAATAATATCAAAGATATTGCGACTACGCCTAAAACGTCTTTGTATCTTTTAGTGACATACATGTTGATTGAAAAAACTACGGAGCCGGTAAAAATCATCACATATCTAAGAATCGAATCGTAAAAAAACCATCGGGTATTTTTAAGTTGTTCCACAATATTATTATCTATTATTAATGGCTTTAGTTCATTGCCTAATAAAAAAAAACATAGAACCAGCCTTATCAACTCAAAAAGTATAAATACGTATACCGAGCAACTGACACAGTCAACAAGGTCAGTGTTTTTTATTTCAAATTCGAAAATTATGTTGCAAAGACACAAAATACCACATAGCAAAGCTATAATAATTATTGATATTAAAGAACTTACAAATAAGCTGATTACAGCCGACACTCTAGCTGATAGAAAGTATTCGAATGAGATATAATCGAAAAAAGCCATTAGTTTAAATATGCCAAAAATAATTAGCACTGCCAAATAAACCGCTAATATTCGTGCAAATCTTGCGGTACTTTTTTGTATTGTTGTGGTCATAAAGTCTCTAAAATAGATGCGATAAGTAACGATATAACAGGTAATATAAATTTTTTCATGTGGGGGATATATTCTTTATAAATTTTCCCTTCAGCTAATAACGCTTTACAAAAGTGGAAGCCTTGAAATCCAAGTGTAGCAAAAGTTATTAATGCGTATAGCTCCACAGGAACATGCTTAGAACTATAAATAATATCCGATAATGGCACTATTAAGAATGCGGCATTGTAGATTATACCCAAAATATAGCCATTCCAAAACAAAATAATTGCCGACAATATTCCCCCTGTCAGAAAGCCAAGGAAAGATAACAAAAAGCCAACCAATAGGTTATTGAGGAAGATATCTAAAAATAAATAACCAGTATTAAAATTCTTAAATTCTTCATAGGAAAAATCATAATTATCCGAGATGTGGTCCATTTGAAACTCAATACTTAAAAAACAACACAGTATCCCCAAAGAAAATATCAACAGAGCTATCAGACAATGCTTCATAATTGTTGTTTGCCAATGTTCTCCACCCTCTTATCAAGTGTAGGGTAGGCAATATTCCATTTAGGAACTTTATTATTGCCCAATTCGTGAAGTCTTTTCAATGCTGAAATCATATTTTCATTACCAATGACTGATGCCGCAAATGAATCAGCTTGTAATTCAAGCTTATATTGTATCTTTCCGGGAATATACCAAAGCAACAAGCCCCAAAAAGTGCCTACAAGAAAGACACTAAGATATTGCATAAACAACGAATTGTTAAGCATCGGAACTTGGGCCCTAAGGAGGGATAAGCAATAAAATATAGGAAATATTAGTAAATTTGCGAAGTATAGTCTATTCAAATGCTTGTACTTCAAGTGTCCTATTTCGTGAAATACAATCCCTTGTATCTGTTCCCAAGTCATGTTTTTTACTAGTTTTTCACCAATTAATATTGTTTTGGTATAGGGTAAAATACCTGTTGCGTAAGCATTATTTAGATTCCCTTTTACAATCCGAATGTTATATATGTAATTTTCATTTGCCAATAACTGCTCAAACCTCTTATCTCTGTAATATGTTTTCTTAAAAAACAAGTATTGCAATGGGCTTATCAAAAAATTATAACTAGGTATAAACGAAACCATTAATACTATTGCTGCGATTAAAATCCATGGAGAATTTGCATAGTTATTAATAATCCAAAAAAATGAACCTAGGCCTAACGTGATTACAGACGCTTCAACAAGTATGGATATTACATTAATATCCATATTGTCCTTGATGGGTTCTTTATAATATTTACTTGCTATAAAAATAAGTACAACTCTAATAGTAAGCATAATAGCATACCATAGAAATGCAAACAAAAAAAATACCATACGTGTTTCTTTAAAATTAATGCAAGATATGTCATTAACACGGGAGGCTGTATCGAAGTCCACATTTGACACAGCCTATCGCGTTAATTCTTAAACTACAAGGCTCCAATTCCAGCACCAATACATACTCCTACTGGACCTCCAAAAAATGCTCCAATCTTTCCACCCCACTTCGCACCAGCCCAAGCCCCTGCTGCGCTACCAGCGCTTGTACAAAATGCTTCGACATACTCATTGTCGCACACCAAGTTTGCGACAGCTAAACCAATGTTTGCAGAGGTGTGCTTGGAAATTGAACCGACCGAAAATAACAATCCGGTACACAAAATTAAACCAAAAATAGCGTTTTTCTTTTTCATATTCAATAAATTAATTAAGTTTTTTCCTGTACCTAAGGCCTTGCAGGGGTCGGCCCCGTTTTTTTACATGGTATCTGAACTCCATGCCTCCACTGTCGCAGGAATGTTTTCGGTTTGTACAATGCAGAAAGTTTTTACCTTTGCATCCTCATTTGTGCCATATTCCCTACAAATGACAAACTTCAAGAATATAACAGGATATAATTCCGTGTCTTAGGCGCTGTGGTGCAGGGCCGGGTAATTTGGACGCACAGGCCTGCTTTACCTTCCCCTGCGGAGCGCCTTTGTTGTCGCCTCCTGCCAACAGACGCACGCAATGGCAGGGGCTAATTAGCTAAGGTTCGTTTTGCATGACCAATAGAGACTATGCCTCCATATGGGAAAACCCCAAATAAGACTTACTTTTTTGCGTTCGCCAAAAAGCAAATTGCGGCAACAAAGATGCCCCGCCGGAACAAATACCGGCGCTGGAAGCCAATAATCGGCCGCAACTTGAATTGCCCGTTGTGCAAATCGGACTATGGAAGGAGGTAGTCTCATGCCGCAAATTTACGTTTTTTAAAAAAACTGCACAGGTGTATACATAGAAAGTTTTCACAAAGTTATTAACAAGCGCGGCGGTGCAGCAGGTGTTCAATGGTATGTTCAGAAAATCTGTGCATTTAAGTGAGAAAGCACTCGGTGATTGAATTGCGCAACGAAAACAAATAGAATTATACAGATATATATCAAAGCCACTTGATAAAGTGCGAGTCTTTTTCTTGCATAATTTTTTACAATGTTAAAACCATGTTCCAAATTTATAAAAATGCGTAATAAGCACTGCTATTGTTACTATTAAATTTAGAGTTGCATGAGCTATAATAGTAGATACAAGGGGTTTGTTGTTTATTTCCGCTCTTAATATATACATATACATAAAGATAAAACCAATTGGGGCAGTGCCAATCATATAAAAAAGAGAATAATTATGAGACGCCCCAAACACAATTCCGGAAATCAATACAATTATCCATCTTTTAATTTTAAATCTTCTATATATCAAAAAAAACAGCGTTTGATACACCAATGTTTCTAAAATTGGGGCAAAAATCAATACATCAACAAGTAAGTCAATAGTTACATTAAAATTTTCATTTACCAACGGTTCTCGAAACTGAATGTCCGGTATTTTAAGAACTTCTCGGAATAGAGATATTAAGCCTTTTACGGTAAAACAAACTATAGCTAAAACTATTGAGTATAGGAAGATATTAGATTTTGCCAGCCAATTGGCACCTTTTTTTATTTGGAGCATGGCTTTATAATCTATTGATTTTATCATTAATTATGCGATTTAGTGTATTTTTGCAAAGTTATAACAAATTTGTGTTATTCCATCAAAATGGGAATAACATTCGCTGTGTAAGGCCGCAGGGGATATA
>Ga0131853_10004246_pt1 | contig 25683 bp, 16 predicted proteins | sample TergutLab28metaG_FD_92764 | JGI IMG/M metagenome (GOLD analysis project Ga0131853, IMG submission 92764) | Labiotermes labralis P1 segment gut microbial communities from Petit-Saut dam, French Guiana - Lab288 P1 (version 2) (version 2) | ecosystem: Host-associated > Arthropoda: Insects >... | reverse complement strand
TGGGTATGTGGACTGGATTGGGTTGGCCCAGGATAGGGACAGGTGGCGGACGCTTGTGAGTACGGTAATGAACCTTCGGGTTCCGTGAAATGCGGGGAATTTCTTGACTAGCTGCAAACCAGTCAGCTTCTCAAGGACGACTCTGCACCATGGAGTAAGTAAGTAAGTAAATATTACGTAGCTCTTAATAACAGTACGTTTGCATGCAATAAATTCACACGACGACGAAGTGAGGTGTGTAAAAACATGTACCTGTAAGTGGATTACAAATTTCCAGAATTGTTAGTTAGGAAACTCAGCCCGTGGCCTGCAGGTTGCAAACGCGTCGCCAAGTCAGTGCCCTCTTTGCTAGGTAAGATCGTCAGTGTTCGATGCTGAGACAGTCATCGACCGGGGTGCAAAAACGGAACCCTACAGCTGACACAGTTGGAACTCACAAACACTGTGAGCTGCAGTTCGGTTGTGTATGGTTATTTCCTGCTCTCTCTGCCGCAGAGAACAGCGGTTACGAATGCAGCTTTACTTTCCAACGCTCTATGTACGCCTTCACGTACGATGGAAGAAAACATGAAGGTCAAGTACAAGAGTACTGAGATCTTCGCTGCTCTGAGATGATACCTAGCGCAGATTGGTAGTTACCGACGTTTCGGGACAACCAATAGGTCCCGCCTACCAAGATCAAGCAGTCCAAGACAAATGCAGCGAGTAATTACGTACGCAGTTATAGAGCGAATGGTGTGGGGGCTGTGACTGGTTCTAAGAAAACGTGGTACCGGCCAATCGGGTTAGTGGAGCGTGATTAGCTAGCATCTCGTTCTCGGAGAACCAATCACTGCACACACAGTTCCCTATATAACTGAGTACCTGAATGTTCGTGGTGTTTTCTTGGCCTGCTACAACCTGGAAAATGGGACCGACGGATTGTCTCCAAACGTCAGTATCTACCAATCTACGTTGCGTAAACACCCTAGACGAGCGAAAATCTCATTTACAAGGCGGCGGAAGCCTGAAATCACGCCTAGATTAATACTATTAAAATAAACCATATTACTACACAGTAGTTTAAGATAGGTCCGAATGGAGGTCAGTGGGCCGGGTAGCTCAGTCGGTATAGTGACTGACTACGGGCTGGACGGTCCGGGATCGAATCCCGGTAGGGATGAGATTTTCCGCCCGTCCAGACCGGCCCTGGGGCCTACCTAGCCTCTTGTAAAACGGGTACCGGGTCTTTCCCGGGGGTAAAGAGCGGCCGGGGCGTGCTGCTGACCACTCACCCCCTTCTAGTGCCTCCGTTATGGAAGAGTAGAGCTATACCTCTACCCACCCTCTGGGCCACGCCGGGCCTGTAACGGGACCACTTTACGTTTACCTTTACCTAATGGAGATTAGACATGTTCATGAATATTCGGACTGCACAACAGCAAGAGTTCTTCAGCGAACAGAAGCACTCTAGCAGTTCAACAAAAACCTGTTATCATGCAGCTGTCACCACCTCCAGTGATCAATAAAACCCATGCTTCCGGGCGTATAGAAATTTCAATATGGTGTCTAATTACTATTGTTCTATAGTTCTATATTTTAAATCTGGCGACTAGTACTTCCGATTCCGTACTGGAAATCACAGTTTAAACAGAAGGCGAAACCGGAAGTCTTCTTTTCAAATCACGTCAGCTGGAAAGGTTACAGTGCAACGCTGTAACTTCAATTTGATCACAGCCAACCCATATGTACGTTACCATAGGCTCCCTCTGATGCAAACATCTTGTTCCATACACACAAAACAATGCCCTGCATTTATCATAGAGTTTTCATCAAAAAAATGAAAGCAAGTTCTATGGCATCACATCACACAGAAATAAATAATTACAAAATAATTACGTTCTCTGACAAAAGGGTGTAATGTACAAGTATGACCAAAAATATTCGCTACCTCTTTTTTATTTTAGTTTATTAGTTTAACCCAATAATTAATGGTTGCTTTTAATTACTGGAAGCCTGAAACAAAGTGGGTGTCACCAATGAGTCACAGCAACGAACAGACCGCGACGAGACTCGAGTAGGACTGCCACAGCCGCCAAGTTTACATTATAAAGTGGCAATTATTTAATTAGGGCGAAGCCCATGGCATTCTCTGGGGCATGAGTCAGGCATCTGCAAACATTGGAGCAGGAAGACAGTCATTAGTTGCAGACAACCATTTAGTGATTCTGGGAGGCAAATCCGAAGGAAGACTGGCCCGAGCAAGACAAACTATGAGCCAGGCAATCGTTCAAACCCAACTAACGTATCGAATTTCCATATCTTCCGGCAATTGCGTTTTGTTCCCTATAATAAAATTATAGTACCTACCTAACACAAATCTGAAATAAACGTGAATTTTATTTCCAATTACACCTCATAGTACAAAAATGATCAAGTAACATTAACAGGACATGTAATTTGCATAACACGAAATGTTTTCCGACATGCAATACTGTACATTTAAAGAAATACAAAGACAGCTATTTATTTATCCGGTTAGAACGAAAGCGGCACCAAGAGAGAAAGCACGCACAAAATACAACACGTAAGGAAACAAAATGCCTTCCTGACCAAGATATTGCACCGCTCCCCTCTCCACAAGACTTGCACACTAGCGCAGCGGGCTAAAAAGCTCGTTCCTTAACCATTCCACAAGCCAGGCCTGTAATCATTCGTCCTTCTCTAGCAGCAGCCCATACCGTCTACAGCTGCCATTGCTAATCAACACTGAAAGTATCAGAAAAACGACGGTGCAAGCTGAGACAGGAGTGTGCCAGAATGACTGGCCTTTACACAAGTGGGGAGGGGGGGGGGGTTGATGTTCCGACGCCCAGCCCAGTTCGCTCATTTACTCCCCGACACCACCCACACCCAAATACTGCTTTTTGTTGAAACGTACGAGCATCTCAGATAGGCTGATTAAACAGGACATCGGCGCAGATTTATAGCAGAGGTGGCATGGTGGGGTAGGACAGCATTAGAGGAAGGACGGTCTACACCATGGGTCCAACCTTTTAATGACGAAGGGCCACACCGGTTATTGTGGGCTGATTCGCGGGCCGCACATTAAAAATTAATAAGTGGTACACTTAACTGTCTAAATGGCCTAAATGAGTGTGAAATTTTGTTTAGTATATACTCAATTGATGCGGTGATGGGAAGGATAAAAAAATCAGACCGATCGTGTGAGAAATGAAGTATTACACAGAGTCAGGGGGGAGAGGAGTATCCTACAAACGATAAAAAAAAAGAAGACTAACTGGATTGGTCACATCTTGCGTACTGCCTTGTGAAACACGTTACTCAAGGAAAGATACAGAGTGGGATAGAAGTGACAGGAAAACGCAGAGAAGACGTAAGCAGCTACTGGATGACCTTAAACTTTTGGCGCCGGAATAATTTTTTTAATTTTAGCACATACTGTATATAAAATGTGAATAATACAGGAACTAAATAAGTTAGAATTATGAAACAAACTGCATTTTGAAGAGAAAAAAAACGGACAGTATATACCACGTTAAAAATATTCAGTACCTATATTTGTTAAATAAATACATAAAATACAACTTTAGAGGTTAGCGGTGCGGTACGACCACTATAGTTGACATTAGGCGTCAAAAGGTTAAGGAAACGAGAGGATACTGGAAACTGTACGAGGAAGCACTAGATCGCAATGTGTGCAGAAGTCGCTTTGAAAGAGGCTACGGACCTGTCATAATACAAGACTACATAATGAATAAATACACAATTTACAAATGTGGCCGAGGGTCGCATAATACAACCTGGGGCGCGCGGGTTGGATACCCATGTTCTACATGAACTGCATGCCTACATGTACGACATCTTCAGGGTTCGCACAGCAGAACGACGTACCATGTGTGCACGACGATCAGTAATGGCATACAGAGGATACTTCGAATGAACACTTATTATTAAGCCGTCCTTTTGCTTATAAGAAGTACAGCCTGTCCTTAAGGAATTTCCAGCACTTGTATGAACTGGTGCAACCTGCAGTTGTTATCAATGACACTGCTATCACACCAGAAACCGTCAAATATTACTTCACAGTAACACTTTTGATCTCTGTTTAAAATATTTCGCCGAAATATCGTCATCGATTTTTAAAAATAAGTAGTACAATACCGGTGTGTGTACAGAAGAGAACAACGAAAATCACTAATCCTGGGTACTGACATCGTTTAAGTGCGCGAGACATTCTCCTTTCTACCCCTTGTGCTCAGTATAGGGACCGGTGGACCAGGGACAGCCTCTTCTGTACATGGTCCTGAACCGTTCTTGCAGGGTTCCATATGACGTGCATTTCTCTTCTCAAGTCACAGACATTAAAAGCAACAAAACACACTTCATTTAGGGAGAAACCCGTCAGAGGCAACGTTGTATCGTTATAAACACATCTTTCTAATTATGTGAAAACTCACTCATAATGGCCCAAAAGGGCCGAAAGATGTAGGAGATCGAGATCAGACTACTAGGGAAGGGGTACACAAATCCCGGACGCCAGGTTGCCGTAGCGACTAAATTTTGTATGGCGGCGCCCAATGTGTATGCTTCCTCAGTATGTAACTTGGTTCATGTCATCTTTCCGGCGCCCAGAATTCTGAGGTGTGTCCTAGAATTTTGGAAAATTTGTGTACCCTTATATTAGGGGCTTCTCCCTACAGGACGTGTATTTTCTTCGTTCTAATTTCTGTGACTTACGGTCACGAACATTAGGACTTTACACAAAGCTAGTAATTTCTTGAGTAAATGAGCGCCCACAGGAGTCTCCAGAAGATATTTGATCCACGTAGGTAGTTCTGCTAACCACTCTGTAAATAAAACTGTTACCAACACTACATTCCGTAATAAGAGACATATGTCTGTAGGAAGAGGCTTAGGGGAGAAGAGGACACAGCTGCACAACAAAAGGTTAAAAACCACAGAACTACAAAGGTTGATTTGGAAGGTTTCACAAGATGACGAACTTACCAACAGCAACAAGGCCGCCAGGATGACACGGCAGCTCAGACCTACCTGCGGAAACAAACAAAAAATGTAAATAAACACAAAGCACAAGCACATCACGTGATTCTGGCGTGATTCGTATCGTACAGCCGGAGGGTGTGTGAATCACCTACTAAGTCTGACACAAGTGGCATGGGAAACATGTTACGCCCCGTCTTCGCGAACTTAATTTCACCAAATTTAAGTGCACTGTAAGAAACCACAAGCAGCAATATTCCAGACCGGACCGATATTGTTTCGAAACGTCAGTAACCGACTATGAAACTACGCCGCGCACATATTCCACAAGAACGAGGACCTCGAACAACCATCTGCATACACGAACGCACAAATGAGGATCCGTTACATTCACTAACTTCACTTAAAGTGGTATAATTTTAACATTTTCTTCATTTTTAAAAGTGACTGTTTAGGTCTACGTTTGTCAAAATTCTTTCATACGAAAAACGCCGTAAAAAAATTAAGTATGGGCCTTTAAAATTCCCCCCCCCCCCCCCCAACGCTACAGGTGTGCCAAATTTCGTACTTATAAAGCAAGTGGCTGCTTCGAAAAGGGAAGTAGATTTGATAAAGGAAACAATGCAAGCAGAGGAATTACAAGGTCCCCCCCCCCAAAAAAAAGAACACTTGATGCCTGTCAGCCTGAGGGTTTTATCTCCAAAAGTACTACACGAATCTTGGCCATGCTTTATACTTAAAGGTCTGACTAAACATGTTAAGTATGTTACCACTGTGTCCATACCGGAACAACATAAGCCACCTTCCACACATTTCACGATTCTGAACAAGACAGGCAATGTACGTATATACGTAACACTGAGGCGCGTTCGTGCAACCACTGTTGCAGTGGTAAAGCAATAAGTATTACATATCCCGAGTGTGTGTTTGTAGCCTTACGTATCCAGCATGCAATGCGCAAGCGCCATATTTTCATCTGAGGAGTGCCCAGCTCTACAATATTTTTCCACATTATCTCACAAACCGTACGATTTTCGGGAAAAAGTTATTGAACATAAACCGTGTGTTTTGATTTTCTGCACACTGTTTCCCTGAAATATTTCTCATTCCAAGAAGAACAATGAAAATGTACACTGGTCTTCATGTAAAGTACACGTCTTTCTTGTCATATTTTAATGAAACTTGAATTTTCTCAACAGATTTTCGAAAAATATCAAATTTCCTGAAAATCCGTCCAGTGGGAGAGGAGTTGTTCCATGCGGACAGACAGCCGACACGGACACCACCAGGTTACGTAGCTTCACCTGAAACTTTTCAACACGCTCAGTATGTAATAATCAATAACAAACTTCTTTCAACATTCGCTGTTCGAGATTTACAATTCCTCCGCCATGCTACAAGGAAGACGATTTGTTGCTGAAATAATAAGACACAAAGACAGTTCGGTGTATGTTGTGCTGGGATTCCAAGACCCCAACGGTGGCCGGATCCTCCGCTCCATCAGTCACCACTTGTCTCACTAGCAACGTAAAAAACATTTACAATGCACGCTAAAAAGGAGAACTGAGAAAACTTTCTGTACAGCACGATATCAATGTAAATACAAATCATCCCCGCGTATCCTGTGTACAGAATGACGACTAAAATAAACACTGGATATATTTGTTCTCCCACGAAAGGAAGCCATTCTTGAACAAGCCCACCATTCTGGATTCACGTGTTCGTGAAATGATGTCACTGTTCGCGGAGGTGGGAAGTCTTGGTTTGTTTACGTTCCACTCCTTTGAGATATATCGAACAAGCACTAGGCGTTTTCAAGGTTAGCAATATCTTGCGTTCAGTGCCGAGTACTTCTGCAGCTTTTGGGAGGATACTGTCTCGCAATATGACTAGTATCGGTAACTAAAGAAAGACTTGTACAATATTACTGTCGCCCGAACTAGTCAAGAAACTCCCTCCGTTTCTGTAACACTAGGTTCAACACTGGGCGCTGTCCTTAGCCACTCCAATCCTGCTCATACCTTCACCGACGATTTCTCTAGTATCCACTTTTAATACTGTCCTCCCATCTACACTAAGAATATTCCAAGTTCTATTCCGGCCAAACAACTAGAACATTTAGCGTGTATAGCCACAACAAAACGAAGATCACCTCAAGTTCGTTTACAAATAAAAAATCTTTTCATCCAGCTACTAAATACCACTCACGGTAGTAGATTAATTTCTGCACTGCATCCAATCAAGAAGTTATTCGCTGCATTCGGCCTTCTAGCTGAACGCCCGATGAAGTTTCACGGGAGAATGTTCAAAAACAAACGTCGTGAAAAGCACACGCAACATCAATAATAGTTTCGAGAAGATGGCTAAGATACGATAATAATCTGCACTAAGCGGTTCTGCTATCCAGAGAATTCTTATAGGAATATGTCTGCACTTCAATACCGACTCAAGCAAACCTTCTACTGGTATGATCTTCTGTTCCTACTCACAGTTATTACTAGCTGTAACTTGCACAGTGATGCCAAAACAAGCCTGCATACAAGGACGTTTTTCATACAAGAATAAATTTCCAAAAACGACTGTGTACATGTCACAAGCAAATTGATGTTCATAATTAAAAGCCAGATGTCCGTCACTTTTTGTTATGGATTAGAATTCGTAATAACTGGATTTAAATTTCACATATTTATTTTCAGAACATGATCTCGAATTTCCAACTGTGTGGCTGTTGATTCTTTCCCACGTTTTTTACATTTCTTCATAAAATGCAATTCCCTTCGTTGAAAATCAGCAAATACTATGTTTATATCATCATCATCATCATTTTTATGCAGGGTATTTATACTTATATTCCTGAGACAAACTACGTCCCTAGGGAATACAGTGTTGCAGCTATTCTGTTAACCATTATCATCATCATCATCACCATCTAGCGCTGGTGGTAATACCGTCTCTTCTTGTTTCACTGCACTGACACAGACACACAATCGGATGCTACAGTACAAGACTGGTCTTTCCTTAATGTTTAAAACATTTGGTGCGCATTTCCAGTTTCTGTAGTGCGAACTGCACGCCATGCCTCTCTCAGCAGTGTATTACATCACTTTAACTGTAGCAGGTGCAGTTCAACATATAACTTTTCTTGTAATGTACGTAAATTCTCTCCATTCTCCTGTCACTTCATTTCTCGTAGTTTCTGGCTCCTCGTCCTTTACTAACTAGACATATATTTCACTTTCAGAATGAGGTACGTACCACTTTGGGTGGACAAAACTCGATGAAAACATAACCCTAGGGTTCAACATCACTAATAACAATGTCACTGGACGACACGATTCTGAAGCAATGAACATCCTCGAAAGAAACAAGTGTAAAAACATAATTACACAGTAATTAATTAAAACATATAAATCGTACAACAATTTTAAAGCAAAGCTTTGACTATGCTGCAACACAGTCACAGGGAATTGCAACACACAACAAAAAAATGAAGTGTTACTGGCACATATCCTAAGTACCATGCATGATAACTGGGCAAACAGGAGCCGTGCACACAACTACAAACAAAACTCCTGGATTACGTCTGCATGTGAAGATAATGACATGGCAAAACTGCCCCATGCCCAAGCACCAAATAGCTAACGTTGATGCAGGCCTTCGGCATCTGTTGGGAATAAGTCAGCTTCACGCTCCGGCCACTTTCCCCTTTGGAAAGGAGACTGCATAGGACCACAGCCGCTCCTATCTCGGCCGTGAAGGAAAAAAAATACCGTATCTCCGTAGGAATCGAACCTTGGGTGTTCTGAGTATAGCTAGTCACTTCAATGACTAAGCCAAGTTATTGCCAGTCATTATACTTAATGAGCCATCACACTTCTTAGGAATAGGGCTGATGAACGAAAATTAGTAGTACAAAATCACATGGCAACCAACATATAATCAGACTTGCAACACTTAGCCGGGGATCGTGAAAGTTTATAGGATCAGAATTATTGGCTATAACAAACACCAACAATGGTTTCATATAAGCTGATCTCCATTTAGCGGGTAAAATGACGGTTTAAAACACGGACAGGCCATAAGCATGTCCTACCTGTGCTTCTCAGGCGATGTGGCCCGACTAGGACCTACAGCCACAGGTCCCTGCGGGGCACTGACACCGGGGGAGGAGTCCTCTGAAGCACTGGGCCCTCGGGGGCGGCAAATGTGCCTGCTCGAGGTTGCAAGTGCCCGGGCCAGCCCAGTGAAACTGGGAAGTAACAAATAAACATTACACTTCTGTGACCCTCGAGGGTCTCCTAGCAACCGACATTTCCAAATATATGAAACAAACGCGTGTTATCCATCCATCCTCACGCCCACTCAACATATTTCCATGAAACTTGCCAATGCGCGGCAGCAGTAAAAGAAATGTTGAGTTTATATTTCGATCTGTGTGTGTCCCCTATAATCCACTGTTTAAAAACTTCACAGAGTACAGTCCTTCTTGAAAAGCTAACAGTCATGCAGCACATCTAGAAATGCCCCCCATTTTGCATAGGACCAGACGGTTCGTCCCGTTTATTGGAACCCGCCGCGGACACTGACCTGAGTTCCAGCGTTAACTACATTGTTCTTCCATGTCTAGGGCCCCATGTAATGAATGGGAACTCTAACTGTATCAACTTTATCTCACACAGATCATCACGAAAATGTGTACAGGCAGATCTCTACAGCCGTTACGCAAGTTGGCGAACAACCCAAGCGCGACTTACGTAACGCTCCACAGAAACATCCCTGTACATGACGTACGTGGGCGCGTGTGTGTAAAAAGAAACACAATGGAAAGGAAAATAATGTCTTGTGATGACTATTGACTTCACTGGCTTTGAAAAAGTACTCGTACCGCAACAAATTAATAAAATATAATTCCAAACCGCAGCTCATGTTATTCCACACTTGTTTTCACGGAGTGGGAGGAAGCTTCCCAATGTTCGTGAGTCACCCCAACTACACAAAAGACGAGATAAAGGACGCCGCTTATCTCCATGGCCTGTAGATCCTTTTCCCGTTTCAGAAACACTACGCCGAGTCAGATTCCAGTTCCTCAAAGCGAGTTCTATGAAGACGCCTGTGTTCTGAGATAAGGCTTCATGCGTCCGGTAGCTACTTACAAGTGCTGCAGAACAGCCCGCTGCCACCATCTTCAGGATATCTAGAGGATATTTAGAAAAAGGTGGTTCCTCCGAAACGCCAGTAATCGCTACCGGACTGCAAGCACAAGAAAACAGCCCTCACTACATTAAGGACTTCAGTCGCCATGTTCCTCGTCGGGGCGTTTCACGTCACAACGAAACACTAGGCAACCTGCCACTTTGTGGTTTTATAGTTTTCATGCTATTTGTAAAGAAGGATATGAAATGCACAGCGTTGGTTTTCAGACACCGCAGGGACCTAAACATTCCGAATTTAATTAAGTCCTGGGCGTTATCTTTTCTCAGCAATTCAAATGAAAAAGAAGAAGAAGAAGAAGAAGAAGAACAGCTCGACCCGTTTCGTCGCACAGAATACTGACTTATCTTCTTACCACAGAAGCAATACTGGAAATCTCCATTGCCAAAAAACAGTCTGTGTAAAGAACACCCTGTACAATGGCTCGAATATAAAAGGAATTCGCTCACCTTATTGTTTAACCCATTTAAAATATGTGGACCACTAAACTCGACATGAACATATGTCAATATACACCGTGTAAAAAAGACGCCCCCACACTATGTGAAATACGGCAACACTAGTTGAAATACGGCAACTGCATTTAACAGCAAGAACGTTCTCAAGTTGTGTTTAAATCTGTTAATATTGGTACACCTCCTTAGGCGTGTACTTACATATCGCTACCAAATGCAGTGTTCTGACTGCAACAGATGGGTACCTGCGGACCAAGGGCTAATTTCAGAACGATAAATCTCATTTATACTATTATTTACAGCACGCCCAGTCACCAAGCTACTGACGCAATCAACAACTTTGTCCAAGACGTTTACGCTCTTACCTTTATGGACGAAAATCCATAAAATTTAAACCCGTAAACGTTTCTTCCAAACGACAGCACTTGGCTTTAAAAAGGTTCTTTGTAAATCTCTGTCCATCACAGTCCGTCTAAGGAATACACATACAACTGAGGCCTTGCAAGACCGTGCGTCCTCATGTCTCACTTCCCAGACAGCCTCATGAATTTCAACACAGTGTAACAATCTACACTCAAATTTGTCGGCAGAATTTAATTCTGTCCCGTATCGGTTCACCATAAAGTTACTACGTAAAACCCGCGCAGGACCTGGGCATATTTCTGGGAAATCAATCATCGTAAAACACAAAAAAAGTCTAGCAGGCCCAAACCATAATACTACAGATCTCACGCCAAATAACTTTCACGTACACGAGACTTCCACCAATATGGTGCATATTTAATGCAACACACTGGTAATATCACATGACCTTTCGAGTAACGATATATTCTTGATTGCTTCTGCAGCCAAATACATTTGTATGCCTGCACTGTAGAGAACACCTCTGGGGCAGCATCGTCGTCAGCCAGGGATGTAAATCCTTACATTATCATTAACATTCTATTTTCCACATGCTTCCGGTATTCCCGTGAAAAATGAAATACGTAGGACTAATCATCATGGTTGTTCCGCGTATTAATAATGTCAAGTCCTTCATTTGTCCCAACTAATGCACATAAATTATTTCACTTGTAAAACTGTTACAACATTTAAAACCATATTATTTGCTCCAACATGTTTCGGTTTACATCAACCATTATCCCTGGTGATGGTTTATGTAAACCGAGCAAATATTACAGTTTTAAACGTTTTAACAGTTTTACAATTGAAATCATTTATGTGCATTATTTGAGACAAATAAAGGACTTGACATAGGATTAATACTTCTGTCACCAGACTGCAGAGCGTATAAACGTGCAAAGGGTTCTGTATTTCGCATCATAAACAGCACATACAAACATTCCCCGACTTAAGCAACGTCCGGCCCAAATCGAACATTGCTCGCATCGAAACAGAGTACTACATGGCCAACTGTATATGTATATATAAATATGAAATCCAACACACCGGAACCTGATCGGCCGCAGCATGGCGGCCCCGCCGCCTGTGTCATCGCCCAACAGGATTCTTCTGCCTCATTAGTCTCAATATCCTCTCACTCCCCACGAAGAAAATTTTGGCGCGCGTTTCAAAAATGTCGTCACATCAATTTTCTTACTTGTTTCTGCAACTTCGCAAGCCTGAATCTGCGTAACTTGACACTACGTAAGTCGGCAGTGTCTGTAATACACAGCACAGCTTTGCCAACACTGCTGCTTCTCTTCACGGACGACAAGGCTGACCTGCAATAAATGCGTATCAAAACCAATCACGGACTAAAAAACTTCAAAGACCGCATCTGAACGTTATTAGTACTCGGAAACAGAGTTCACTACTTTCCAGCTGTGTGATCTATAAAATGTTCGAATAGATCTTGCTTTACAGTGCCACGGCCAGGAGAACGAACAAGTGACCGCGAGGTACAGTACCGTTATCTGAAGTTCATGAACTCAATTCACGTGAACTTTTGGCATGAGGGTTCAAATTCAACTCGCATTCACGTTAATTCGGTTTTCAGCGATATACTGTTAGCAATTGCTGATTATATCCTTGTCATCACAAAAGTCACGAATAGGGGCGTCAGGATCATTCATATCCTATTTTCTCGGCTACCCACCATACAAGTAGAACAAACCCGCAATGAGACTGCTTAAACGTCCGTCACAACGTTATTTGCGCTTTATATAACATCGACACTTTATACTGCTGTAAAACAGGCCTACACAAAGCAATGCAAGGCAGTAAGTGCATTTAAATTAGTAATTTTTTAGCACTGGAACACTGACGACAAAACACACCGTAAAAACACTGAACGCTGCAACATTAACACCGATTGCACTGTGTAGACTACATTCGAATTTCCTTCCTACGTGGACCTCCTTCAGTTCCTTTCATATGACTGGCTGGCTGCAGACTGCACAATCTTCCTTCACATAACATGATAACAAGTACAGGGCCGGAAGATATTTTCTGCATCCACGGAACCCACAAATTCACTGTTGTGTTAAATAAGAACCGATCCTGAGCCAGCTAAATCCCATTCATTCTTTCAAGCTCCATTTCTACACTCACAGACATCAAACCGTCCGTCTCCCAAATGCTCTTTCCTCTATATTTTCTTACAATGCTGTACGACTTTCCCATCCAATTGCAAGTTACATGTCCATGTCGTTCGAACAGTATTATTCACTGCTAACAATTAGCGAGGAGTAAAATGGGGTCAGGAACTGGGTAGGCAAAGTAATTCTCGACAGGCGCAAGAATCTTCCTTTAGTTAACAGTTTGGTGGCCACCATGTCTCTTAACTAATGAGTACCTTTGGATCTCTCAACAGGGAAATATCGCTGGAAACGAAAATTGGTAACTCCATATAGTGTCGAGGTTAGAAATGAATAGTTTAGTTCCTTTCCCCCGAAAATGAGAATGTCTCACCTGACTGTTTCTCCACCTAAACCATTTTTAATGAAGCAGTCACGTAAATAATTTTCTTTCTCTCAAAAACATCGCCTTGGCGGACATCTGACATCCGCACACTAACGCATGCACAGAACTCAAAAGTTGTGTCGAAGTTTTGAATAGCATGTTTCTCACTATGAACTCGGTTTGTCCACACAAACTAATGAATTATGAAGACGATGCCATGGAAATGTGAGTTCGTTGTGTTCTTCCCCACACAGAAACTAAATGTGAAGTTACTAGACAAATGGGCGGCAGTGTGCGCACGCACGCACACAGCAACAGGAAACCGTGAATTCCGGATATGAGGCTCAACATCAGGGCCTACGTTTAAGACAAATTACAAACGGTCTTCACCGTGAAGCAGTACCAAGGCGTTCTTTACTTCAATGTCACATGGTTTTATCGTGCAAATGCAAATGTATTTTCACTAACGCCTTAAGATAAGCGAATCCTTCCGTGCGCCGTTTTTCACGGAACCGACAAATGCTCAACAGCATCATTCGCAAATATCTGGATTACAAATTTCACCCGAACTGGACAATACATGTGGGATGTACGGTTATAAATTCACTTACTGCCCCGATTTTCACAAAACTCAAGTCACTCAAGAAACTGTTGTGCACACCGCCTGTAAAGAATTTTTGTCATCGTGTAAAGAAAACCCAACTTGATGCACAACTTATTCTTAGTATATTTCGTCAACCCCTGCATGTTTCGGGCGTGTCTAGGTCCATCATCAGGAGGTACAACCGTATGTATACTAAGAATAAGTTGTGCATCAAGTTGGTTTTTCTTTACACGATTATATCGAGATGCACCGTCAACACAAAACATAAAATTCTTATCATATTTGGAAGAAAAGTGTACAAAATACAGGCAACGTTTAATTTACACCCTTTAATAAAGTATGGCTTTCAACATACTAATTTTAACGTAACTCACAATTGCATAATGGCATTAAGTGCAGAATGAAAATTCTGCCTTACGTCCTGATACGATCCACGCTTCATGCCATTTAGTAATAATATTTTACACGACGACCCACTCTTGGGGAAGATAAAGTTCGGCTTGATTTTCGTGTTTCGTAGGAGTCCCGCAAGAATATGGACCGAAATGGAATGCTTCATCTGAGAACTTTTAGTACGGTCTCCCTGTGACATGCCATGCAGGCACAGAGGGAAAGCAGAGGTAAAGCTCTACATGGTGCTAAATGGGAGTCGGCGGACCAAGCACCTCTCCGGCTGCTTGGTCCTCGGCAAAGAGCCCCTATACCCCCTGCATTGGCTGGGGGGGGGGGGCACGACGGCTGGTCTGAACGGGTGTGGAGAGAAAATCTCCTGCCCCCACCGAACTTCGAACCCCAAACCTGCAGCCCGCAGCAATTCACTATACCGACTACGTTCTCCCGACCCTCAAGTTTTAGTACAGGTCCCAAATACCGACTTTCGCTGAAACTTTTTTTTTGAAAGCAAAATGAATACGCGAAGTGGCGTATCCTCCCAATAATATACAAATTTTGCGCATCACCCATACAAAATACTCGAAATACTCGTAATTTTACGTCACAGACCATATTTTATACGTCATGCAGCTTTTAGGATACTGTATATCATAGACAATGGCCGGAATAGACATACAAAAGTTGGCATGTGTTACTAATTCAAAAGGCGCTGGTTTTCCTGACTCTTCTGTCTCTTTGTCACAAGTCTGTCTGTCCGCCTTACTACTGCATGTAGAACATGAATGCAAACTGCCAGTTGGACAGGCACAACCCATCCTAATTCGCGTGATCGCATGTCAACGATTCTCACGTACAACAGGAAATACTTCGGTCCTTTGTCTTCGTTAAGTACACCTGAGCGATGACGTCACATTACATCAATCTGTTTCTGGAAGCCCCAAGGTCACCCCAAGGCACTAAATAACACGTAGCTTCCTTCAGCAGTTGGTCACCGAGCGTCTTTCATGACCCACACACCGCAGTACTCTGCTCGGCTAGGCCTGTCACTGGACAATATTCTGAGCCCAACGAAACAAGTTCACACCCTTACGCCCTGTTTCATATGACATAATTGTACACTGTCATCCCATTTCCGAGCAAATCTCGATCCACGATTCAATAAAATTTGGGAAATATTTGTCATCTGCCCAACGCATTTAGGTTCATTCCCTACACTGTCCTGTAACTGTCAGCCATCAAGTGGGTCACTGAATGAACTAATGAATACCCATGAGTTCTTGCTATCGGTAATCAGGAAACAGGATTCAGCTCTTGATAACATACAAAATGACAATTAGCCTACAGTATATACTGTGATACAGGATGATTCTGAGTTACAGACAGTAACTATAAGGATCATAATACACTCCTAATTGGTGCCTTTGTTCGTGAAAATGGGAATCATTACAAAATCAAATTAAAGAATGCTGTGCCTTCTTAGATTTGTCATACAACATAACAGTATCTTAAATGTTGACAACTGCTCACAACTCTCTCCGTTAGCCTGAATGCATAAATGATTCCACTGACGATAAGAAATCCAACGCTGATACAAAACTTCCATGCATGTGTCACATTACTGTCGCAAACGCTTCAACCACACGCCAAATATGAACACCCTTTTCATACCGAACTACGAATACCCCCCACACGGCCCCAGGGGAAGAAGGCGACAGGAGTGGGATTTATTTCTGTTGCAGCCGGTCTGCCCAACTGCCATACCTGCATGACATTTCCGAAACAAAAATGCCTCTGGTTGCCCCACCAGTGCGCCGCTGATTTCCTAACCTGCAGGTTAGGGGCAGAACCAGTAAGTTACTGGCGTTGTGTATCAAATAAAAGTGTAATGCCGTAGTCGAATGACATTACGTACTTGCATTTTTACACATTTTAAATCTATGTTGTTTTATTCCATACACGTTACTAGACACAAAACTGGTATTTCCTGCCCTCGGCCGGAAAATGCCGGAGCGCGTGATTCCGCATGTCCCGAAAGGGTCAAATAAATAAATAATGCAATACCTAATTCCTGAACAGGGAACCATGACAGAAGTTCACAGCCATTCCATCTACCGTGCTGGAAATGCCACTACTTAATTTCGTAATACTTGTCATGACAGCATAACCTGTACTTCTAGATTACAGGAAATGTGAGGGCATACCACCTAATTCAGTAAGACCGAGTCATGCCGGTACAACCATGACATCCAGTCTGCAGGAAAGTCTGCTGCCAAATTCCAGAACACAGGGCAATAGCGACAAACGGAAGAAATGTCACTGACGAAAACTGTGCTCAAGTGTACTAGTGAATACTTTTTTGTTTGTCTATGTCTTGACTATTGCGAACTGCCATACAGTTATTGTTAATAGAAGCCGGATGCAGAAGCCTTCACAATAGGCCAGTTGCGTAAGATCCTGTCACTGAAATGACATCTGCACATGTCAGCAAAGAGCAAAGTAGGGCCGGTCGCTGGACCATAAACGTGCAAGTTTCCAGCAGACATAATTGAACTTGCAGATCGATGAAAAGACAGCAAAAGGCAGTCCCATAACTTACCATTCCTTTAAGCAGTTTGAAACTCACACTCTACGTAAGGGATAAGAAACTGGACCCGATGGGGATATTTCGAAGAGACCTGGATTCATTGTAAAAATGTGGCTAAACATCACTCAATACATTCGCAGTTTTTCGTGGTAGCTAAGCATGCTTCATAAGGAAACCGCACGACTTACAAATAGGAAATTGAAGCACCGTATTCTGTAATAAATAGCGGCAAAGCTATATAGTTTCCATTCCTGCAAGTGTCGTCAAAACCTAAAAAGGCATAAGTGTTAACCAATACACCGCCACCCTAGGTCAAAGCAAACAGGCCGCTTCTTACAGAAGCACAGCATGGTATCCATGGGCAGGTTCGACTGAATGAAGCTGTCATCACCTGAAGACCATATTTCGGGGGTGGCCGGCTAGGAGAGATTCAGGAGTTGCACTTTAGCAGGCTACTTAGGCAACAGCCGTGTCTTTAGTGATAACTGAAATGAAATGTTTTCCCCCTTATTTAATGGTTTCTTATTTCCGTTCATCCAGCTACAATAAGTTCAGTTTTAGTTAGATGTCTCACGTCTTTACGAAATCTATTACTCGCAAATCGCCGTGCACGATCAGTCTCGTAGTCCAAAATGACGTCAAACCCCGGGGTCTGCCTGGACAGTCCGACGAAACCGTTATGTACGGGCCGAGATTCGATCATCATCATCTCCCGGACGTTAAGTTCGAAGGTAACTTGCTTGGTGAAATGCACAAACTCAGCCTGTTCACAAATCATGTCACGATCCCCACTACGATCCCGTGACACGAAGGAACGCGGGCTTTAATGTATATCCGACGAGGTAATCCAGTTGATCACTTAGCAATAGATCAACACAGTGACAGACACAAGGCTCGGTTGCAGTTCGTGAAATTTCAACCTCACCGACATGAAAATATGCAACATTATGTATACAGAAAGATCTGGAAGCCACAGTTCCATGAGCATGGCGTGTATCCTGCATAAAAAAAAAAACAAGTAGCCTGTTATCCTGCATCATTTTCCAGGAACCCTCAGCTACTTCCGATCAATTAAGTAACTGGAACACGGTCAAGAGAACATGTTATCTTGCAATACCGTTAAATGTTACCAACAAAATTATACGGTTACCCTTTCCCACTAATAATTCTTCATTAATGTTGTTAGGATGATACAGCCAATTAGAATGAGATAAGGCATACACCATGTGTGCGAGACAAGATATGCACAGAAACATTGTAATTGAAGAGCTCAAGGATAAATACCTTAGAAGACGCGTGTTGGTAACAGTGTACCACGCACATAAAAACGACAGTCTAAGGTTGTGGAAATTCTAGTGGACTTGAACAGCCTTCAAATACGGCCAAATGGCAAGTTTCAATTTTCAGTAAAGACAGTTTTAATAGCCAAGTAACTGCCTACTGTGTTCTGTAAAATTAGTTGCGCGACGAAGTGAGCTCAGACAATGGTGCCACCACTCGCTTCTCCAACCGAAAACGCAAGCGCTAGATGGAACACACAGCGACCATAAATTATCCGTCAATTTGTATGGTGCCGAATACTGGGAATGAAGTGACAGTGGCCTGGGGAAAACAGCTCGGTGAGGAGCATCACAATTTATTCTGCTCACCAAATGTTGTTAGGATCCCCCACCTGCAAAGGGTAAGATTGGAAGATGAGAAAAGTATACTAAATTTTGGTCAGATAACCTAAAAGAACGACCCAACTATACGTAAGGATAATATAAAACTGAGAATAGGGTGAAACGGGACTGATCCGGCTCAGGACAAAAAAAGAAGTGGCGGGCTCTTGTAAACGTGGTAACGAATTTTCGGGTTTAATGAGAGGTGGGAATTTCTTAACAGTTTCTTGAGAACTCACCGCTAAACAGCTAATTAGTTAGTCAGCGGACAAATGTACTAAGGGACTGGTTGACTTCTATGCTTAGCCGTCTGAAGAACACTGGTAACTATATGTACCGCCTGCTGCAAGAATAATAAAGCCGCATTAACAAAAAGTGTTTTATTGTATGTCATATGATTCTCACAACAACGCCCAATTATATTCCCACACGGAATTAAAAACCTGGGCTATGTGGTGGGCAGAGTCTGTTTTCTGTGAAGCTCACCATTCCCCTCCACACAGCATGAAGCTGTGCTTGCCCTTCCCCGTACGTCTACTTGCAGATGTGTTGAACTAAACGCAGGGACAACTTAGGCTACTTTATATACTATAATCCCAGGTGGAGTGCGAACTGTTACATCAGCTATCACATTCCAACATGTGTGTGTGTGTGTGTGTGTGTGTGTTTGAGTGAGTGTATCTACCGTCCTTATTGTTGCACCGTGCATATCGTCGAGTTAATTTAATTAGTATACCAACTGATGCACATACATAAAAGTTTCACTTTAAAACACTAAAATTGCTCCGACATGTTTCGATCCTAAGATCATCCTCAGGGAACTATACTTTCCTTGCTAAAGTCGCAATTAAAAATAGTCACTGATTAACATCGTTGTACTTCGTTGTGCTTCAGGACGCACACCCGCAGTAGGGCACTCTCAGCAACATACCCTCACATAATACACGCTGCCACAGCACCCTATTAGTACAACGAAGTTAATCGGTGACTATTTTAATTGTGACTTTAGCAAGGAAAGTATACATCCCTGAGGATGATCTTAGGATCGAAACATGTCGGAGCAATTTTAGTGTTTTAAAGTGAAACTTTTATATATGTGCATCAGTTGGTATACTAATTAAATAAATGTATCTACCGTCTTCGAAAGCAGACTAGATGAAAATGACGCACTGGTAAAACAGGTGCAAACCAGTTGTATGATCGTGTAGAGCAGCGTCCACTATTGCCAGCGTAATTGCACCGGACGACCTCGCTTGTTTCTACCAGTTCTGTCAGTTTGACAGACTGCCTGGCGGCACAATTAAAGGACTGCGAGACTGGCGGACGCCTGACTTACCGACCGTGACGTTGACTGTAGCTTGAATTATGGCTGATTTTCAAATAAAATTCTGGTCATGCAGGCTTGCGCTATACAACGGTACAAATGTGCGAGAAACGGCGTTCCAGCATATATATATATATATATATATATATATATATATATATATATATATAATATACTGCGTGTCCGGGCTAGAGGTATACAAAAATACATGCTTATGTTTTAGTACCTAAAAGCTTTATGAAATTTATGTTTTCAACAGTGTACAGAGTAACTCGAAAAGATTTTTATGCACGTCCGTACACTTCAATGTGGGCACCTGTTGTAGCTCGACAGATACCTAAAACTACATTCACGCTCTTGCCACGTGTTCATCAGCATGCGAGGTGTTATACGCTCAACCGCTTCAATAATACGTTGTCTCAAATCAGCCAGATCTCGAACTTTTCCCCTATACACAACGTACTTAATGCAAAAACGTCTGATGGTGTCAAATCCGGAGATCTAGGGGGCCAGGCAGTAGGACCTTCAGCTTATAACACCTCACATGATGATAAAAACGTGGCAAGAGCTTGAATATCGTTTAGTTATCTGTCGAGCTACAACAGGTGCCCACATTGAAGTGTACGGACGTGCATAAAAACCTTTTTGAGTTATTCTGTACGCTGTTGAAAACATAAATTTCATAGAGCTTTTAGATACTAAAACATAAGCATGTATTTTTGTATACCTCTAGCCCGGACACACAGTATGTGTGTGTGTGTGTGTGTGTGTATTTATAAAAACTCCTTCCAGCAACTCTGAGTACTGCATTGGACGTGATCTCCAATCACGGTACATAACACACATTATTAAAAACAGCTGTTATAACAACGCGCTAAAAAAAGTTTTTTTTAATGACACAACAATGAACACACTAACGCGCCAGCCAGTAACCTATATCACTGTAACATCCTCAAGGCTACACGAAACTACACAGTCCACAAAGGCTTAAACTCAAAAAGGTTGCTAAATAAGCAACATACTTAGAAATAAAAAAAAATGCATCATTTGTGTCGTAAGGTAATTTCTCTTTAGAGAAATCTGATGAAAAGAATTAGTGTGCCTCTACTGACGATTTGTAATTCGATTAAATGTCCAACAAATTTCAGTTCATATGCCAAAACAATACTGCGCATATTCGAACACAAAATCCTGACTGACGAGTTTATTACAGCATCAAAATTAATACGGCAACAACGAAATAACAACCACGTTTTTTATCCGCACTTGAACTAACTCCACGAAGCAGCAGCGCCCCTTATCACAAGGTAAGAGACGACCGTCCCCAGCGCGAGGCAAAACAGCTGAACGTGTTATGCATGACCGACCCGCCCATGACATCCTTCCAGCTGCGTCTGTCAAGAGGCCACGACGTAACCAAGGTCACCCAAAACACAATTTACTGTCTTAAAACGGTGCAACATTTACTTCATACTGTAGGCAACCGTGGGTATTTCCACACGTGTACACTGCGGGAGTCCCAGTAGCCGTACGCCCTTGGACTGTGGGTTCCAATCCCGCTCGACGCACGGGCGTGTCTGTAGTTCCCTGCAGTGACTCTCAACGGGCAGTAAGGACTGTGTGGAGAATCCAGTCCAATCTGACGCGATTTTCAGAATTCTTAATAAAAGGGTACTGAAAATTCAAGTGTTCTGAGACATGATGCCACGTCGAAAGGTGAAGTCACCCAAATTACGAAGGAGTTGGCTCCACCCATCTTCGGGATCTGAAGAGTCCAAGACATCTTCGTGGGCTAACCAGATCCTAAAGATGGGGCAGCGAACCTCTTGCAAAAGCCGATAACTATTTACACATCGATAGGGCGTCACATCTCACCAGCTCTGAATCAACATCATCATGAGAACTTTGGAATAACGCAAAACGGACATTAACAGCTCCTGCGTATTGCCACACACGGCGAACAAAAAGATCAAAAGAATAAAAAATTAATGGTTCCAAGGAAACTTAATTTTCGAGCAGCCTAGTACGCCTATTTACTCTTTCAATTTACTGTGCAAACCGTGAAAGACAGCGTCGCGACAGGCCCAATTCGGACTTTACCATGTGCCGTCAGCACCATAATAACTATTCACAACTTGAGATGCTGAGTCTGGACTTACAAATAATTCAATTCTGTATGTCGTTCTGTACATCCATAAATCACGTTATCAGCATAATAATTTATGCCATTTTAAAAATTGCTCAACTACATAATTTGCCCCCCGAAAATATCGGATCCGGCTGCCGCTTTAAAACTGTTCCGTGTCGCCCTACACTGAAGTAAACTGTCAATTCCTCATCTACAGACAGCCCCCTTTTACGTCTCCGGGGCAACGAAATTCTTCGCGTCTCTCCACCACAATCCCCGTGTTGTTTGACGTCATTCAACAGGAGGCCAACAACAAACTCGACAAGGGATATTAAAAAAAATGCGAAACTAGGCAGACATGACAGACCCAAGCTTCCACTTGTTACGCCCGTACGTCTGAAACTTCGTCATTCAACAGATTATGTCTCGGGTTCCTGGAATCGACGGGTCACGAAAAGCTAAGTGGCACCAAACACGCAAGGTTCCCCCGGTGTCATTATGAACATCGGGAAAGAGTTCCTCAAACGACTGCTACAAACAGCTGGGACATCGTGTCACATAGCAATCCCAACCCGGCGTGGCACAATTCATCTTGCCGCCGTTTCTGTTTCATTAAACACCACGCAATTACCAGCTCTCCTCGGCTCCAGATGGCTGTCGGTGATGGTCGTCTGAGTATTAGCTGACAAGAGGGCTGGATATGAACTCGTGTGCACAACCTACGAATAAACACCAGGCATGCCTCAGGCTTACGATAAGCCAGTTGTTCTATGCCGCGTTCGGAAGCAGGATGATCGAAGGGGTTTGTGACTTTCCCCAATCGTTCCGGTAACTGCTAAAACAGCCCATTTAATGCTTCCGTCCTGAGTTCTATTTTCAAACGGCATCATTCTCGCGGAATAATGTATCGAAGGTAATATATACACACACTGCACATTGATAATAAATGCAAATAATTCGCGAAAAAAAAAAAGAAAGCAAACTCTTTTCACACACCGTTGCAAAACACAATTTAGACAGAACACGAATGGATCGTCTGAAGCACTGCAAGGGACCCCAAAGTTACGATCGCTCCCCTAAAAATCATGTAGGTGAGTTAACGTCATTAATGGAGGGAAGGAAGATATCTAGAATAAAATACGACGTAAAAATGGAAATATATAATTCTGCCCTTGTCATTATATTCTAGTAGTAATGCTTTCCTAGTTCCAAATCTAATTACGACGCAGACACTAGAGGTTTGCGATCTTTCCCAATGACTTACGGCAAGTTTCGGGTTTGTGCACTAAAACAAGGCAACGGGAATTTCCTCCACCCCATTATTTTTATTCGCCGTGTTGCTCAAATCCTTCAGCTGACACAGGCTTCTTAAAGTTGCGCAACCTGTCCCAGTTTTGAACGACGGCAGCCAGGTTTAATAATAGGCCCAAATTACCACAGACAGTCTCAAGCACTGTCGCCTTTATTCCACGAAGATACTGTCACAAGAAAGTCTGCTGTTTTCTTCCGTCACTCCAGCGCGTATGTGCAATTTACGATCCCTTGTTCTCTCTTCATTTATTTCTTAATTATTCTCCCTTTCTCTTTCCTGCTTGGTTTCTTCCACGTTAATTTTGTTTCCTTACAGTGGAGTCATAGATTATCGTTCCTAACTGCGAATAGCTACAGAATGAATTCTCGCCTGTAACAAAGGGCGACCGTTTTGGACGCAATGAACAAATTCAAAATCACTTAAATACGCCCTTGGAGAAGGTCAGTGTTTTATAACTGACTTCGCAGGCCGAAAAAAAATCGACAGAACAGAAAGCATAAAGAAGAAATTTAAAAACAAAATGGACTAGCATGAAGACTGTGAAAGGAGCTGGCTCTACAATATTTCTCCACATTATCTCAAAAGGGCACGATTATCGACAAAAAAAGCTATAGAACATAAAAAGCGTGTTTTGATTATATACACAACTTTTGTCTGGAACACTTATTCTAAGAAGAAGTGAACGAGATATGACCAACAGTGTACAAAGGTATTCATGTAAAGTAACCGTTATTCTTGTCAGTTTAATGAAACTTAATTTTGTCGACAGATTTTCCAAAAATAATCAAATTTCATTAAAATCCGTCCACTGGGAGCCGAGTTGTTCCACGCGGACAGAGGGATAAGACGAAGCTAATAGTCTCTTTTCGCTGATTTTGCGAGCGCGCCTAAAAATGACACAGTATACACTCTCGATTTCAGTCTTACTGAGAACATCTACTGTAGAAATTCCGAATATGAAACACCGTGTACCTCGGCAACCAATTAATGACAAGAAGTTAATTATCGGAAAAGCTGTGTGTAGCCTACACGACATAATCCAGAACACTATTTAAATCTAGGACTACTAATGCTCAACCACAGCCTTACATTCCGATTAAATCTGCAATTGTCAGTTTCTTTAGGTGGGGTGGGGGGGAGCGGTGGGCGGATTTACAGACTGTCCCTTAGGTTATTTAAGAGACTGTATGAACGCGAAAGGGAACGTGACCCGTTTTAAAAAATCGTTCCAGAATTTGTTTAGAGGAACCAAGACTATGGAATGAAAACCTTCTTTCAGGTTTATCATTTTTTCCGACAGAGTTTCGAATCCAACGCACTGCGAAAAGGTATTAACCTATTTTCGGGCAAAAAGCTTTTACTTAATCACTGAGAATTAAGATATCAGTATCATGACCTTGAAGAGAGAAACTGAAGTCATCCCATTCCTCAAAAACATCCGTAATGTAACATCGAAATGCAAGCCACCCTCCGTCACTACAGTGTTGTCAATAGCTGAAATTCTAGTCAACAAGAAAATTTCCATTCCCATCCTTGGGAATAAGGATACTTCCACACGCCAACCACCTTACTTCCGCGCAGAAGGCTAGTATGACATACGCAAATGACGCGTGGACCACACAGGATGTCTATCTTCCTAAGATGAATGATTCATTACCAATGTGGCAACTCCTGACCTTTCCGTCCTGTCTGGCAGTGGTACAGGCGAAATAAATCAAGCACTATACATTTATTTCTGAACCGGTGTCCCGAATTCCACTTAAAACATTCTAAACATAGCCACTCGTCAGCGCCTTTGTGAATTAATAAACAAATAATTCACGACAGAAATAGCACTAAGTTGCAATTTCAAAACCCACTGGATCGGCCACCTCGAAGTGCAAATAACATAAGTGCACTCAAACATCAGATATGGGGGACTGTACTGACTGTCGGTGTGCACAGGACGAACTGACTACATCACGGCTAAAAAAAAAAAAAAAAAGAGAAAAAATAAAAATGGGAAATATTATAAAAAAAAAAACTAACAAAAAAATTAAATCCATAAAAAAAAAAAAACAAAAAGGCAATGTACGTACAACCTAAAATTAGGGCGCGGACGCA
>Ga0131853_10004244_pt1 | contig 25690 bp, 14 predicted proteins | sample TergutLab28metaG_FD_92764 | JGI IMG/M metagenome (GOLD analysis project Ga0131853, IMG submission 92764) | Labiotermes labralis P1 segment gut microbial communities from Petit-Saut dam, French Guiana - Lab288 P1 (version 2) (version 2) | ecosystem: Host-associated > Arthropoda: Insects >... | reverse complement strand
TGTTAAAAACGACCATTTTTTCCTGCCGCGGGTATTTTTATTTCCGCCCCCCCCCCCCCCCCCCCCCCCCCCCCCCCCCCCCAAGCTGCAAGATCACCTATTTTTAGCCGTCGTTGAGCGTTTATTCCTCTACTTTCACAGCTACCTTCCGTAACTGCAATCCGTCTTGTCCGCCCGCATCTCAATATCGCGCCATGGCGTGGTGGCCTGTTTAACGTTGTTAGAACCGGATGTGACGAGCCACCGGTTAGCACTCCTGTTCCCATTTGTGGGTTCAAATCTCAGCTACGAGACGGTCTGTTCTCACTGAGCCTTTTCGAAATGTACCTCAGCCCCTTTGGACATGAAGACATTACCATGAAATATGACGCGATTGTAGCCGATCCATCTACATCCCTTCCAATTAATTACTCATGTCACAAGACATTGTATCATCTGTGGCAGTGAAAGCAAATTTAGACAAAGCGGTAATGAAATCGAGGAATAAAACTTGACGCGATTGTAGCCGATCCATCTACATCCCTTCCAATTAATTACTCATGTCACAAGACATTATATCATCTGTGGCAGTGAAAGCAAATTTAGACAAAGCGGTAATGAAATCGGGGAATAAAACTTGGGTGTAACGTGACGCTGAGAGGTATTCGAATCTTCGTTTTTATTCTCAGACGGTCATATAGTGGACGCACGTTTTGTTGTTTACAATTCTACTTGTATTGTGGAATATTGTTACTATTTATTTTCTTAAGGCGCTACGGCCCGACGTGGTTTATGGTATCCTCATGCATGAGGTTTCTAGATTACACACAACGACGCACCCCAGTCGGTAGGACTCTTCTGAACGAGAGATCAGCTCGTCCTAGAGACCTCTACCTAACAACACACAATTTTGAGGTTTGCCATCACCCTTGTGTGTTTAAACTATAAGGTGAGGTAAATTATAACCGACAGACATCCATGCTCCCGGTGAGATTCGAATCCATAATCTCAGCATGCGAGCGACCGCAGACCTACGCCTTAGACCTCGCGGTAACTGGGACCAACCGTTACTGTTATTAGAGTCCGTTAATATGTATATGTCATATTATAACCGTACACATTGGTCCTTGTGAGGGAGGATGGATGTAGTGTGTGGGAGTGAGAGGTTTACAGCGGCCGGCACCTCATATCGAAGAGAACTTGGGACATTGGGATCGTAAACATAAAAAGGAAGAAAACAAACCATTACGCTAGCCGTGGGAAGGAAATGCTGAAAACAATGGGGTGGTAAATTCATTCGAGCTCCTGCAATCCAACCGCTAGTAGTTTCAGTACAAATAAGATAGCTAACTAATTTTTGTGCCTGTAATAAACTGTGAACTGATAGTATTTTTAGTACTGTTTAAAAAATATATCTGGTTCTCAGTTATTTGATAATTTAAGTGAATTTTTTTAGAGTGTTAAATTTACCGATATAAATTGGAGGACAGTAACAGCTGCAGGTCCGCCACCTAACACCTACCAAAACATACTCCCCGAGATAAGCCTTTTTCTCCTCTCTACGAACAGGCCAACTGATCCTATTAATACCTACACACCATTATCGGAGTAAAAAGAGCAAAAAATCTAAAGAAACTGGGCAGAGGAAAAAAAATTGTATCAGTCTTAATGTTTCTTTGGGCCCTTTAGTTTTATGCTACACCTACGATACTTTGAGTGGGCCGGGATAACTCAGTCGGTATAGCGACTGACTACGGGCTGGACGGTCCGGGAATCGAATCCCGGTGGGAAAGTGATTTTCCGCACCCGTTCAGACCGACCCTGAGACCCACCCAGCCTCCTGTACAACGGGTACCGGGTCTTTCTCGTGGGTACAGAGACCGGGCGTGGGGTTGACCATCCACCCCATCCAGCGCCGAGGTTGAATAAAGAGTAGAATTATACCTCTACTCTCCCTATGGGCATATTATAGGGCGACCTTTACCTTTACCCTTTTGCGATTATTTGTGGAAATGTAGTCACAACATTCATTTCGAAGATTTACCCCCTCCAAACGCCAGTTACGGAACGACTCACAAGCAATACGTCGTACAAATTTGCAGGTACGTCCATGACCTATCTACTTAATAAATTTCACATTACTACGTGTAAACAATAAACCTAAAACATTGTGATTGCTCATTCTCGTATTTCCTAATTATGCTGCATGTAAATCACATGACCATGAAGTAGATAACTGCAGAGGAACGTGACGTAACGACTTCGTCACTGGATTATCACTTCACACCACAAGAAATGTCATGTACCGTATGTGGCACCATGTTATGTAATTGTAATAAACTATAGAGCTTGTAGTTTCGTCCATAATTACCCAGCGCGGGAAGCGAAAATGTGAGTCGCCATACTGCATCTGGACTGTCGACTGCATTGCTGTACTTTCTTGTAAACGGTGAGATATCAGAAGGAACGTACACAGGCCTTCAGGCAATGTGTCTGTTTAATTTTTGTTCGACTTTAACCAAAACTGAATGCGTTATATAAATTGTAGTAAAAATCGCTAATAAAAAATTCACGAAAATAGGTCCACTGGGAGTCGAGTTCAATTACACAGGCATAGGGACTGGTGGATATAAAAAAGGTAAAGGTAAAGGTCGCCCTATAATAGGCCACGAAGGCCCAGAGGTGGAGTAGAAGTATAGCTCTACTCTTTTTTTAACATCGGCGCTAGATGGTGGTTGGTCAAGGTCACGTTCTGGTTGCTTTAACGGCGGGAAAGAAAACCGACACCCATTTTATAGGAAGCTGTGTGGGTCCCAGGGCCGTTCTGGACGGGTGAGGAAAATCTCGCCACCACCGGGATTCGATCCCCACACCGTCCAGCTCGTAGCCAGTCGCTATACCGACTGAGCTATCCCGGCGCACTAGGTGTAACAAAGCTAATATTAATTCTTCGCAATTGTTAAGAAGGCGGATGGCAGTGTGGCGACGAACAAATCATGAACGCTGACAAAAAACAAAAGATTCACGCAACGACACGGTTTCTTTACCAAAGTGGTTCATGCCACATACGTGTCCGTAACATACCGTAAATAAACCGGACGGACAGTGTTGCTGGCCAGACGCCAGCACCGATGGTGACCACGACAGCCAACTATTTCGACATCCAACATCCATCATTCTCGCTCGTTGACCGTTTGTTTCTTCATATCGGGTCTGGCTCTGTACTTCCCAGAATAAGGATCACGTCTCCTGGGATGTGACGCTGCGTCGTTGGTCGAGTGGTTCCCGACGTTTCGAAAGATACTTGTCAAGCAGTCCACAAACAATTCTACGTGGACTATTTAATACTGAAGACGAAGGCAGTACGATCTACCGAAACGTCGCGCAATACTCGATCAGAAGAACGGCGTTGCATCCCAGAAGAATTTTCGGCAAAACAGCTGATAATTACGTCAAATTTAGTGCTTACAGGATTGATATCTGAACTGGGCTTATTTTTTTTTATTATTATTGTCGCTTTCTTTATATTATGAGTAATGTTTAAAAAATCGTCTTTCTGTCTTTTCACAAGCAATTAATTCAGAACTGCTTAAAAGATACTAATTAATTTTGGTACTAAGAAGACTTGAAAAAAAAAATCGTCTACAGATCTTAGTATCCGCTAAATTGGACAAACATGACGGACACTTTACAAGACAACCTGACAAATATTCGTGCCTCAATCATAACTCGCCAAATATTTATAGGAGTAAGAAAAAATGTTTCAAATGGAAGCGCAGAACTAAATGAAACCCACACCTATTTATTCAGCACGTTTCTTGCCTAAGGCTTGTTGTTTTCTTGGTAACTTGAATGAAAACGAGCAAAGTTTATGACAGTAATCAGAGCAACACATAATTAGCGCATGCGTGTCTTCAGATTCTGCATTCATCTTCAAGTTAATGGTGTTTTATACTTCAGATAAAAATATCCCGCTGCTAAGAAATCACGCTGCACATACCAGACTCGGAAATTACTTGATTTTGCATTTCGTGCTGAAATCATTTGAAGTAAGCGTTCTAGATCTAATAAAATCACGATTTAATAATTACAGTAATCTGGCATGAGAAATTCCTTTGAATGGTAATATGTTACCGATCAATTGCCGATCAATATGGCATCATACTTCAGAAGGCTTCAGTCTTCATCAAGAGTATTATTAAAACCTCAAATCGCAAAGGTGGATTTAATAAAATGTGGAAGTCGTTGTAGCTCAGTTGGTTTAGTGACTAGTTAAAGGTTTTGGAGACGAAGGACCTGGAATTCCTCTCTGTTAGGTCAAACTGTTCTGAAATGCAGTCTTGAAAATGAAGCAGAAATTTTGTGGGAGAGGAAAAGTGGAGGCAACTATGTTTTTGAACACTGCCTGACCTGGCGGCCATGAACACTTAATATATGCATGTAAAACGTGAAGTTAACATTTCTTGTTCAAATTGAGATACGACCATCAAGATCTGTTACATTCTGCATTCATGGCACGATTGACAGCATCTGCATACTTGTTCTAGCTTCGGCTGCAAATTCATCAGCGGGAGATGACACAGAGATATGGTGACAGGTTTGATGATGATGATGATGAAGACTGCCAACACGAATGTAAATTGAAAACACAACAATAAAACTGCTTGTAGCGGATGTGTGCATCCACTGTTACCACATACCAGAGATACAGTGTGTGTGAAAATAAGGAGACAAAGAGACAATATCTTTATGCCGACCTTAAGAGATACTTGACATGCAATATACGTAAAAGGCAAGATTGAGGCGCGTTCGCGTAACCATTCTTGCTGTGGAAAACCATTAAGTGTTGCATATTCTGAGTGCGTGTCTTTGGCCATATTTACCCAGAATACAAAACGCATACGCCCTCTTATTTGTAATCAGTGGCCTGCCCGGCTCTACCATAACGTTCCACATTTTCTCATAAACGGCACAATTTTCGGGAGAAAAATAAACCATTGAATGCAAAATAAGCTTTTGATTTTCCCTACAACTTTTGTCTGAAGTATTTCTCATTCTAAGAAACCTTATTTACATCGGTCTTCATGCAAAGTGCCCGCTATTCTTGTTCAGATTTTAATTAAAAACTTGAATTTTCGCGACTGTTTTTCGAATAAAAATTGTCAGATGTCAGATTTCATGAAAATCCGTCCAGTGAGAGCCGAGCTGTTCCACGCGGACGGACGGACAGACACGACGAAGCTAATAGTCGCTTTTCGAAATTTAGTGAACGCGCCTAAGAAAAAGCTTTCATCAGTAAGACAAAAAAAGTTACAGACATCATCAACCTTGCACGCTAACAATATATATATATATATATATATATATATATATACGTCATCATCAACGGCAGGCGGTACATCAAGTTGTGGTATGCAAGAGGCACAGCAATTTTCGTTTACAACTCTCTCTCTCTCTCTCTCCCTCCCCCCCACCCACGACACAAAAATGAGCGCAACCTGCAAAGAACCGCCTTACAGAATTATATCCAGCGGGCTGAGGCCAAGAGGGTCAAGCGACTGCCGTAATTCTCAAAAAGGTTAACCACAATTGCTAAGTGGCAAAACTGCAATAAGGCTTAAACGCACTCTTTAAAATGTGGCAAAACTTACTTTAGGAACCGGTAGAAATGAGGTATTATTAGCTTTGTTTAAAATGAACGAGCATAGCAGTGTACCTAACCTCAATCATTTTAACTCCTTAAAGCCCAGTTTTTACGTCAAGTGAACACAGGTTAAATTATTCTAAAATTATACGTTCTGCCCGCAGTTACACGTCCTTAAATGTTCTTTGGATTATTTCCCTATACAGCATTAATTGACTGCTTTATATAACCGGAATGGAGTTCTTTTCTGCACGGTACGAGCTGAATTTACGTGTAATGTGTATTAACCCTTCAAAGCTCACTATATGTACCACCAGTTTAACGTTCAACAATTCTACGTTCTGCCCACACAGTTTATTTATGTGTTTTGTGTGGATCTGAGAACAAACGGCGATTATTTCCCTATACACCATTAACTGATTGGGTTTTATAACCGAGATATGATGTGTTTACTGCGCGGTAGGAGATGATTGTTTAAATGAATTTCTGGTAATTTTTTTCTTGGAAGTAATACAGTTATTGTGCGCTGCTACATACAGGAGACCGTTTCTTCAAAAGTGTGAACCGTAATACCAAGCTGACATATTGTCCACCGCTACCAGTCCCTGCTCCTGTTAGTAAATACTTTTAAACTCACAAAATATACACGCATGGGAGAGAAGAAAGCTTTGGTGTTTTGCATACTGCATAAGTCTCTAGGGCGTGGATAGCTCAGAAGGTGCAGTAAATAGACTATGGGCTGGGCCATGCCTGGTTGAAGGGAAAGAATTTTCTCTTCCGTAAGCTACTTGGCCGGCTCCAAAGCCTTTTCCGCATTGACCGGATCGTGAAGCCGGACAACTCAAAGCCAACTGGTGACGATGTTAAGAATTTTGGGTCTTTGCTTCCACCTCCACCCCCAATCCACATCCTTCATAATCTAATGCTTAAATCAGGACAGCGAAAAATTTAAAGTATACACAACACAGAGTTTCATTGCCAATGGCTGCCATTAGACGTGCTAACTCATTTTCACATCATCATCGTCGTCGTGATCGCCGTCATGAACTTGGTACTGTTACGACGTCAAGGCACGTTCCTTGGCATACTTAAAGACGTTATCTCGCAACCAACAAAACACACACACACACACACTTACACCTATATAGTGTTCATCTTTCAGTCTTTTTTTGTTCGTCCTGCGGTCGAGGAAGGAACGCAGGCTATAGAAGGCAGTCCTTTGCCCCATCACTCCGATTCTGTTGGTGTCTCTGAATTTCTTCGTTCACATTTGTAATTTTTTTCCTCCTTTGATTTTGTAAATCCCTTTTTGTTTCTAATCTACCAAAGCCTTTTGAGGGGGTACTAAAACATACGTGCTGCTTAATCGTCTGAATTTGCTCAGCTTATTGACTAGACTGAAGAATGGAGGACCGTGTAATGTGGACCCTTTTCCTAGCAAAGGGAGAAATTTATCATTTGTCCACAGTCCTAAAACAAACTCTAAGCCTCATCGGAGTTTGAGAGTCATTCACGTCCATCGAGTGCCGAGATCAAGAATACGTGGAGCTATACTACTACTCCCCCGTACGTTTTTATGGCGTTGTGCGTGATTAAACACACAGCCACACCTACCTTAGCATATCTCACTTGTATTTAATTGTCTCATATCTGTCTTTTGCCGAAATCCACACCCGTACGCTCCAGTGTCTGAACACAAAGTACAGCACAAAATAATGCGATACAGTTGTGTTCCTTAAGTGATCCTCCCAAGATGCACAATCAGATCAAGGAAAACTACGTGATACGTGAGATACATCCTCCTTCGTTCTTGTCTGTCAGCCATAACTCAGCTAAGTACAGGTTTTGGTTTTGACATGACAGCAGCAATTTGGTTCACTCGATCAAGAGCAGTCTTACGTCACACTTCTCTCCGCTTTCAATGACAACCGGATTAGTTTCGTCAGTGTGGCTTTTCAATTCTACCAACACGAAACCCTAATCTGTTTACACGCTTAGAAAGTCCAGCGTAGCTTATCTTCACGTTATTTTTACTTCAAGAGTTTTCGCGTGTGTTCGCCAGAAGGTTTCAAAAACTTCGCCTTCCTTTGCTTGTGATGCGGGTTTAAAGTAGGTCAAGTCACAGTTGAGCCGGTCTGTCAGATGACAGGCTTTTCGTTACTGTGTATGGGGCCCAGTGTCTAGTAATTTCTCGCGACATTAGTGACGAAGTGATACTGTGACAAGTGTATCTCAGTTTTTCCCTGCTTATGACCGTCCCACTACAATACATACAATTGCACAGCCATTCACACCGATGAACAGAAAACCTAAAGATAATACATCCATAAGTCTGGATAAAAAAATTCTTCATTAAAATCACTACTTACGATTCCAAAAACATTACTCTATTATTCTCCCTACATTTTAAATTTTATTACTTACAACTTTTAACCTTATTACCTATGTTATTTTACATTTGAATTTACAATTATTTTAAAATTATAATATATATTAATAACATGTACACGAGATATCGTACTCTATACAGCGTTGTTAATTGTATGTAACACTTTTTAGGGCTCAACCTGAAGATGACTCTATAAGAGGAGCTGAAACATGTTGTTGTTATAAATTATTTAATTATCTTTTAATTTAATTACTTAATAACAAATTGTGTTAGACTGTGCAATTATATCTATTCTATTGGTTATTGAACACAATGGGGATGCTTCACGAAAAAGAATAAAAGACCGTCCAGCTGTTACTCTGTAGTCAACATTTAGGGACCTCTGAACAGGAACTGGGATCTTAAATTAACAGGGAAGTTTCAATCATTTTAACCGAAAAATTAATCTGTGTTTAATAACACAGAATGCTGTCAAGTAATTTGTAGTTGTGATTTATGAGGTGTATTAAGATGGTCTACGCCCTGAGTCCTCTAAAACTTCCGCCATTTGTTAAATTAATTTTAATGTTCACAGAATTTCGAGAGGCGGATTATCATTTCTTGCTTCCTTCAGGCAAAACCCCAGTTTTTTTCCCCATGATATAATTATTTCGAGTTCGCTTTCGTTCTTGTAAACGAAGAATGCGGAAAAGTGTATTAAAATATAATATAAGGATACAGAGTACGCAATTAAATTACATCATTACCAATTATACTAATTATTGCACACAAAAAATTAAACATCTGGAGTAAAAAAAATCATTCTTTTTGAGTCACGTTCATGTAATTGGAACTAATTATGTTCGTCCACCTGACAGCGAACGGTACCTTCACCCCACGGTCACGTGACACAAATCGTAATCCCCCCCATCCTCGACAAAACCCAAATTGACTTTCATTATCCACAGATGACATAAGGACATTCCACATACCAAGGACTGTGGTATATGGAATGTGAATTCGATTCGAAGGGTTCTGTCACTTTCATCTTCAAGGGTCACTGACCACGGAGGTTTTGAAGGTGATGGCAATGCCTTTTTTTCGAAACGTCAGGAAACACGAACCTAGTGACACAGCATAACATCCCAGAAGACTCGAATTCGCAACACATGTTGCGAGAACGTCAGATTTCGATTAACAGACAAGTTTTCATTGGTCCTGAATTTAAAAGACCAAATTTTTACAAAAACGAGCCTGAAGACAGCATGCAGTGCACACTGTATACCGTAAATGAGTAACTGTACAGAACAAAATCCCGCTTGGGGCCATAACAGTCAGTCACATGATCAAAATATCCTTCACCTCTAATGGAACCCAAAGGCTCGTTGCTGTGTCTACACAGGGGCTCGTCACTGCCCTCAGCCAGATGATTCCTGTCCACACTCAGTCCTGTTTTGAACATTCTTTTTAATATTATCCTCCAATCTGCGTTTTGGCCGTCCTCTCGGTGTATTTACTTGTGACTGCTAGTCCGAATATTTTTATGCATTCTTCATTTTCCACAGTTTGCTGCACAATATTGGTTCCTAAACATAATTACCAGTCTGGTAGCGCACATCACATACACCAGACATAACTTTCACGGTACACGACAGTTCCAGTTCCGACCATAACGCAAGAGATGTTTGTAGAACAAGAAACCAATTGGCAAGACGACAATTGTCAACAATAAAAACTGACATTACTTTACAACAATTTACAATCAACAACATTTTATAACATTTTAAACACTGTAAAATTTAAATGTAATCTGTATACTTGGTATGCGTAAGCAGTGTAAGACTGTTTTATTGCTGTAAGTTCTAGCAACATAGGAGTTAGCTCCGTGATGACGGCATTTAAGCGGAAAAAGGTGGGAGCTAATTAGGGGCGAAACATATAATAGTGCAACTGTGCATTTTTCTGTAAAGAATTGTAAACAATTACCGTAAATGTATGCCTGTGCTAACTAACCTTTTCAAAACCAGTGGTTACTATGTACCTGTACCACCAGGTTTAACATTCAGAAATTATACGTTCTGCCCACACAGTGTATTTATGTGTTTTGTGTGGATCTCAGAACAAACAGCGATTATTTCCCTATACAGCATTAACTGACTGGTTTTTATAGCCGAGACGGAGAGTGTTTACTGCGTGGTACGGACTGAATATTTAAATACGGTTTAGAAATGCATGTTTCTTTTACCAGAAGGTCAAAACAGGCGAAACTTTGAAACTTTCGGGCAGCATTGGAAAAAAAAATTACTTGACTTATTTTTCCAAATGGTTAATTATATCCTTTAAGAAGACGCAAGGGAGGTCTAGGTAGGGCGCCACCTGCGTTTAACTTCTTTTTGAGATTTAAGATGGCCAGCTCCAAGCCCCAGTCGTTTTAGTCCCATGCAGAGAGGCCCAGGTGTGTACCTCAGCATGTTCCGGGAGACGGTAGAATTACCCATCCCTGAATTTCTTGCCTGAAGCAGTGGACTGCTCGGACACACGCGTGCAGAGCCAAGTTCCACCTGTGAAACCTGCCACCATAATAACAGGTCTGTGCTGAGATTGCATCAACACGCTCTGTCAGCTACTAACCTCTCATCCAAAGATATCAGACACAATAAATAAGAAACAAATTTTATGCAAATTCGTAATAAAATTGTAAGGTAGAATTCGGTTTATTTTTGGGCTTGGCGATTTGTATTTCCTATTTTATCAACACTACAACAGGTTTTCTTTTCTTTTCTTTTCTTGCTCTTTAAAGCTTTACCCTAAGCCCACCTTCAGGTAAGAGACAGACCCTCACTGCAGTCCACCATAGGCTTTAGCTTTCTTGTAGAAGCGCAGCTGTGGCCTTTCTGAATCTCCGGACATAAATGGACGTGAGTGGTTAGCTTCAAATCCCGGGGACTTTACCCTCGGAGAATATGCCCCGTTTACTTTCTGGGGAAAGGGTTTGTTGGGCCCCAGAAAAGCTTTTGACTCTCGCGTCATGGATGTAAAATATTTACTATATCGACTGGGGTCATCGCTGAACTTAAGCGTGCAAGTGAGGCGGTTCTTACTAAGGAAATTTGAGGGGTCATTGGTCTAAATGCATACAGTGTTTTAATCTGAAAATGTGAAGGAAAAACAAGACTTGGAGCACATAAAGTAAAAAGGAAAATAGTGATAAAATGGTTCTTAAAGAAACTGGATATAAGAATGCGGAATGAATACGTCTGACTCGCGACATGGTCCACTGGTTGGCTATGGTGCACACTGTAATGTGACTCGCTGTTACGTGATAAGTGAGGGATTTACTATTTCGAGATCAAATGTCAGATATCAGGAAGTCCTTGGAGTTAACATGTTACTATAAAGATTCTGAATTAAATGTGTGAAACTGAAAATTCATGTAAATATTCAGGAATTCAGTTTCTACTTCACAGAATTTACACAACTTTTGTATTACAAAGAAAAACTTGTTCATTTTGTTTATTGAAATAAGCACTGATTATTCTGAGACTTACAAGGAACACATAAATAAACTGTGTGGATATAACGCACAGATCTCAATAGCAAAGCAGGTACTATATTTGGCTAGCACGTTGTTTTGTGGGCTACAAATTTAGAAGAAAAGAAACTCGGTATTTATTTATTTTTCAAACGTGCTGTCAAAACCTCATTTTACAAACGCCGACAAAAATCTTTAACAAGTCACATTTAGGTAAATAAAATGCGATTCATATGTAAAGAGATTTCCTTCAACGCATCACGTATGCTCGGAGCTACGTGAACAGGTTACAAAAAATGTCTTATTTCATTTGAAACTAGACTTAAATATTAAGTAACCAAATCTGTTTCTGTTTTCTATTCGTGTCGCCGTAATTACATTCCAACCAAAGCTGGACTTGTAAGGGATGTAGCACCCGGAACTTATTCTTAACCACCAGGTGTGAACTCAGGTTAACGGCCGCCATCTTTACAAGACATCGGACCGTTTGTCTTCAATACAGACGCTATTTAAATTTTAAAACACGATGGAGGGCTCGAAAATTGAAAAAGAAAGCAGAAACCAAGCGCCACTCCATGAGTATGAGTGGGGTGAAGAGATATAGCACTATGCGTGGTCATTAGATATTCCTGCTGCTTTAACCCGGGATAAAATGTCTTTGTTACTCATTGTATAGGGGCATGGGAGAGTCTGACAGGTGGTATAGCCGCTTTGGATTACAAATATTTATGCTTTCACCAGGTACTGAACTCGGATGGGTGAGCACTATAGTGACTGAACTAATTAGGTACTAAATAATAAACAGGTATAAACATATTAGTAAGTAATCCTAATGTATAATTACGCTCTTCGTCAGTCAGACGTGTGGGAATATGCAGTCATGATTTGACTTCGGTGGTGTTCAGGTGGCTAATTCACCTTATGAGGTCACATTTACAAACATAATTAATATAGAGTTCAAGGTCATTGCTCGAACTAATAGATAAGTGTGTTATTTAACGATGCTTTTAATGGCTAAGTTTATGCAAACAACGTCTGTGGTAGATGAATGGATATGGTGTATTGGTGGAATGATACTGACAGAGAGACAACAGAAATGGTCGGAGAGAAACCTTTACCAAGACCACTTGGTTCGCCACAAATCCCACACTGATTGAGCTGGATAGCAAATGTATACTTTAGTTTAATTTGTCCAGAAAATTTAACTCTTTTACATCTTAGTTTTCCGGGTTATAAAATGTGTAATCTGGTACTTGGTTCCCACGTACCAGAACGCACGGTGACACAACCCAAGAAGATACCCACGTAAATAACAATTCTGAATGACAGATAATTTAATGGAATTTTTGTATCCTCTTGCAGAAGTGAGGAAGGTAACAGCAGAACTGCGCAGAAGGAATTCCGATCTTCAAGTTTTGGCAAGCGTTGGCGGATTAGGAGTTCCTGCAGAGACAGCAGAAGCTCTGGTAAAGTCGGCCGACAAAAGAGCTGCTTTCGCTTCGAGTGTCGCCCGCAACATTCGGGATGCCGATCTGAATGGCATTGAGCTCGACTTCCAGCTGGAAGCCCGAGGGGGCTCCAAATATTCCAAAGGGGGCCTCGTCTCTCTAGCCAAGGTTTGGGCACTTACCGTTAAACTATTTGTATCACCCTTGTAACACTGAAATGCGCCGCATTTCTTCCAGCGTTTTTACAACTTTCGTATTATTCTCAAAATAAACAGGGATCACTTCTCTTAGTAGACTTCCCCATTTGATACATATAATGGAGGCTGTATTTGACTGTCCGATACGAACTGAATTCTTAGGCGTTTCAAAAGAAGTAAAGGAAGAATGCCTTATGTGGACAATAATATATCTGTCTGTCTGTGACGTAGAGATAGCTACTAAACCGTCTCTGGGATTTTAATGAAATTCGGCATGAGAATTATAAAAGATTTTCATGAAAATCGGATCACTGATAGCCATACTCTACTCAAGGGAGTAAATATATTTCTCGTCGTAACGTACATATTTCTGGTTAAATCTGGGTTATGTCCGGTGTAAAAGATTACACTCTATGCCATTGACAAGTCGGTGCATGTAAACTGCACTTTACTGAAGAGGTCAAAAGAAATTTTGTCTGTACTGTCTACATTTTTAGTCCAATTTGATAAATATTCGGTAGCGGCAAGGGTTATTGGTTATAGGTTACGTGAAAATACGCGCGAGTAGGGTCACACTATCCGTAAGGGCATAAATACAGATATGAGTCGCTGAAGGATTGGGATATGTTCTGAGAAATGCGTCGTTAGGCGATTTCATCCTTGTGCGAATGTCATAGATTGTACTTACACAAACCTAGATAGTACAGTATAGCCTACTACACGCCTAGGCTATACGGTATAGCCTATGGATCCTAGGCTACAAACCTTTACAGCATTTTACTGTACTGAATACTGTAGGCAATTAAAACACAATGGTAAGTATTGCAATATAATATTAAAATATTATAATCTTATTGGACCACTGTCGTGTATGCGGTCCATCTTTGACCGCAACTTTGTAATGCGGCGCATACCCTTACAATTACAGGTACCAGTACCGTGCAACGGTGTGAAGTTCGGAGAGCAAGCAGCACCCTGGTGAAGTCTGCGCTGAGTGACGGATCAATCCGCCTCTACCTTCTCACATATTATGTAGACTAACTTCAGAATGTAAAGGTTTCGGAGGAACCTAATACATCTATCGTCAGAGCATAAGTATGACACCGTACGATTGTCAGAAAAGTTGGTACTTCTGTACCAAACTACACGGAGTCACATTCCAGAAACAACAATCGTCACTGTCACTGCCGTAAAAATCTCGAATATCCCGTGACCAATTCATGTTTGTCACTTTTCAGTTGCTGCGAAAAGAGATGGGTGCTGAGAGGTCACACCGCAGCAGGAGAGACTATGCTGTATTCGAGCAAGTTGATGACATCAGCACGACAGCCTGGACACCCCCTAGGTAAAGTTCAATTTATACGTAACCAAGGATCACCCCAAGACGTTCGCATATGTCGTAGTTCCGGTTCAGCTCCACCCACTTTTATGCTGGACCAGACGCGGGAGAAAATTCCGTGGCCTCATTTGAAGTACTATCCCAGCGTGTGTGTGGATGGACTGAGGAGAAGCTCAGAAATATGAGTTAGAATACCCGATAGCCTCCTGAATATAAACTTGCGACAACTTTCTTGGAAAAGGTTATTGAAGACTCTTTTGAGCCCAAGGGTTTCTTGAAAATTCCTTTCGAGGCCAAGGGTTTCTTGAAAATTCCATTTGAGACCAACGAGTTCTTGAAGATTCCTTATGACACCAAGGGGTTCTTGAGGATTCCATTTGAGACCAGGGGTTCTTGAAGATTCATTTTGAGACCAAGGGGTTTTTGAAAATTCCTTTTGAGACCAAGGGGTTCTTGAAGATTCCTTTTGAGACCAAGGGGTTCTTGAAAATTCCTTTTGAGACCAAGGGGTTCTTGAAGATGCCTTCTGAGACCAGGGGTTCTTGAAGATTCCTTTTGAGACCAAGGAGTTTTTGAAGATTCCTTTGAAGACAAAGGTGTTCTTGAGGATTCCTTGTGATGTCAAGAGGTTCTTTAAGATTCCTTTTAAGACCAGAGGTTCTTGAAGATTCCTCTTGGCACCAAGGGGTTCTTAAAGATTCCTTCTGAGACCAGGGGTTCTTGAAGATTCCTTTTCAGACCAAGTGATTCTTGAAAATTCGATTTGAGACCAAGGGGTCCTTGAGGGTTCCTTTTGAGACCAAGAGTTTATTGAAAATTCCTTTTGAGACCAAGGGTTTTTTGAAGATTTCTTTTGAGACCAGGGGTTCTTGAGGGTTCCTTTTGAGACCAAGAGTTTATTGAAAATTCCTTTTGAGACCAAGGGTTTTTTGAAGATTTCTTTTGAGACCAGGGGTTCTTGAGGATTTCTTTTGAGACCAAGGTGGTTCTTGAAAATTCCTTTTGAGACCAAGGGGTTCTTGAGGATTCCTTTTGAGACCAGGGGTTCTTGAAGATTCCTTTTGAGACCAGGGGTTCTTGAAGATTCCTTTTGTCACCAAGGGGTTCTTGAGGATTCCTTTTGAGACCAGGGTTTCTTGAAGATTCCTTTTGAGGCCAGGGGTTCTTGAAGATTCCTTTTGAGACCAATGGGGTTCTTGAAGATTCCTTTTGAGACCAAGGGTTTCTTGAGGATTCCTTTTGAGACCAGGTGTTCTTGAAGTTTTCTTTTGTGGCCAGGGGTTCTTGAAGATTCATTTTGAGATCAAGGGGTTCTTGCAGATTCCTTTTGAGTCCAGGGTCCTTGAAGATTCCTTTTGAGAGCAAATGATTCTTGAAAACTCCCTTTGAGACCATTAGGTACTTGAAGATCCACTCTGATTCACTTTAACTTTCTGAGAGAGGTCCAGCACTGTTACGCTAAATTTTATTACGTTAAGATCTGCAAGAGACGTATAATTATTCTTATTTTGCAAGGGTAGTTATTGCAGAAGATTCTACAAATAAAATGATCTTCCTTTTCCAGGCGGTATGGATCGAGAGATGCGCGCAGGGCTGAACCGGGAACCAGAGTGCCTCACAGAACGATCTTAAGAAGCGTACGGACAGACACAGTGAATCATGAAACAGAACTGCTCCGCCAGCGGTATCTAGCGCTGGAACAGATAACTCCCAGGAACCGACTACTTCTGATCACTGTTCCAACACAGCCAGAGATTCTTGTGAAGAGATTCGACCTAAAGACGCTCACAAAGTAAGTTCATATCATGGATACAGTAAGTCCAAACAACGTGAAATTGTTCTTTGCCTAATTTCCGTCTCGAGTTTTCTCCGTCTAATTAACACTTTGAAACACGTTGGTGCTTTAAAGTACAATTTGCGGCATGGCTACATGCCGCAAATTGTACTTTGGCGTTACAAAATGCCGCATTTACTCACAGTATTCATAAGCACTTCACAAAAAATAGAGATTATTTCCTCGAATATCATTAATTTGTTGGTCTTAAGAGCGAAGAAGTTGTTTTGTCTATAAAGTACCGAATGGGTATCTAAACATCATTCTCCATGAACTGTATCCTTTGACAGAACAGTTACGCTTCTGGCTAGGCCAGACGTCCTGCATGGCAAAATTCTGATATCCGCGAAATATTATCAATAGTAGAGGTTAGCCTATAGCTGGAGATTCAAGTTCTCTGGTATGTGACGTCATGTCGGCTAGTAAAGAGTTACCGACGTTCATATGGGCGTGATGCCTAGTCTACAAGGTCAAGCATCTAAACAACATGGCGAAGACCTTACATCTATCAAAATTTAACGTTTTTTTCTGTTATAAAACAACTCGACAAAGACAACAGAATGCGCCACTATTGTCGCGCAGAGCGCGGATTTCCTTTTTGTTACTTATGGCATTGTTACCAAACGTGTAGGGAAACACGCTTGACGCTCAGAAAATAAGTTTACAATCCATTACAATCTGGGGTCTTCATCATCAACCGTAACACGAACAGCCCATGGTTACTTGCACTGCTGTCCCTCTGCTTTCCCACATAGTATCCGCTACAACTGAAGCATTTATAACATCGTGGGACGAGCTTTTCAATTCCTTGTTGTTATCAGTCCGCGTCCAGTGTTATGTGTAATCTGGTAACAATTGTTTCTTCCTCACGATCATCTTTAAATATGCAGCTGAGAAAGTTATCCTTCGGTTCTGGAAACATCTACTAATCGCTTAGTTGATAACTTCACTGATATAATCACAATCGGTGTATGTTCTTTAGTTGCGGGATTATACGATGTGTAAACTTATTTTCTGACCAATTCATGTACCGAGTAAGAGACAGCTTTGCAGATTTTGCTCTCCGTGACATATTACACTGACTTTACCAAGGCATTCATTACTTTCAGAATGCATTCAGTTTCACAGCACACGTGTAAGTGTAATTTCATTTACCCCAAAAACTATAGCGCGACTTTCACTGTGCCGGTATTCACAAAATTCGCCATCATGTTATAAATGTTTTTGGACGTCTCCTGTATTATACTGTATCAAAACTGGATGAAACGTGTAATAAATTGAGCAAAATTTACTTTTCTTCTCCTAATAAAGTTCATCTCCTTCACCAGACTGTGCTACAACGGAATAAATCGTGAAATAATTGGACAAAATTTATTTTTCTTCTCCTAATAAATTATGGCTTTCAGTGCTCCTATTTTTAAGAAACTTGAATTTCCTCAGCAGCCTAAAGAGGAGATATTGTATCCCGAACTGATAAAATATCATTTACGCCCCTAAGGAGAGTATTGTTGTAATTGAAACGGTTTTCAAGGAACTGAGGTTTACTCGACAAATTTTCGTACCGAATTCCTATACCGGAAACCGTGAAAAATCGACATAATATTTAGTAGCTGATACTAGGTCACAGGCAGGACACATGGACAGATGGACGTAGTCTCTACATCAGGCTTTATTATATACTTCTTAAAGACGGCCTAAAATGGGAAATACTGCAACACGGAACTAAATTTGAAAGAAGATTTCAGACAGTAAAATTTCAATAACTTACGTGTGCTTTATGTGCTCATGTTATTTTTTTCTCAACAGGTACGTGGACTTTTTCACCATACCAAGCCACAATTTGACTGATTACTCGGAAAATGGTGTCACCTACCACCCCAGTCGCCTAATGGGCCTTGCTGATCTCCTCAACACGGTAACTGAATGTTACAAATTTCACTCGATACAGAAGTCCGGCTCGATATAGCAGATGTTTTCCCTTATGTACAACGAAAGTTTTCATCCTCTTGGGCCTCTCGTAGGCTACTTACGCCTCTAATTAAATTCAGTGTGAAGATCTCTATGTTACCTTTACTTGTATTAAAATATTGACGTTAATATTTATACATTTGTTTCTATTTAACAACTGAAAATTTCCCAAAATTTTCAACAATGAACAAAGTACATTCACAGGAGAGTAGTTCTATAATCTAGAACTATCGCGATGTAATAATGCATTCAGTTGTTATTGATAACATATGTACATCTTCGATATACTATCATTTTATCGGTATCAACTGATGTCTCACAAATGCCTGTAATTTTACACATAAATTTAACTTGGAAATATGTCCTAACCCTCAACGTTATTTCAGTAAGCATACCACCACGTTTAACATTAAAAATTTATACATTTTCCCCACAGAATGTCTTTTATTGTTCTCAGAAGAGTTATTACAACATAAGGTGATCAGTTTTTATACCCGAGACGAATAGTGTTTACTGCGCAGTACGAGCTGTATCCTTACATGCTGTTATTCATTTTAGTCTTAGATTGTAAATGGTTACTGTACATAAATACGCATTTATCTGTAAGTATAAAGGTGCGGCACGATTTTTTATTTCATCCATTCATTTCTGAACACGACTTTTTTTGGAACTTCTTCAACTGTAATTCTGCGGAGCAATTAAAATATTGTTTCCTTCAGTGGAAATTATATTCATATGCTTCATAAAGTTTACCTCTTTTACCCACTTATTTTTGACATTGCTACCAAATGTGTAGTGAAACACGCTTGACGGTCAGAAAATAAGTTTACAGTTCATTATAGTCTGGAGTCTTTATCCTCAGCTCTAACAAAAAAAACGCCATTTTCTATTGTCCCCTTGATGTCTGCTTACTTCCATAGTTCCAGTGTCACTGCATTTTTACAAAAAAAAAGTATAGTTGCTTTACAGGGCATTTGTCTGCAATCCTAAGCCTTCAGACACTTCTAAGGTCAGATGAACATTTAGAAAATATTTTACACCTTTACGTGAAAAGCGTATCTATATTGATTTTCCCTTCTAGAGACTGTCCGTTTTTTCCTGAATAACTTAGCTTTGCTGATGGGTCTGTTGGTCCACAGGATTCTCTACTGGATTTAGTAATGGGGCTTGGGGCCCCTCACGAAAAGCTGATCATTAGCATTCCGGCCACAGCGTTACGGTTTACACTCACAGACGCCAAGCAAAACACTCCAAGGTCTCCTGCTGTAGCTGACCCAGTGCAACTTACACAAACCGAGGTAAATAAGATAAATCATACACGTACTTAAGCGAAAACGGGTGGGGGGAGGCGATTGCTTTAAAAATATATTATTCAAATGTCCCAGTTTTGCTTTCAGCACCGCCCCATGTGAGGAATTGGAGATAGGCATCGAAGAATTCTACCGAACCTAATATCTCGGCCTGCAGACCAAATGTCCTAAGCTCCGCCATGCAAATTCCGAGACAGTTCCTCAAATTGGGCCATTCCCACTTCCTTTCACGTCTCTTCTGATTCATTATTCATTAATCTCCCTACCATTTTGCAATGTTTGACGTTCACACAGCGGTATTGCTGAGGATTCAAGTCTTCTGGTATGTGACGATGTGATGTTGCATGAGGGGGTCCCGACTTTTCGAAGAGTCTTTGTGACTTTACCTTGAAATTGAGCAGTCCAGGAAGAATTCCCAGCGACACACCTTTACAATCCATGAAATTAATCATCCTGTCACGGTAGTTCATAGCGTCTGGCCTACTGACAGTGTGGGTAAATGAACCATAAATAAAAAGCACTCCCCCTTAACCTCAGTACTGATGACAATTTCGTAATTTCTAGCTTTGCAGCTTGATATCTGCTGGTGGCTGGACCATTGAACGTGACGAAGACCTCACGGCGCCGTATGCCTTCAAGAATAACACGTGGCTTGCTTTTGACGACAGCATCAGCGTCGGAATAAAGGTACAGTCTGTGTTCCTACACTAACTGCGTGGACCACGGTGCCACTTGAGGGTTGACATTTCGACTTATAGTTACGAGACTCTACTCATTTTATGGAAACCCAAGATTCATTACCGTTTTCACAAAAGCCGCCACTGAAACCCATCTTTCTTCTGATGAATCCGGTCCATACTCCCTCCATATCTTTATTTATAATCCATCTTAATATTATCTTTCTTTCTATGTCAGCTTTTTCCAAGTAGTTCCTCAACTGTGAGGAATGAAAAAGATACTTAACAGAAGCTCTAAATTTGCACACTTTACGTAAATATATAGTCGAATGCTCTTGTAACTTCATAAAAAGACTGAATATTTTGTGTCGTTTCAAACGAGTGTTGTTATAACCGAGGAGTATAATGTTATAGGTAACAGTGAGGAATTAATCAATACCACAGAATATCTGACGTTATAGACGAGGTGTTGTGTAAACTTATGTCGTTATAGCCGGGTTATGTTCTAATTTGCTAAAATTGAATTGATCTTGTAACTCCTCATTCTAAAAGGAAGTTAAAATAACTTTGATTAATCTTGTAATTTACTTTATTTGCTAAAGGAAACGAAGTTGTTCTTTGAGATAACGACCGCCTCTTGTGTGCGTTTTCTTTCAACTTTTGAACTAGCTGTTTGGTTTCTGTGGCATTTGATAAGAAATGTGTGCCACTGAATTTCACCCCGATGTCGCGCATTTGAATTCAGTAAAGTCTTTTAATAATGATGGGGTAAAATATCGGAATTATAAGGTGTGAGCTACGCTGCAGACATTTAATTTAGAGTCCCCAAACGAAATGCAGTAGCAGACCCAAGGCTTGCCACTTGGACACAGAATTTGGAGTCAATATTTTTCTTCAGTCCAAGACAGTGGTCATCCTAATTTATACATATTCACTGTAAGTCCTCTGGAAAATGTGTGTTACAACAACACAAAACACGCAAATTTCTCAAGAATAAGCTGAAATTTTCAGTCAAAAATAAGGGCCCCCTACTTATAATCCGAGAATGGTCAGGGCTATTGTTCAGTGTGCAGCAATGATAGTACAGCGACCAGCAGGGAGAAATCAAAGAATGAGAAACCTATCAGTTCTGCTTCATCGAACACAAATTTCACGTGAAGTAACACGGGAATGAAACCAACGTTCCTGGTTTAGGATACAGCATTTAACCACCCGAGAAAAGCCATGGCCAACTACATACATGAAAAATTATCTGACAGCAGAAATTAATTTTGTATGCCTGATATTATTAATTCCAGAGCAAGTATGTTTTACTGCGTGACCTGGCAGGAGCAGCATTACATACAGTGGACAGTGCGGATTGGTCAGGAGCCTGTCTGGAGGACAACTCCACCGACAGCAAAGCACCGCGCCTACTACACCGTCTGCACCACGCCTTCACGGCTCTCGCTCGTAAATCCAGAGGCGCACTGCTGGAGACGCTGCAAGAAGACATAAGAACGTCAACTCTCTTCACATTCGCAGGTTTGCAGAGACAGATCAAACATGTGCGATGTTCAGCCTGATTTTCGGAAAGTCTTTCGTTCTACAGCATAGCTGATGTTTTGTTACCCTACTGTGACGTGCAAAGTTTAATTGCAGTAATAAAGAAACTAGCCAATAAATATCCGTCAAACACAACGCTTGTCTATTAAAAACGTAATTGCAACTACATGTCTCGGCCTGTGTTAAGCCATCTTCAAGCTGTACAAAATTGTACAGAGAAAAAATATACAACTATTTATGTAATATTATTAAAAATGTAGATATAAATTTTGTTATACGTATTATATGCATAAGGTGTAGATATCACAAAAATTATAACGAGCTATCAGTCAATCAAGGTGACTTTTCACTTCTATTCTGTTATTGGTATTAGTCGCTGTGGGCTAAGTGGATTAAAAAACGTTCAAATCGTCAGGCTGTTATTGTATAAACAAACAAGGAAGATTAGTGGGTCAGAAATTCCAAACCCCACACAGGTAAAAATCCAAGGAGGGCTTCATGTTCATTTCGTGACATCGATCTGGCAATCCATACTTGACCAAGGTTTTAGAGGGCTAATACAGTGTAAAAGGTGCTTGTTAACCTTAGGAATGTATTAGGCAGCACAATTTATGACTTATTTCCCGGGAAGGAGTAGTTACTGCGAGTTATAGTCCGGAAAATGCGATGATTTAGTCTGCGTAACAGAGTCCTTAATGAGAAACCAACAGTTGCTTAGCAAGTTAATAAATTCTCCGCACTTTATACAGCTGGAAACTTCATCATTCTTTTCAAAACAGCATGCCAATGGTCCCTATCCTGCGCCAAATAAATCCAGTCCACATCCCCTTCATACCATCTTCCCAGTATGTCCACGTCTTTCAAGTGTTTCCTTTTCTTCAATTGTCCCAATCAAAATTCTGTAGTCATTTTCCTTTTCTCTCCCATACGCACCACAACAATAATGAATGTGTGAGTTCCGTTACATTTCGGAATTTTCTCAAATAGCTAAATGCGTTAGTTTCTCCAGTAACATCTCCTTCCCTGGCCCTGGACAGTCGTTAATATAGTGCTAAATTTGTATCCAGTAATAAGATGTTGCGTTGAATTTCTCACCTGGATAACTGAATAATATGAAGTTTTGTGTATGTGTGTGTGTATATGTATGTATGTAGTATGTATATATGTAGGTACGCAACATGGGCAGGATTGCACTTTCCTTTCTGCAGACACACACACACACGTACTTTGACAGTTGCTTATACTAAATTAGCTCCAGGAAAAATCATTAATAGCAGCAACGACACTGCAAATTTTCAGGCGATGTGCAACTCTCGCCGTACCGGATCGTGAGAGTAATCGATAACCAGGGAGCTGTGCACGTTGTGAGGAAGGATGCAAGAACTGAATTCGAATGCTCAAGACAGGGCTATTTCAGACACCCACTCGGTTGTAACAGGTAAGGTGAATTTTTTGCCCCCTCTTACATAAAATTTTTCGTCAGATTTCGAAATAAGTTTAGTTTCTGAGTTCTCTGTTTTCATACACGAACAGCAGGAATAACTAATTAACAACACATATTAATAGGTCCTCTGCCAGTCAAAACATTTCCCATATTTTACTGAACCAGAATTTTCTATACTATCTTCATAACATCCCGCCACTTTACCCTGTTTCTGAGCTACATAAATACTGCCAAGACCATTCTGCCGAATTTCATAAATGCATTGTAATATTATCCCCCATCTGACTACCCACCTACAGAATCTGCGAATTGAACAGTAGTATATTTTGTGTGTTTTAATATAGGTCCTTCCTAGGCTAAATAAGCTATAATTTATTTACTTGGGTCAAACACAGTTAAACTAGACACGTAGTACCTCTGGCGTACAGCAGTCACAACCAATTCTGCACATCTGTTCACTCACTTACAGATTCTACCGATGTGTCAAATTCGACCAGTATTCGGCAGACTTCACGGTGTTTGAATACGACTGTCCGGCTGGCCTGGCCTTCGATGAACGTTGGGAGGTCTGCGTATGGCCAGGTTCCCTGTCGGAAGGTGCTTGCCGGGGTTCCAGTGAAATCGCTCCTGTGCCCAGAGCCCGCTACAATTGTCCCAGGACAGAAGGTTATTACGCAGACCCTGAAAACTGCCGCTGGTTCTTCGCCTGTCTGGATCATGCTCGGGACGGTCTCACACCTCTGACAGCCTATGAATTCCGCTGCCCTTTCGGATTAGTTTTCGACGAACAACATCTACTCTGCCAATGGCCATGGCTTGTTGATGGGTGTGGAAATAGCGGCCTTTTTGCTGGAAGCTACTTTGGTGCAGTTGCATTTGGCGATGCTACAAGAAGGGGTTATGTTTCACCAGCTGGAGGACACGTAGCTAATGGCGTCCCGGCATTACCAACATCTGGATCCACGTTTGTTGCCACAGGTGATATCGGTTTGCCCTCTGGAGTTGGCCTCACTTTTGGTACAGTTCCAAAAGTTCTAAAATATGGTGCAGGGTCGGATGCTGGTTACGGTATGGCTGGACTACTTCTTACAGATGTGAATACTAGGGGCAATGTAGGTGCATCATCCTCTTATTTTGCTGAAGCAAGTAGAGGCAATGTGAAATATAGCGGATTTGCAGCTGGAGGAGAAGAATTTGGTGGACAGGTAGCAAAATCTTATTTACTTTCTGTAAAGGACTCTGATAGTCTTAGTAATGCTGGTTCCTATAATGAAGGAAGACATATTTCCTCATATGCATCCTTCCCTGATTCTTATGTGTCAGGTGGCAGGATTGAAAATTCTGGTGGATATGTGCTAGGAGAACATTTTGGTATCCACCGGATTGGTACTGGTTTTGGCATCAGATCTGGAGGCTTTTCTGACACATCTGGTATACAAACTGCTGGTATTAATACCGGAACAGGCAGCGGTGATGCAAAAATTTCCTACTCATCCAGTGACAAAGAAGGAGAGTATTTCTCGGGTAGTGTTATGTCTTCTTCACCTACTCACACTGCAGTCAAAAGTCCAAATATCCCAGTAATTCCAGTTACTACATTGAAGAAACCAGCTCTGGCCCAAGTACCCATTGTACAACCTATTGCAACACATCAACAGACAGTTGTTGTAACTCCTCAGGCTCCAGTTGTCCCTGTCACAACCTTCACAAGACCTGCTATAGTAAAGGTAGAATCTCCTGCAGTCCCTGTGGGGACATACCGACAGACAGTTGTTGAAACTCCACAGTTTCCTGTTGTCCCTGTCACAACTTTCACAAGACCTGCTGTAGCAAAGGTTGAATCTGCTGCAGTCCCTGTGGGGACATATCGACAGACAGTTGTTGAAACTCCTCAAGCTCCAGTTGTCCCTGTCACAACCTTCACAAGACCTGCTGTAGTAAAGGTAGAATCTGCTGCAGTCCCTGTGGGGACATACCGACAGACAGTTGTTGAAACTCCACAGTTTCCTGTTGTCCCTGTCACAACCTTCACAAGACCTGCTGTAGTAAAGGTTGAATCTACTGCAGTCCCTGTGGGGACATATCGACAGACAGTTGTTGAAACTCCTCAAGCTCCAGTTATCCCTGTCACAACCTTCACAGGGCCTGCTGTAACAAAAGTAAAATCTGCTGCAGTCCCTGTGGAATCATATCAACAGACAGTTGTTGAAACTCCTCAAGCTCCAGTTGTCCCTGTCACAACTTTCACAAGACCTGCTGTAGCAAAGGTTGAATCTGCTGCAGTCCCTGTGGGGACATATCAACAGACATTTGTACAAACTCCTCAGGCTCCAGTTGTCCCTTTCACAACCTTCAAAAGACCTGCTGTAATAAAGGTAGAATCTGCTGCAGTCCCAGTGGGGACA
>Ga0131853_10004243_pt1:17500-25692 | contig 25692 bp, 18 predicted proteins | sample TergutLab28metaG_FD_92764 | JGI IMG/M metagenome (GOLD analysis project Ga0131853, IMG submission 92764) | Labiotermes labralis P1 segment gut microbial communities from Petit-Saut dam, French Guiana - Lab288 P1 (version 2) (version 2) | ecosystem: Host-associated > Arthropoda... | reverse complement strand
GAGTGTTATTATAACTATTGAATTCTGAATAGCGATACGCAGTAAACAACCTGTAACACATAACATGCAAAGTTCTAGTAAGATTGTTATTATAAATATTGAATTCTGAATAGCGATACGCAGGAATTCGCCTGTAACCCATACATGATATGGAATGTTTTAGTAACTGCGTTCTCAGAAGTTTGTTTCTTTTGCGTGGGTGCAGCATTAAAATTAATGTTCAAACCTGCTGTTGCAACAGTGCAAGAATGCTTACTGCTTACCCAGCTTAAGGTATTTTAGCAGCAACAAGCCGGAAGGTCGCGGGTTCGATTCCAGATGGTGTCAATGGAGTTTTTTATTAACATAACCACTCCGGTCGCATTATGGCCCTTGGGTTGACTCAGCCTCTAACAGAAATGAGTACCAGGAATATTTCCTAGAGTGTAAAGGCGGCCGGTGTTAGAACTGACAACATTTCCACCTTCATGTGCCAAATGTCTTGAAGTCTAGGAGCCTCAACCTCATAGAACCCTCAGGATCTCTCCAGGTCTGTAATGGGATTACTTTATTAAGTATTCACACTATTTATTTCCGATACCATTGCCGCTTTCTTTGCCAAGTAATCATTTTTCTTTTAACAGAATCTGTTTTATAAAATCTTAATTCGCCTCTAACACTATCAGCAACATGAATTAAGAAGACCGGCAATGTACGCATGACGTAAAATTGCTGTGCATTAGCGTAGCCATTGTTGACGTACAAAAGCAATACCTATTCCACATTCTGTTCGTGCAACTGTAACAGTCGTTAACCAGCATGCAAAGCGCATGCGCCGCATTATATTGCCATCTGTGGGCTGTCTCGTTCTAGTATATTTTTCCACATGTCTCATAAAAGAAACGATTTCTGGAATAAAGTTATTGAACATAAAATGTGTTTTGATTTTCTATACAACTTTTGCCAAAAATCTCTCATTCTAAGAATAATTCAGCGACATACTACTGTCATACCGTACATTGGTCTTCACGTTAGGTACACGTTATCCCTTTCAGTCTTTAATCTTATAAAGCCTAGCGGTTAGTGTATGTACCACTAATCTGAACGTTAAAAAATCCTATATTCCGCCACCAAAGAATTTGTTTCGTATGTATTTAAGAAAGGAAAAATGAAGTTTTTCCTATGTAGCATTAGCTGATTGGTTCTTATAACTGAGACAAGTGTTTACTGCGCGGTAAGAACTGGGTCTTTAAATAAAACTGATTAGATTTCGTCCCTAAATGGTTAATGGAACTTGTTTCAACAGATTTTCGAAAAAATATTCAAAGTTCAAATTTCATGAAAACCCTTTCAGTGAGAGCCGATTTGTCATAACAGGACGGACGGGCAGAAAGGCATGACGAAGCTGATAGTCGCTTTTCGCAATTTTGCAAAAGAGCCTAGAAACCAAGCATATCAAAAATTCTATGATTGAAAAATCAGATGGGACTGATTGATAGGCTTATATTTCTCAGAAACCAGCCCACCATATTGCAGTGGTATCCACGCCGACACCAATACATCAGTCTTGTACAAACATTCTTATAATAAAACCTAACAAATACACTAATTTCTCAAATGTATTTTTGGAATGAAACTCTACATGTTTCGGACAGTTCCTCTGTCCATCATCAGGAATTTTTCACTGTACACACAGCAATGGTATATGTCATACAGGTTTGTTGACAGCTTGCGAGCAGGATCAGCACGGAACTGCACTTCCGTCCTGATCCTGCTTGCAAGCTGTCAACAAACCTGTATGACATATACCATTGCTGTGTGTACAGTGAAAAACTCATGATGATGGAGAGAGGAACTGTCCGAAACATGTAGAGTTTCATTCCAAAAATAAACTTGAGAAATTAGTGTATCTAGTTGGTTTTATTATAATAATTTATCACGATGCACGGTCACCTGAATGTCAAAAACTTGTACAAACGGACGATATGTTAAACTGTAACTCTTCCGATTGTGATTCATATCTTACCTATTTATGACGATTATTAAACTTTAAAATAAAGGTATTGAAATATGTAATGCCAACGGGGTGAGGCGAGAGAATATTTCACAGTACAATTAACAACATCCTACTGAAAGCTCAATTGTATTAGGAGTTCAAAAAACAGTACATCTGAAAATCTGCAGACTCTCAGATATTACAAGCGAAATTCTTCGTTTAGTATAAGCAGACCTGTATGTAAATAATGTTCATTCATTCAAATTATTTGTAAACGTCCGGATCATCTCCCTATGCAGAGCAAACAAGTAGAGAGAGAATAATATTTACATTCAACTAACATGGTAAACATAAACCGAATGAGTTTCGTGCTCTTTGAAAAACTTCGAAATATTTTAAGATAAAGTTCAACCGCTAATAAATAATTTTCCAGAGAAATTTAATACATCAATACTCACACATAACATCCAGCCTTCCTCCCATTCAGCTTCCGTTGTCTAATGTGGGTATTACCAATGCTATATGGCGTGTCCATTTTACTTTTTCTCACTACATGTATAAGGAAATAACACAGAGGAACGTGAAACTTCTCCATACTGACATTTGGCTGGTAGAAGCCACGCTGCACAAAGCAAGCTGCATAATCTCAAAAGGTTTCTGAGAAGTGCGACAGGAACAGCTGTCATGAGTTAGTTATACGTCACTTTATGACCTGCCCTTAAGGAAGTAATGTTTAAATTTCGTGTTTAATTGTAACTCCATTTGAGAAGCAAATTAAAATTTAAAAGAAACTTGCCGATATCTTTTATAAGTGTTCACTGTGAAACAAATTTTTTAGGTCTACATGACGTAAAGATGAGCCTAATTAAGAGTTAGAGCTTTCTATAAAAACATAAAAACCCCATTATGGTATCAATGAATATATTATGTTAGTAAACATTTACTACCGCAGCGTGCAAACAATGTTTGTGACGGTCTTGTGGTTAATAAATATGAAGTGTATATTGAACACCCAGAGGAAAAATTCAAGTAAAATAATTAACTAAAAATTTACTGACAGACGACACGCTGGTGATGGTTGTGCATATGTAAAGAATTTGTGAAAATTTATTAGCGGTGCAAGCTCCAACTCTGAATGTACATCTTTGCCGACAGTTTGCGCTGTCGTAATTTATATCCACAGTGACATCACACACAAACTCCGGGCTCTCGAAATTAATGGAAATCGGAATCGTCTTTGAATAAATTTTGCAGTTCTAGAATATTCCATGACCTGCCACTGGCTAAACATAATCATACAAATGTCGCAAATTTAGAAAATTAATCAACTCCACAAACATTACCAGTCTTCATCTAACCGTGTAAGGAAAAAGACGAGAGATCTGCTTGCAGAGTCTCACGGCATTTTGAATAGGAGGAAGTATCACTGATGTCAGCTACTCAGTGTGCACTGGGTTAATGGTTTTAGGCAGACTGAAGGTGCATGTACACAGCAGAGCCATTAGTGCCCGAGCGTTGTGCTTTTGGGATTGAGATTACTATTGACACGTTCAAAAGACATAAATCGTCAGCTATTGACCAAATTCGAACAGGCGTGATCAAACAGAAGGTAGAAGTACGTTCTGATATATGTATGTATATATATATATATATATGTATGTATGTATGTATATATATGTATATGTATGTATATATATATATATACACTTACTTACGTACTCCATGGTGCAGAGTCCTTCTTGAGAAGCTAATTGGTTTGCAGCTAGTCAAGAAATTCCCCGCATTTCGCGGAACACAAAGGTTCATTACCGCACTCACAAGCGTCCGCCACCTGTCTCTATCCTGGGCCAACCCAATCCAGTCCATATACCCACATCCCACTTCCTGGAGATCCTTCCTAATATTATCCACCCATCTACGCCTAGGATATATATACATACATATATATATATATATATACACACATTTTAAAACTCTTTGGAGTATAAAAAAAACCACAATAATGAAATAAGTCAAACGTTGTACATATTCTTACGAAGAGTGATAAAGGAGACTGCAGTAGCTATGGCGGTATATCACTCTTACAAACTACTGGTTACTTTCTTACTTAGTCTATGGAGCAGAGTACTTCTTGAGACGCTAACCGGTTTTTAGCTAGTCAAGAAATTCCTCCCATTTTATGGAACCCGAAGTTTCATTACCACATTCACAAGAGCCCACCACTTGTCCCTATCCTGGGCCAGCTCGATCCAGCCCATACCACCACATCCCACTACCTGAAGATCCATCTTAATATTATCCTCCCATCTGGGTCTTCCAAGTGGTCTCTTTCCCTCAGGTTTCCCCATCAAAACCATGCATGCACCTTCTTCTCTCCCCCTATGTGCTGCATGCCCTGCCCATCTCATTCTTCTCGATTTGATCAACCGAACAATATTTGGTGAGGAGTACAGCTCATTAATGTCCTCATTACTTAGTTTTCTCCACTCCCCTGTTACCTCTTCCCTCTTAGACCCAAATATTCTCCTCAACACCCTATACCCACACACCTTCAGCCTTTGTTCCTCCCGCAATGTGAGCGACCAAGTCTCACACCCATACACAACAACAGGGAAAATTATAGTTCCGTATGTATGTTAATCTTTATATTTTTGGATAGCAAACTGGAAGACCATATATTCTGCACCGAACGATAGTACGCATTTCCTGACTTCAATCTACACTTATTTTCGTCCTGAATAGAATTTTGAAGGAAGTTCCCAAGTATTTGAACTTTGTCACCTTCTCAAAGGAATTATTATCACTCTTTACACTGTGACTTCGTCCTGCATTCTGATTTCGAAAAAAACTACTAGTACATACACAATTTATCCAACTTTTTTCTCTCAATGTTAACTTCATCAGTAGCTAAAATTACTGTGGTTCGTCAGCGTGGATTTTGAATTAATAGATCAACTGCTGTTCTGATATCCTGCATCAGACAGGTGCTTAAGAGAGAAATGTAAATTCAGGTGGGTAGTACACGGGGATTTAGACTTCAACAAATCCTAAGATTAGGTTAGAAGGGAGGATTTGTATGATATTCTCTTTCTGTTCCGTGTACACATTCACTAATTAGGTTCATAAACTGCGTTAAATGAAACTTATTGAAAATTCTGAACACGGAAACATTTCTGATGAAAAGATTATTCAGTATAAACTCAAACAAGAAGAGGCTTTTCGCTATTGCTTTTCAGATTTTCACTAGCAGGAGATATCAGAGTGCCCAAGTAGACCAGAAGGGATTTAAATTTAATTATCCCATACTTTTAGCTTCCAATCTACACTGATGATGTTAATTTGAAGGGCGAAAGCATACATGAAGAAAATCAAGGAATGTTTTGTGTCTAGTAAGGAGATCAGTCCACAAGTAAATGTTGAGGGAACTAGGTACATGTTCACTTCACAGGCAGCAGTACAAAGCACAGCCTAAGAGTAATCGACAAATCGTATGATAATATGGCCCAAGTTCAAATATGAGAAAACAACTCTGGCAAACAAACGTTGCGTTTATAAAGAAATTAAGGGGTGGGTAAATTCGGGGAAGGATTACTAACATTCCGCACAGAATCTTATTGTCTTCCCATCTGCTACCCAGGAAAGTAAAGATCAAAATATACACAACTATTATCTTGCCGTCTGTTTTGTTTCGCTGTGAAACTTCTTTCTTACATTACGGGAAGGACAAAACTAAGGTGTTCGAGAACACGGTCCTGAGTTCAATATTTGGTCCTAAGAACGATGAAGCAACAGTGGGATACAGAAAAATACATCATGGGGAGCTTCATCATTTACACTCTTTAACAAGCACTAATTGTATCATAGAATTAAGAACGAGATGGACGAGGCATGTTGCATGCATAGGACAGAATATAATGCATGTTGGTTCTTTTTGGGAAAAGGGAACTGCTCGGAAGATTTAGGTGTACATTGGCAAATACTATGAAAAGGGATATTAGGGAAATACGGTGGAATGTGAAACTGGATTCATCTGGCTCAAGAGATGGACGAAGGCGGCCAGATCTTGCGAATACGATGACATACCTGTGGTTTCCATGAAACGTGTTCTCTGTTGTGAACCTCTACGCATCTCCTAACACCCAGTTGCAAGTACATATTTCAGCAGGCTTGAGTCGCCACCTTCTTACTCCTTGTCAAGGCCAGCACAGAATTTCACACTACTGTCCACCTGCGCAGAATCCAGTTCACACGTCACGTTCTTTAGGTTCGCCCCAATTTATAGACAGATTTTACAATCCACGTTTTCTAAAAAGTCACACACTGGTTGAAAACGTGAAACAGTAAGATTTAGAAGCTTTTTCCGTCTTCAGTCCCATAAAATTCTTAATAAGCTTAACATTACGAAACACAACAAATTCATAAAAATTTATATGGTCGGTTCCGGCTGGTCGGTGGCTAAGCCTCAGTTCAGGTCCGGGGTTCAAGCGTCCTGTTCTTTTGGTAACTTTTAATTTTGGGTTCAAAAACGAGGTAAAAAAATTGTCTTCCGTATTAGAAAATGGATTTACCTCCACAATAACAGATTTTTATCAACAACAAGTGTTAAGTGAACATTAAGACCAATGGCGCAAGCGAACTTACAAATAAAGTATTTGGAAAACATTAGTATGTATTAAAGTCACTAAAATAAAAAAGTCCATCAAACACATCAGTTGGTACACAATTCGTTGAATAAAGTGGGTAATATCCGAAAATGTTTATATCATTATGTATTCAAAAATCGTGGTGTGCCTTTATTAAATGTTTTATTAATTGCATGGGTTTATATGTTTAGTGAGCAGTCCACCTAATATACAAGACTTTAATTGCACGTGTACTGCAAACCAAATGCTCTGACTCATGTACTTTTCGTCAGTATGATAAAGTACTCTGTGACGATTGCCTCTTGAGCGCAGAATATTTCGGTATGGAAAGAAACTTGTTAAAAAAAAGAATATATATTTATTTCATTACCATGTATGGTTTAATACTTCAAATTCTCTACAGACGCCAACGGTATAGAAATTCAAATTAAGAAGTGCACTCTAATTCGGACTGCATGTCCAGCTACTTCATGAAATAAAATAACTACTTATAAATATTACCTCAACCATATATAGGCATTTAAATTTTAAATGCCATTATATTGCTGAAACATACACAACATTAAACATAGCATTAAGTTCTTCTAGAATAGCAGACTCGAGCCAGCTGTCTAGTAACTGTTGAAATTAATTTTAAAATATTTCACAATGGTGAAATGATGATAAAGGAGCAAACTATTCGCATAATGTTAGACACGCAAAGTGATTTCTCCCGTTTATAAGGCAGCTGTGTGATCATCCTTGCGAGACGGACCAGTTGCCAGTTGTGATACACGTGAGTCTGTAGACAGTGTCCTGGAACGAGCGTAAGGCACGTGGGAAAAAACAAGAAAAAAACGCGAAAAGGGCCAAAGTTGGTGGAAGAGGTGCCTGTCAGGTATCCGCATTGCAGGAATCAGGAAATGGAACACAAATTCTTAAATTCTAAAATTTTACACGTAGTTTATAGTCTTGTACCGTCTCCTCACGACTACATATCAACAGACGTGCGGCATAAGCAGCCTAAGACCCTTCGTACCAAGGCTTTACAGCAAGGTAAAAAAGATAGGTGTGGAATGTGTCCTGAAACAACGTCAGAACTGGTCTTTGAAAAGCTGAGCAGGAATATTAGTCGCATCATGCCCAAAATTTGTCCTTATAAAATGCCATATATTTTATATGTTTCATAGAAAGACCAGTGGATTTACTCGCCGACGTTTAGGAGACGTAAGCCATTAATTACACTGACGTCATTATATCTGACGACTCGCATGCTTTTTTTTCCCCTCTGAACATTTCGCGTGATGGCAGGCAGCGCGACGCTTGCTGCTGTTCCCATTAGCCGTGATTCGGAATCCACCTATCAGAGTCCAGAGTGCTGCAGTCAATAATACGTTCCTGTTCGGCGTACTTAAATAAGATGATGGAAATATTGTCTTTCGCTGTTCATCGCACATCGAAGTCTTGTACGTTAAGCAAACCAATGAACAGTAACAAGCCACAGATTTTAGTCCACACATTGTCCCTATATTATATGTGGGCCCGGTAGCTCAGTCGGTAATAGAGACTGACTACGGGCTGGACGGTCCGGGATC
>Ga0131853_10004243_pt1:0-12500 | contig 25692 bp, 18 predicted proteins | sample TergutLab28metaG_FD_92764 | JGI IMG/M metagenome (GOLD analysis project Ga0131853, IMG submission 92764) | Labiotermes labralis P1 segment gut microbial communities from Petit-Saut dam, French Guiana - Lab288 P1 (version 2) (version 2) | ecosystem: Host-associated > Arthropoda: Insects... | reverse complement strand
CGCACGGCTTTCAACGAAATCTGACGGCAAAGATGGCAGAGTAGCAAGTGTGAGTGCAGTAAAGCGAAAAGCTGCAAACCACAGTCTGTGTGTTCAGACACTCAATCTGCTACTTTGTCGTACGGGTGTTAGAGAATTCCGGTCGTGCACACATTGTGTTGCATGTTTGCTGCGGTTTACTGGTTACAATTCGATGTCTTCATAATATAATTTCAAGCAATATGGGCATGATATCAAACGTAAGGAAGAAATAAGAACATAGCAAGAAGTTTGAACACATTCATTCATCCCAAGAGTAGGAAAAACATGTTTCTTAAAACTGATGAACAACGTCGAAAACTTAAATGTACTGACGTAATGAAGGATGTATTAATAAACTCAAAGTTAGTTTTGATGATGCGCAAAAAATGGAAAACTCTTCATCTTATCCGATACATGCATTCATAGCTGACGTAATGGAAGAATGTTACCATGTTTACAAAATGCTAGCAACGAAACCTATGCTTCAGAAATGACACTGTACAATCGACAGAACAAGTTTCTCAGGGTGACCAAAAAACTTCAGTCTGCAAGGTATTTCTAGGAACTAGTACCAGAAAATAAGAATTAACAGTTACAAGGAGTTATTTTTTATTATTTCAGTTTTTGGTGAAACAATCTCCTGTGCAACACCGTGCACCAACAATCTCCTGTGCAACACAGTACACCAACAATCTCCTGTGCAACACAGTACACCTACAAACTCCTGTGCAACACAGTACACCAAAACTTTCCTGTGCAACACAGTACACCAACAATCTCCTGTGCAACACAGTACACCAACAATCTCCTGTGCAACACATTACACCAACAATCTCCTGTGCAACACAGTACACCAACAATCTCCTGTGCAACACAGTACACCAACAATCTCCTGTGCAACACAGTACACCAACAATCTCCTGTGCAACACAGTACACCTTCACACATTCGAAGTCGAAACATCGTGCAATACTCACAAATAAAATAGCATGAACAAACCAGCACCTTACTAGCCTTATTCCAACAGACATGTCAGTAATTCCATACCAAAAAACTGCTACATTTCAAAACAAATTATTTAATTTAAACAAAATTATTAAATCAAACAAATAATGTTAATTCCCATTAAAAACTAATTAATAATACAAATGCAACTGAAAATTTGTTTCAATCTGATATTATGTCATTTTAACATTCTCATATTAAAAATGAAGAAGAAAAGTTTCTTTGAATTTGTATTGTGTAATTAATTATGATTACCCACCACTCTACGTCTGTTTGCACCTCAGGAAAGTCTAAAACTGATTATAAGCGTCTTCAATGCCCAGAAAATTTTGCTATTCCTAACAACACATCATGTTTCATGACACGGTACGGCCAGGGCGCTAATTGCAACCGCACTGCTGGCACCAACCACTATGCATCCTTCTACCACTCACACTTCAACTGATGCTCTGTGTGTGTGTGTGGTGGGGGGGGGGCGGGGGGTTGTTACAACTATTATCCTGCTGGTAGGGCTGTGGGCTCAGCTGGTAACATTTGATGTTACCAGCTGAGCTCACAGGCCTGTCTTGCACAATCTGTTCTCAGTTTCCTGATATAGGGCGGATAACCCACATGGGTATAAGAGAGGACAACCTGAGGCAAAAGCCAAGAACCATAGCAGGTATGACAAAACTACACTCTATCAAAGAAAACATTCACATATACACATCTACATATATATATATATACACATATTCACACACACAAACACAGTATGTGTGTGCGTGTGAATATATATAATATAATACACTATATATACATATATATATATGTATACACACACAAATAAACACAGTACACAAAGACAAAGAAATTCTCCCATCTGTGGCCCTTGTTAATCCAGGTTCCACAGATCCTATTACTACTATCCTGACGTTCTTAGCCATTATCGTCTCCCGGACTTATAAAGAGCCATGGGCCAAACAATTCAGGTATCCATGACATCGAGAGTTTGTCTTGATCGATGAGAGCTGTCTCTCAAAAAGCTCTGTGAGCTTCTTTTTACAGCTTTGGTTGGATCCTTCTGCCCCTTGGAATTTTGTTAGAGAAAGAACCCCACGGCAAAACTTTGCCACAGTTTTAATGATTATCGCCCTTTCCATGGCAGTAACTTCACTGCGCTGGCATGCTCGGTCGTGAAAGCTGGCAGTTATGTCCTGTTCTCTTAACGCTAATTCCTACGGTCAAAAATGTGTTGTGCTCATCCCTGGAGCTGTTTCCACTGGATTGGCAAGCCAAGCGTCTATAAAAACTAGCCATGTTCTTCTGTTACTCTGCATTACTATTCTCCATGTCCAGATTATAAATATTACTTCCGTTTGAGTTTTCTGGCAAACAATATAATTAAGCTAAAATATTTTATAAGTATACAAACAAAAATGTTATTTCGATAACATATTTGTGCACTGTGAGAAATAAATAAAATATTACAATTATACTTATCGAAATTGATAGGGATATGCACCATATCAGTGTTTCTCAACATTTGTCAATGGAGGAGCACCTAAAATAAATTTTCCTAACCCAAGGAACTCCCAACTACGAAAAGGTTTACAGGCCAGAGTATTAGAGAGCGAGGAGCGAAATTTAATTACTTCTAAATTATTATCAAGCAAGTTTATCTGTAAAGAGATTGTGTGTTTATATACTCGTATGTGTATATAGTCGAATTCGGTTGTAACATCATGAAGGTGAATATTTTGTGTCGTTAAAAATGTGTTGTTACAACCCGGAGTACAATGTTATGGTTAACAATACAGAATTATTTGGTACCACAGAATGTCTGACATTATGTACGAGGGTCGCATAAAAACGATCTCGTTTTCACAGGGCTGGATGTATACATATACATACGCACAGTCTAACAACCTGGTTATAACGGTATCGATTTAAACGACACCTCCGCTACACGATCATATTTTTTGCGGTACCAATTAATTAGTCATATTTAACCATAACATTATATTTCTCCATTATAACAACACTCGTTTATTACTTTCGACATTTTATAACTGAATTTGACTCTGTGTGTGTGTGTATATATATTTTTATATATATATATATATTCACCTCATACTGCAAGCAAATATGAAGTATTTTCCTGCCTTTTTTATTGTCTAATATTCCTTATATAACAAATATCAAATCAAGGCAACTGTTTCCATATTGCCACTTGTCGAACAAAAATTTCCACTATATTGCTAGGGATATTTGAAAATTCGTAAGGTATATAAAAATTTCTACAAATTTACTCCACTATTTCTTGCGGACTCCCAAACGATATTCTGAGGAACCAGTGCATCGTTCACTTGTATATGAGCGTCATACATTACATGGTGTTTCCTATTCAAAAGCAACAACGGTATCAACGATAATAAATTTTGTGTTCTTATCAGCAAACTTAACCTGTGGAAAATTAGTACTTAAGAATACGTTGTACATAAGACACAATAAGAATGTAACGCTAAGAAATATGCAAGACTATAAATTTGGATAATAATCTTCTTATGTTATGATCTTAAGAGTGTATTAATTTCATCATACTGGTTTTTCTACATTTCAGATAGGTGGAGAATACAATTTCCACAGCAGTATTTTGTAAAGTCATCAATACCAGATATGTATGAAAATTTTTATGTGCGTTTCAGTTTCTCCACAGAGTCTACCAAAATAATGCCTTACTCGTGTCTGTCTGTATATATGTACGTAAATATGTAGGTATATGTGTATGTACCTATGTGTGTGTATATATATATATATATATATGTACGTATGTAAGTATATGTGTGTATGTATGTAGGTAATCGGAACTACTCACCACTTATTTATTAAATTAATAACTATTGTATGAAGTTAGAAAAATTGTGCAACATTAATTTGCATTTACATCAAACAATTAGCGACAATTCAGTATGAAGACTTGCGTGAGGTTCTGTTTATATCTGTCAGACCAGTGCATGTGGGGTTTGTGGTAGACAAAGCGAAACTGTTGCAGTTATTACTCCATCGTCTTCAGTTTTCGCCTGTTAGCATCATTCCACCAATATTTCACCAATCTACCAACGACACTATACAATATTAACACGTTGCGATACGTAAAGTAAAAAACTTCTGTCTTCCTTGTCTTTCAATCTCCGTATTTCTTGCTGAAAAGAAAACGGCTAAACATTTAACGGAGCGATAAACTTCAAAATGGACGTCGCAGAAAGGAAAAAATACACACTCCATGGCCACAACATTTTTTCCCCCAAGTTTTAGGTACTTAAGATAACAGAACGAAGGGACCATCTTATGTGTTGAACGATAAAAAGTAATCTTTCCAATATACTGTAAAAAAAAAAATTTTGACTGTGCTTATATTGCATTGAAATCACACTTGTTTTATCCTTCTGATATACAGGGTGTCCCTTGAGGAAAGGTCAATATTCTGGGAGATCATATTATCGGCCATTCTAAGCAAAAATGTTTATATGAACATGTGTCCTATTCCGAACGGTTTCCGAGATAGAGCTATTTGAATGTACAACCGCAAAATTACTGATAAGAAAGAGATATTACATGTACGTACTGTTTCTAATACCGGTATTTATTGTTCAAACGACAAAGTTGGTGCAGTTTATAAATTTTCGAAAATTCCACCGTCAACATCATTGCACTTTGCAACTCGTGTGAAGACATGGCGTGTTGTTCGTCTGAGTGTGTCTTGACGTTCCTTTATGCAGGCGATAACATGCAGTATGTTAACGAGCAGTTCGTCTCGTGTATCCACTTTCTTTCTGTACACTTCACTCTTCATCAAACCCCATAAACAAAAAATTTAACTGGGTTAAGTATGGAGATCTTGGTGGCCAGTTAATGGTAATGCCACGACCCATCCATCTATTAGGGAAAGTGTCCTTGAGATGTAGCATCACATGTCGGGTATATTGAGAAGGAGCTCCGTCATGCTGAAAGTACATAGCAATCCGTGTAGCCAAAGGAACATCCTCTAGTTGTTTTGGTAATTCATTTTGCAGAAAGTCTAGGTAATTTTGTCCTGTCATAGGATCGTCTAAAATAACGGTACCAATCAACGTATCATCGATCATACCGCGCCACACATTGATAGAAAAACGACGTTGAAAATTTATTTCCACAGTACCATGTGGATTTTCGTGAGACCATCGATGCGAGTTACGTGTGTTGTTGATTCCGTTACGGGTGAAAGTAGCTTCATCAGTGAATAGTATTAATGGAAGCAATTGGCGATTAGTATGTAACCAATAACAAAATTCTAGACGCATGGCACTGTCCTCTGGGTGTAGATTTTGCACAGGCTGTGGGTGAAATGTGTACAAGCCGTCTTCATGCAATGTTCGCCATACACGTGTTCTTGAAACACCGATACGTGCTGAAAGTCTTCGCGTGCTAGTAGTAGGGCTACGCTGTACCATATCAAGAACGTTTTCCTGTTCCTCCATGTTTTGTTTACGTGCTCGTTCAGATGAATCATGAGCACAGGGAATAGTACCGCATTCACGCAGTATATTGAACACCTTGTAAAACACTCTACGATCCGGAATTCTGCGTATAGGAAACCGTTGACGGTATTCTTCAACAGCAGCAGTGGCACTACCACTGCAGATGCCATAATCATACATCATATCAGCATATTCGGCATTTGTGAAGACGTGCGGCATTTTTCACAACACTCCAACAATATCACTATCAACAGTCACAACAGCCAACTGACGCTTCACACAGATTCTCATGCTTCAGAGAGCGGCGCAGTACGGCGGGAGGGAAGGACAATACTGGGCGCCCAAGCCAAGTACAGTCAAATGCCTCTATCTCGGAAACCGTTCGGAATAGGACACATGTTCATATAAACATACTGTGACCTCCCAGAATATTGACCTTTCCTCCTGGCACAACCTGTATAGTCATATATCCTACTGGACTATGAATGATATACTGAAGAGGTTTTGAGATATCAGTATTAATTTTTTTAATGCTTACAGGTCAGTATACCTTCAACCCTTCCCTGTGTTTTTTACTCACTCGAATAAGTTTGCATGTAAATATACCGTCAGTTTACTGCGGGGGTGGAGTGTATTATGTTAATTATTCCGTATGATGAAAAACTCTTCTTCCATGAAAACATACCGAAAGCTAAAAGCTATTCCTATTCCAGGGCATGAGTTTCCGTTTTTAAATTGTGTACATTTCTCTTGCGAGCAGTTCGAACGTTACTGTAACATCCTCTATAAAGCTGACTCTCTATGATTTTTAAATATTCTTTGGCACAAGCACAGTCTATATCTCGCAATGAACTTTTTTTGACATTCTGAGGACCGTGAATCGTCGTATATTCTTATAATAAAACCAACCAGATGCATTAATTTCTCGAATTTATTTTAGGAATAAAACTCTACATGTTTCGGACAGGTTTCCGTCCATCATCAGGAGTCTACTACTGTATACGCAGCAATAGGTATAGGTCATACATTTTATGCTGACTGCTTGCTAACGGGGTCAGGATGGAGGTTCAATCTTGATTCCGCTAGCAAGCAGTCAGCATAACCTGTATGACATATATCTATTGCTGTGTGTACAATACTAGACTCTTGATGATGGACAGAAAATCTGTCCGAAACATGTTGAGTTCTATTCCAAACATAAATTTGAGAAATTAGTGCATCTCGTATGTTTTATTACAAGAACTTAACTGCTTATTTTCAGTTCTTATCATACATTCTCCTTTGCACTTGATCACTTCACTTTACTTCTAACGCTGATACCAGAAACCTCGTCTGTGGTTTTTACAAGCATATTCTGCCCCCATTTGCCTCCATATTTCATAACCCACTACCAAGACTGGTTTGGAGAGGATGTCATGCGTTATTTTTTTTTCTACGTTCATAACTTGTAAAAACGTTTTCATATACTATTTTAAAGTTGTCCTTTCCGTGCATGTTTGTGTGTAATGAACGATTTACTTTGATCTTCACATACATCAAGGTAATCCATTTTATTTTTTATACAGTTCTTCTAAATCTGTGTTTGTTTTATACAATAATATTTACATAGAGATTAGCAGGAAGCTGCGGCAGTTATATTTCAAATTATTTGTGATACCGAAGTTGTTACACCGTATAGTAAAGCTGTCTTCCGACATTTCTGAGAAAGAACTGCATTAGTTTCCTCCCGAAACGTCGATGAACAAAGTTCTGCTATCAGAAATGAATATCATAAGATACCAAATCCTTGCAACCATATTTCATTATTATTAAACACACTGAACGTAATAACCCTTAAGGTTGAAAAATAAAAGACCAACTTGATGTCACTTGCTATTTTATTTCACTTCTTATGTGCTCAACATGTTCCGGACATTAATATATCCATCATCAGGAGCTTGCGACTATTCTGTTGAATTACCACATCGGTTGTTTTGTTCTCGGTTCGTTGTGTGTTGGAGATTTGGTGCGGCTGGGTTGGAGTGGTGTCCGTGTTGCAGGCTGAAGCTTACAACACGGACACTACCCTAACCCAGCCGCACCAAATCTCCAACACACAACGAACCGAGAACAAAACGACAAATGTGGTTATTCAACAGCACAGTCGCAAGCTCCTGATGATGGATATATTAATGTCCGAAACATGTTGAGCACATAAGAAGTGAAATGAAATAGCAAGTGACATCAAGTTAGTCTTTTATTCTTCAACTATTACAATGATGCATGGTCCAATAAACATAAAAAAAACCCTTAAGGCTTTTAGTACCACTGCGTTAGCTGAGCAGTCGTCGGAGAAGCATTGAATGATGTGACCTGCCGTCATTTCTGAGATAAAGTCATGGCAGTCGAGGACAGTGGCTGCGGACAGACTGCCACTTAAAGTCGCGGACTGCACGGCACAAGGAACGAGCGCTGTACTCTGTAACAGGTTTCGGTTTAAGAAGATGATAACATTCTGGACTCACGAGTAGTAAAACGGAATGAAAAAGAAACGAAGCTCTCGGGCTGCATTGTATTGATGCCTTGAGCACAGTGTTTCTGCTAATAACACAAACCGTTTCAATAAAACAGTTCATAACTTCATCAAGAAGCGTCCGAAATTTTGTTACTTTGAACAGAGTAATTTCCTGTTTAACGGACTGCAGTATGAAGAAAGTGACGTATTCTGTGCAAGAACAAAAATCTCGCCTATAGCACGAGGGTAACTTCCATTCTTGTCTTTTAAGTTTTATTGTATTTGTTATAAAAAGTGAAACAAAACAATTTATCAAGTTGTCAAAATCGCACACCTTGTACATGTCCCCCCAGTTCGCTAGAGGTCATGAATTCAATCTCCGGCCCACAAGCCACTTTTTTTTTTCCTCCCGTCGACAAAGTTTACAAACTTCTCACAAAGTCCCGGTCCGAAGTTGATATCTGCTGCCAACCCTTACATTACGTTTCGTCTTGAATATTTATTGGTAAACAGAATTTCTTCGTGTCCATACAAAGGCTCTCCCTTCAGTTCTTCCCAGAACTTTTCCCATCTGTCAACACTCTTATCCTTGTCCATTGTCCAAACACGACTGAATCAAGACTATATACACACTTTTTTCCAAAGCTCGTACTAAGTTTAAAGACAGGTTGAAACAATCCTGCCCTAACACAACTTACACTAACTTACACTAACAGAAAAAATATCATTTATCAGAATTTGTTTCTGTTCCCAAGGAAAATGTACAAATAGTTTGTACATTTTACCTCAAATATGTTTTTAAATTTGTTTGTAAACCCGAAGGCTTAGGCCGAAAAATTTAGTTCTATTAAACACAACAGAGTTTAGTTGTGTTTAGAGTATATAAACTTTGTGTATTGAAAGCACTATTACTTAAAACAAGCCGTACAGACAGAAAGTGTTTGGCAGAACAGTAAAGAAGAAGTGCTTGGTCAGTGAGAACCGTACTCTTTTTATAACCAGCTAAATTGCTGTGAAATAAGGAAAGTGTATAATAATGATGATGACAATAATAATAATAATAAAGGTAAAGATAAAGCGATCCCGTTACTGACCCGGTGTGGCCCAGAGGGTGGGTAGAGGTATAGCTCTACTCTTCCATGACCGCGGCACTAGAAGAGGGTAAGTGGTCAGCAGCACGCCCCTGCCGCACTTTACCCCGGTAAAGACCCAGTACCCATTATACAGGAGGATGTATGGGCCTCAGGGCCGGTCTGGATTGGCGGAAAATCTCGTCCCCACCGAGATTCGATCCCGGGCCGTCCAGTCTGTAGTCAGTCTCTATATCGACTGAGCTACCCGGCCCACAACAACAACAACAACAATAATAATAATAATAATAAACTCGAAAAACGTACCGGAAAGCACGACATCAAAGAACTGCAGATATAGCCATACTGATCACTACTAACATAATGCGGAAAGTACTAACTAAAACTGTAAAGCATTCTAAATAACGTGGGACGTAATATTATATACAATAAATTGTAACTACAGAACAGTTGCAACACTACATTACCTAGAAACGTGGTTTGTTTCAGGTATACAATTTTAAATACCCTGCATAAAGGTAATAAATGATGATGATGATTATGATAATAATAATAATAAATGGCACGGCCGAACGCAACAGCTGAAAATAATAACACGGTAGTTTGTCCAAATTGCATGAAAACGCTTTGTCCATAGACTGCAATCTGCCCGATTCCTGAACCCGTTACGTTCAAGAAACAAGTCTGAACTAGGAACCTCGAGTGGGTGATCTGAACACTGCAGTGCACCTACCGTGCCGCGTTCAGTGTTCATAGTCGGGATATCCAATATATAACTACGATCGCTCTTCTGAGAGAGTAATAAACCTATGCTGAAAATAAATTAAACTCACGCGTCAGGATCAAAGGTAGTTGTATGAAGTACAGAAAGATCCAGCCAGCTACCTGCTGGATGCAAACACATTACTCAAAAAGCGCTGGTGTACATCAGCGGAACAAATACGAGTGGCAGCGTAATTAGAGGCCGTGTAAGTGTGCTTTAAGCAAATGTTATAATATGAAATCTACATCCCTTCATGAAATCCGAAACATTAAAAGCAAATGGTGTTAAACTGCTTCCTATTCCATTATAAGCCCTTTATATTGCATTTCAAACGCACAGAAGCCCATGGTTCTACAGGCATAGGACAGGTGAACAGGACGACATGCAGTGCAATATGGTATGCTGTCCCAAATAAAGTCCAGTACGTGCAATTGAAGTAACTGCCCCGCTTACTCTGAAAACAGCTTGAAGGTTGGGCGAGGTGCTAAAAGCTCCTCACCTTAAAAACACTTGAACACTACACGTTCATTTGTTTGCTTTCATACAACCTGTTTCAACCATTCTATTAAGCCATCTTCAGGCAGAAACACAAACACATAATCGGAAAAGTACATTATGGACGAGGCCGCTCCTTCGCAACTAGCGTGATTAAATACATAAATTAGCTATTATTCCCAATAAAAATAATAAACACATAGGATTCAAAATTGAATTCAAATCCAGAATTATTGTAGACTTTGGAATGAAAGAGATTCCTATAAGTTATTATATCAGCATGTGACAGGTATGAACCACACGTGTTCCCGCAGTAACAAATAGAAAACTCCGATTACGTGTTTGTGCTTCTGCCTGATAACGTCCGAATAGAACGGTCGAAGCCTGTTGTAGAAAAGTAAATAAATGAACGTACACTACTCAAGTGTTGTGTTTGTCTGTTTAATAACTCGATAAACATATTATATTTAACCGTATTAAGACGTGACCTTTAACTTTTGCCACTTACACACGCCTCCTTCCCTCACTTGCTTGCACTTATACTGGGTAACAGTCACAGATTTCAAGCCGATGAAATAGAGGTGTGACCCGATCTTCATCACCCTATTGATAGGATAAAAAATGTAGAGGGAAGTATATCCTACAACTGTTCTCTAAATATCTTTTTGCTGTTACTCAATTATTACACCAATCACTGCACATACATAAAATTTATAAAATTTACACATTAAAACATTAAAAACGCTCCGACATGTTTCGGTCCTAAGACCATCATCAGGGAGCTATATATTCCTTGCTGAAGTCACACTAGAAATAGCACCACAATGCCCAACTTGTACAACGAAATTAATCTGTGACTATTTCTAGTGTGACTTAAGCAAGGAATATATAGCTCCCTGATGACGGTCTTAGGACCGAAACATGTCGGAGCGTTTTTAATGTTTTAATGTACAAATTTTATATATGTGCAGTGGTTGGTGTAATAATTGAGTAACTCGACAACATGCACGGTGTAACAATAAAAAAAATCTTTTTGCTGTTTTCATTAAACCGTCACATACACACACTTGGTCATATCCCCCCCCTATTAGCTTATCAGCTTTAACGATGCATCTATACAGAAATTGATGTTCATTAGAATTGAAGGTATTCCTTGCGCTTTCACCTGACTGCGATAGCTGTGTAACCCCAGCAGTGAAACCTCTATTACGTATGGTAATACTGTCATTACAACCACCGTTATTTAGACAGGGCAACGTGGACGATAAATTACACGTATGCATTGCGGGTCGGCCAGATCCTTCACAGGAATTAATTCTTTCAAAGAATCTCTCCACGCAAGGATGCTAATAAAACTGGTGGCAGTTCCGTCTGCATTGTGGTAACTGGCATTTTACTACGGAAGGTAAGTTAAACGTAACGTATAATTTTAACGTAATACATATTTGTTTGTTTATTGCATTACGTAAATGACAATTACGAGTCTTTAAACACTGGACAGTGCAATAAAAGAACTTTTTTTTTCTTTCACGTCGGCAACCCATGGAAGGCCTATTAAAATCGTTTTCTCTGTCCGTCTGTCTCTCAGCAAGTATGAAATAACTCCAGCGTCGCTGATCTAATTTTCATTGTAGCTGATATTTGGGAGGTGTAATGACGGTGTCGAGAAACTTAATTCTCACTGATACCAGACAATTCTGACTACAAATTTGCGCGAAGATCAGCGTGATTCCTGATCTTACTGAGAACAAAACTCTGTAAATCTAAATGGAAGCTAAATATGTTTGTAACAAATGCTGTGTGTAAGGTACAGGTTGCCCTTACGTCTTACAGTTTAAAAAAACAGTATTTGCACATTTCAGAAATTTTATATTCAGCAAACCATAGAGCTCTTCCGCTTGTGTGGCGATTTAATGTCGCCTACAACAGAAATAACAACTCATATCTTCATGTACGGTGTCTGGTATTTTCAAGAAAAGAAATACCAACTTGATGCACAGCTTATTCTTAGTAAAAAAAAACTCCGTGGCCTTAGTCCGCACGCGAACTATACCGACAGAGCGGCCGCCGCCGGTCGGCGAAGTTAGTGCCAACTTTTGCGGATAGAGGGGTGTCACGTGGTCAGCGCAACG
>Ga0131853_10004242_pt1 | contig 25692 bp, 27 predicted proteins | sample TergutLab28metaG_FD_92764 | JGI IMG/M metagenome (GOLD analysis project Ga0131853, IMG submission 92764) | Labiotermes labralis P1 segment gut microbial communities from Petit-Saut dam, French Guiana - Lab288 P1 (version 2) (version 2) | ecosystem: Host-associated > Arthropoda: Insects >... | reverse complement strand
TGTAATTGTGTTCACCGAAGGGTGCGAACTACCCGAGGCCACCATAATGCAAGCGGCGACCATTGCCGCCTACAACTCAAAGGCTCGAAACTCCAGCAAGGTACCGGTAGATTACGCCCCTGTAAAGAATGTAAAAAAACCGCGTGGGGCAAAGCCCGGCATGGTCATATACGAGAACCATCGGACAATCCTCGTGGACCCAGACGAAGAGCTGGTTCGCTCCCTCGCAGAGTAATAAGCGAACAACGGCAATCCCCGGAAGCAATCGGCCTCCGGGGATTGTATTATCTTATTCCCTGCTTTCTCTGGTGTCTAGCAGGAAAGGCAGCAGCCACCAGGGGAAGTTATCCCGCCGATGATGATGGTGTCCGTGATGGTGGTGATGCTTATGATGATGGTGACTCCCCCGGTGCCCATGGCTTTCCGGTCTGTGGGTGGGGTGTTGCCTCTCTCCTCCGAATCGGTAGTTGTGATGATTGGGCATATACGCATTCCTTTCGGTTAATCGTACACTATATTTTATGAGGTCGAGCGCCGGCCTGTTCTTATTCCCTCAGTGCCGTTAAACGGCCTGTCTTCCCGATATAACGCCAAAAAATTGCCCCTACAGCACACTTTTTGCCCCGCGGGTGAATAAGCTTTACAAAAGGTGATGCGGGGGAGTTAGCATGTGGCGAAAAAAAAGAAGGCGTCCGCGCAGCCGGGCTTCGGTTGTAGTGGCGGGGATTTTAGGGCTGCTCACACTCATAGTGTTTACTTACTTCCAGCTGCGCCCGGCGGTTGAAAGCGCGGCAGCTTACCAAGTAAACCTATTTGCTGCACGGATAATCAACACCGCTATACTAGAACAACTAGGCAGCCAAGAGGTGGCGTACGCGGACCTCATTCACGTCAGCCGGAACGCAAATGGAGAGGTAGTCGCTATAGAAAGCGACATGAACGCCATAAACCGCCTAAAGGCCAATATAACCCTGGCGGTTGTAGACGAGTTGGAAGAAATGGGTACAGCCAGCCTATGGGTTCCGTTGGGCACTCTTCTGGGCAACGAGATAACATCGGGGCGCGGGCCGCTCGTTGAGATACGACTTTACCCCATTGGTTATGTGGAGACCGATTTGCACTCACAGTTCACCCAAGCGGGAATAAACCAAACCCTGCATCAAATCATGCTCTCTTCAAGCGTGCGGATGCGCGCGGTGATACCGGGCTACACCATCCACACCGAGATAACCACCAGCTACGGTATCGCAGAGACCGTGATAGTAGGCAGCATCCCAGATGTCTACGCGAATATTGGTTGGGAGGCGGGGCCAGTTATGGCCCGGGTTGGAGAGTTACTGGGTTAATCGACAATCTGCAGTGGACAATTGGAGATTGGCGATGTACAATTGAACACAGGTTCTTAAACTTCGTTTAAGCCTAAAAGTCAGGAGAACACAAAATGGAAAACGCAACTGCCAAAGCTCGAATAGACGAGCTGCGCGATCTGCTAAATTACCACGCCGAGCGCTATTATAACGACGACGCCCCCGAAATTGAGGACGCTGAGTACGACGCGCTTCTCCGGGAGTTGGTGGGGCTTGAAGAAGCGCACCCGGAATTTGACGATCCGGCCTCTATAACCCACAGAGTAGGCTGGAAGGCCTCAACAACATTTGCTCCGGTTACCCACACCGTTCAGATGGGTTCGCTTCAGGACGCCTTCAGCCTCGAGGAGCTGGATGCCTTTGACCGGCGGGTACGGGAAAAAGTAGCGGCCCCTCTCTACGTGGTTGAGGCAAAAGTGGACGGGCTCTCGGTTGGGCTTACCTACGAGGACGGCGTCTTTGTGCGCGGTGCCACCCGCGGAGACGGTCTAACCGGCGAAGACGTTAGCGAAAACTTGCGCACCATACGCTCATTGCCGCTGAAACTAAAAGGAGCACCCAGGCTGCTTGAGGTACGCGGGGAGGTGTATATGCCCCGCACGGTATTCGAGAGGCTGGTCGCAGCTAGCGAAAACGCAGGGGAGACGCCTCTGAAAAATCCGCGCAATGCGGCGGCCGGCTCCCTGCGGCAGAAAGACCCGCGAGTAACCGCCGGGCGAGGGCTCGATATTATTATCTTCAATCTGCAGCGGGTGGAGGGCGCCCAGCTTTACAGCCACAAAAGCTCTTTAGACTATCTGGCCGAGCTGGGGTTCAAGGTCACTCCTGCCTACATGCGGTGCGATAATATTGAAGATGTGAAGACCAGGATTGCTGAGATCGGCGAAGACCGTGGCGGTCTCGGTTTCGATATAGACGGCGCGGTTGTCAAGGTAGATGACTTTACACAGCGCGAGGCACTTGGCAGCACCAGCAAGTTCCCTAAATGGGCGGTTGCATACAAATACCCACCTGAGGAAAAGACCACCCGCCTGCGAGAAATTGAGGTCAAGGTTGGCCGCACCGGGGCGCTCACTCCCACAGCGGTCTTCGACCCGATTACCTTGGCCGGCACAACCGTTACCCGAGCGGTGTTGCACAACCAGGAAATGATTGATAAAAAAGGAATAGCCCTGGGCGACCTGATAGTGGTGCGTAAGGCAGGTGATATCATCCCTGAGGTGGTATCGGTGGCGGAGCACCAGGCTGATGCGCCCATCTACCAGCTCCCAAAAGAATGCCCTTCTTGTGGGGCAAAGGCCGTCCGAGAGGAAGGACAAGCTGTCCTGCGCTGCCCGAACGCCGCCTGCCCTGCACAGTTGCTGCGCAATCTCACTCACTTTGCCAGCCGGGACGCTATGGACATTGAGGGCCTTGGCCCGGCAGTTGCCCAGCTGCTGATAGAAAATAAACTGGTCACCTCAGCAGCCGACTTGTACCGACTAAGTCCCGAGCAGCTAACCGGCCTTGAGCGGATGGGCCAAAAGAGCGCCGAGAACCTTATTGCCGCAATTGAGACTTCCAAGCAGCGGGGGCTGGAGCGACTTGTCTTCGCTCTGGGTATACGCGGTATTGGCCAGCGGGCAGCGCAACTCCTAGCCCGCCGGTTTGGGAATATTCAAACCTTGATGAACGCGGATGTTCCTACGATCGCCGCCATTGAGGGTTATGGGGAGATTATGGCAAAATCCGCTTGGGATTTCTTTGCCGAGCAGGGCAACCGGCAGCTTATAGGGCGACTGGGTGAGTTGGGGGTAAACATGCAGAGCAGCCAGCCGCCCATCGCCGTCAAAATCTTGGATGGGCTTAAGTTCGTTTTGACCGGAACCTTGCCCACCTTGGCCAGAACACAGGCCGCCGAACTCATCGAACAGGCGGGGGGGAAAGTCTCATCGAGCGTGTCGAGCAAGACTAGCTACCTGGTGGCGGGCGAGGACGCCGGCAGCAAGCTGACTAAGGCGGAGCAGCTGGGGGTAAAGGTAATTAATGAGGCGCAGCTGCTGGCGATGATTGAGATGTAGAGGTTATATATCGACTTATATAACGAGTATTATGATGACCCGCAAGACAGCGCCACCCACTAAAACGGGTGGCGCTGTCTTTTGCTTGGGTGCCAAGCTAGGTTCTAAAATCCACCTACCCGCAATATGCTTGTACAAACAAGGCTGAGGGAGTTGAAAGAGGTGGACGTAGGAAGCGGAGTATTCCGGTTTGAGCAGGCGGTGAAAAACCTGCCGACACGGCTGCGGGAAGTGCTGCTGGCCCTGCCGCGTGGGGTAAAGAACTCAGCGCTGGAGGTCCGGTTGCGGGTGGATAAGCCGATAGCTATTACTTGCCCGAACAAGAGTTGGTTTGTCGACCAGAAATCCCAGCTGCACAACATACCGGGGCCCTGCTTCCCGGTGGCGCCGGATGAAATCGAGCAGGCGGTGCTGAGCATGTGCTCGTACTCGGTACACACCCACCAAAACGAGATGATAAATGGCTATATCTCCCTGCGAGGAGGGCACCGAGCCGGTGTCTGTGGCCAGGCCGTGATAAACGACGGCAAGATATCCGCGCTGCGCGGGATAACATCTATAAACCTGAGAATCGCCCGGGATATAATCGGCGCCGCCGACAAAGTTATTGCCGCCGCTTTTTTGGATGGCCTCAAAGGCGCGCTGATAGCCGGGCCACCCTCCAGTGGGAAGACGACCATACTGCGTGACCTTGCCCGGCAGCTTTCCAGCGGCAGGGCAGGGGAGTACTACAAAGTGGCAGTGGTGGACGAGCGCGGAGAGCTTGGCGCGGTACACGAGGGCATACCTCAAAACGACCTTGGTCCCGGCTGCGATATCTTGAGCGGATACCCGAAGGGTGAAGGGATTATCACGGCGGTGCGCACCCTCTCGCCCCAAGTTGTCATCTGCGATGAGATCGGCGGTGAAGGTGAAGTAAACGGTATGCTGGACGGCTTGAGTTGCGGCGTAAAGGTAATAGCCTCTGCCCACGCCGACAACTTGGAAGAGTTGCTGGGCAGGCGGCAGATAGTCCGGTTGTTGCGGGAGGGCGCGTTCTCAATCATCGTTCTGCTTGGGGGGGCTCACCAACCGGGCAGGGTAGTCCACACCGTACATACAAAGGAGCTGCGCTATGAGAATGGCCGGTATTTTGCTGGTAGCCCTGTCGTGTGGGATGACGGGGTTTCTGATGGCATCGAATTTGTCGGCTCGCCTGCGTAGGCTGGAAAGCTGCGTGCTGCTGCTGGGAGAGATGCACGGCCGACTGCAATACCTGCAACCCACTATCCAAAGCCTTGTCTCTGCTATGGCTGCCCAACAGCGATTTGAGGGGTTGCCTTTTTTAAGGGAATGTGCACAGCTTATGTTGGAAGGGCGGGACTTACCGTCCTGTTGGCGCAGGGCTATTGAGAAACACACGGCCGCCATTGGGAAAGAAGAGGTGGCGATTTTAGCTTCCCTAGGGGATGTGTTGGGTCAAAGCGACCTTGCAAGCCAGCTTGCAGCCATCGATCTTGCCAGGGTACAGCTCGAACAGAGAATAGAAAGCGCGAGAGAAAGAGTGATATCCCAAGGCAGCCTCTACCGCTCGATAGGCGCCCTTGGGGGGGTGGCAGCTGCTATAATCCTAATCTAGTGGTGGGGGGAAGAAGCGGTGGATCTGGATCTTATCTTCAGGGTAGCCGGCGTGGGAATAATTGTGGCCGTACTTAACCAAGTGCTAAAGTCTGCGGACAAACCCGAGCAGGCCATGATGGTCACCTTGGCCGGAGTCATTGTAGTGCTGATGATGATAATCGCAGAAATAGGCGCCCTCTTCAACACAGTGCGCCAAGTGTTTGGACTTTTCTAAAAATGAAGCCGGAAGCCAAAAGTCAGAGGACTAAGGTCAGGGTGTCCTTTTCTGTCCTCTGTTTTCCGACCTCTCTTCCGCTCTAGGAGGTGTAAAATGGACAACCTATTCGCTCTGGTGGGGCTTGGTATAGTAGCTGCAATTATTGCCGTTGTGTTAAAGCAGCACCGGCCCGAGTTTGCTATGATGGTTTCGGTAGCGGCGGGAGCGCTTATTTTGGGAGGTGTGCTGGTAGGCATGCTGCCGGTGATAACCCAGATACGTCAGATATTCTCTTCCACCGGCGCGCCGCAGCAATACGTACAGATCCTCTTCCAGGCGCTAGGGCTTTGCTTTGTAACACAAATCGCCTGCGACGCTTGCAAGGACGCGGGGGAGGGTGCCATCGGCGCCAAAATAGAGCTGGCCGGGAAGATTAGCGTGCTGGTAATCAGTCTGCCTCTCTTCAACCAGGTGCTGGATATAGTGCGGGTTCTACTGCGATGAGGGCGGGGAAGGTATGCAAATGGCTGGGATTCATCGCGGTGGTAATTTTGCTGCTGGCCTTACTTCCAGTAGAGGCTCGGGCAGAAATATTCCCGCCCGAATGGGATGACAGCACCGAGCTGGTTGACGAGCAGCTGGATGCCCTTGGCCGCAGCGACCTTATGAGCTGGGTGCCCTGGGAGGCCCGGCAACACCTGGAAAGTGCCGAGCTCTACGACCTAAGCTTGGGTACTTTGATGCAACTCACCCCCAGTCGATTTTTCCCTACTCTTTGGCAGATGTTTTTAAGTGCGCTTGCGCGGCCACTGCGCACACTTGCCGCCATGCTGGCGATAATTTTGCTCTGTGCCCTGTTAGAGACCTTGCGTACCGCCGCCTGGGAGAACACCCTTTCCGGCGTCTTTCAGACGGTTAGCGTGCTTAGTATACTGACTTTTATAGCTCATCCAATACTAGATCTCATTATGGACACCACAAACACTATCCGCGAAGCGGCGGTCTTTATGGTGGGGTTTATACCGTTGTTTGCAGCGGCGTTGGTTAGCGCCGGCCAGCCAGTAACGGGCGCTACATACAGCTTGTTTTTGATGGGTGCTTGCCAGTTGGTGGCCCAGGTTGTGTCCCAGACACTTATTCCGCTTATGTCGATCTATCTTGCGATCTGCATTTGCGGGGCCTTCGTTCCCGACCTCAATATTGTCCAGGCGGCGGGGGGGATCAAAACAGTGGTAAGCTGGACGCTGGGGCTGTTGCTTACACTTTTTGTAGCGCTGCTCTCTATCCAGACTATGCTGAGCAGCGGCGCCGATGGTGTAACTGTCAGAGCCACTAAATTTTTGATTGGCAACCTGGTGCCTATGGTGGGCAGCGTCCTGTCCGACGGCTACATGGCCGCCCAAGGTTACTTGCGCCTTCTCAAGACCACAGTTGGGGTTTACGGGATAGTAGTGGCGGCATTTATTTTTCTGCCCACGCTTATTAGGGTGACTATCTGGTACCTGCTCACAAAGCTGGTGGCCATGGTCGGCGAGATAGTAGGTGCGGGCAAAGTATCGATAATCCTGCGCAGCTGCTCTAATGTTCTAGGAGTACTTATCTCGGCTATCTTGTGCTTTGCGCTGCTGTTTATTGTCTCCACCGGTATTATAATGTCAACCGGGATGGGGATATAGCTGCTGAGAAATAGAAATATGGTTCGGCAAGGATGGTGTTGCAATGTCTGCACTAATACAATGGGCTTTTGCAATCTGCGCGGCTATGGTGGCCATGGGCCTGTGCCGAATGCTTATACCCAGCTCGGGTATGGAGAAGACTTTCCGTTTTGTGGTTAGCGTCTTTTTTTTAGCGATCTTGCTCTCTCCGGTGGCTATACGCTTCCCTAGCTTGATGATAGATCTTCCTCTTCACACCCAGGTCGAAATAGAGCGACGCAGCGCGCACCTTGACGAAATAACCCACCAGCAAGCGCTCAGAATAGCCCAGGGCCAGCTTAGGCAAATCGTCAGCGAGAAATTGTCCCAAATGGGAATAAATGCACATTCTATCGCCATAAACTTTACTACAAACCCTCAAGGCGAGATTTTGTTGGAGAGTGTGGCTATCACATTAGACGAAGCCCACAGGGAGAGTGAAGCGTCCCTGGCAAGCTATTTGGAGTCCGAGCTTGGCGGCAGAGTTTGGCTCCATTACGTTTAAGTACGCGCGGGGAGGGAGAACAAAACAGTGGGACTAGAAAACACAGGCAGCCTGATTAAACAGTTCTTCGCCAAGGATTTTAAGCTTAAAATAATTGTGTTGTTGGGTATACTCGGTATGACGCTTATTTTACTTTCCCAGTTTGCCGACAACGACCGGGGCGGGCAGGGGCAACCTCCGACAATGGGGAGCGCAGAGCTTGCTAACCAGGAGTACATAGCCCAGCTGGAGGCACGGCTGGAAAGCTTAATAAGTCAGATAGAAGGTGTAGGGCGCAACAGGGTAATGGTAACCTTAGAGAGCGGTGTAGAGTACGTATACGCCCAAGAGCATCGCAGAAGCACCGATACCACCCACGCCAGCAATGGAGAAGTTCCGGTGGGCGGGCGGATACAAGAGAGCATAGAGGAAAGGTTTATCTTGGTGGACACCGAGTTCGGCAGGCGGGAAGCTCTGGTGCTCACCCGTATTCCGCCCAGAGTGCAGGGGGTTATAATTGTCTGCGAGGGTGCAAACAACCCTGTGGTCGAGCAAAAACTTATCTCCGTTGTAACAACGGCCCTGGGGATCCCATCCACTCGGGTAAGCGTTGTGCCAATATCTTAAACAATCAACTTGCGGGAGGAAGCGAAGAAATGAACATGATTATAGGCAAGCGGCAAATCATTTTGGCGGCGTTGGTTTTGGGCTTGGGTATGGCGGTTTATTTAAATTGGCAATACACCCGGGTAGCGGTAGAGCTGCCTGTAACCGAGCTGCTTGAAATGGAAAGCGGCCCTACCACTTACGGCGAAGCCCAGTACGTTGGCATTACCGGCCCAGGCGAAGACGCGTTCTTTGTAGAAGCACAGATTTCCCGGCAACGCTCGCGGGACCAAGCTGCCGAGACTTTAACCGCAATGTTAGCTAGCGCCGATCTAACTTATGAGCAGCGGGCCGAACTTACCATGCGTGCCGTAGACCTCGCAAACTCAATTGAAACCGAGGGTAAAATAGAAAACTTAATAAGGGGTAGAGGCTTTGAGGACGTGATGGTCTACTACGACTCTCTGCGGGCGGACGTGATGGTCAGAACCGAAGGCCTGCTATCCTACGAGGCAAACCAGATACGAGATATCATTCTGCGGGAGACCGATGTTACCCCTCAGCAGATCACAATTGTAGAAATAAATTAGTCGCACATTGTTCTCTTGGTAACTTTTATGCTATAATGTCTATCGAAAGACGTAGACATTATACAATTTTGGCGGTCGCCTACGGCAAAGCCAAAACTACACCATGCAAATATGGTATAATGCCTACATGCAGCGTTCTTGCAGCGCTGCATGTATTTTGCGTTTAATAGTACGACGACTACTACCACGAGGATGTTTAAGCTATGGATGCAGCTTCCAAACCAAAAATAAACCGCAGACAGTCCCGCGACGCGGCCTTTTGTCTCTTATTTGAATGGTCGTTCCATGGGGAACGTTTTGAAGAACTTGTGGAGAACGCACGGTATGCCCGCGAACTGGAAGCGGACGACTTTGCCCTTGACCTTTGCAAGCTGGCAATAGAGAGCGTCCCTGAGCTTGACAGCCTTATCGAGCGGTATTCTGAGAGCTGGAAAATAAGCCGGCTTTCCAAGGTGACGCTAGCGGTGCTGCGCCTTGCTTTTTGCGAGCTTACAAAACTTGAGAATATCCCGCTTGGCGCCACTATCAACGAGGCGGTGGAGATCTGTAAAAAATACGCGACCGAAGACGAGGCCGCCTTTGTAAACGGTATTTTGGGTCAGTATGTTCGCAGGGAAAGCGCTGCCCCCATGACGCCAGAAGAATCAGGTATTGCGCAGGAGGTCACAGAGGACAAGCCAGAATGATAACTCTGGGGCTTGACACAAGCAACTACACCACCTCCTGTGCCCTGTATGATAGCGCCACGTGCGAAGTCACTCAACGCCGAATGCTTCTGCCGGTCCCTAACGGAGAGCGGGGGCTGCGCCAGAGTGAGGCGGTGTTTATCCACTTAAAGCAGTTACCTGGACTGTTGGAAGAATTGCTTGAAGGTAGCGGGCCACTCGCATGTGTGGGGGTGTCTGCGCGCCCCCGGGATGTAGACGGCTCCTACATGCCCTGCTTCTTGGCGGGAGAAACAGTTGCGCGGGCAGTTGCAGCTGCCGGCAAAATTCCGGTTAAAAGATTTTCGCATCAAGCGGGCCACCTGGCCGCGGCTCTTTATGGCGCAGGTGAACTTGAGTTGGTGGGTCGGCCATTTCTGGCTTTTCATGTTTCGGGCGGTACTACTGAATGCCTGTATGTTCGGCCCGGTGGTGAGTGCCCATTCGACAGCCAAATACTGGGCAAAACCCTTGATTTATCCGCCGGGCAAGTGATCGACCGGGTAGGTGTAATGCTCGGCACCCAATTTCCCGCTGGGCCGGAGCTTGAAAAGCTGGCCGCTGAGGTGGAGGCAATGCCATTCAAGCCTGTGCTAAAAGGCGGCGATTGCTGTCTCTCAGGGCTAGAAAATCGTTGTGCCGCAATGTTAAACAAAGGAGCACCCGCCGCGCAAGTGGCCGCCTTCTGTCAAAACGCGGTGGGGGATACAATACTTGCTATGGCCGAGTTCGCGGTCAGAAGCCACCCCGGCTTACCATTTATTTTCGCCGGCGGGGTGATGAGCAACGCCTACCTGCGCCAGAAAATTCAGAACCGGATAGATTGCGCAAAGTTTGCGCCCGCCGACCTTAGCGCGGATAACGCGGTGGGCGCGGCGATATTAGCTCAGCTAAAGGGGGCAGCCTCTTGCTAACCATAACGGTCAGCCAACTCAACCGCTACCTGAAGGCCACACTGGAAGAGAACGACAAACTGCGGGATTTATATGTCCGCGGGGAGGTTGCAGGGTTTGTGCGGCATAGTGGCTCGGGGCACTGTTATTTTCGCCTGGTTGACGAGCAAAGCGGGGTAAAGGCGGTTATCTTTCGCCAGCAAGCCGAGCTGCTGGGCTTTGAACCGCAGGACGGCATGTCGGTGCTTGCCCGCTGCTCGCTGGGGGTATTCGAGCGGGACGGCACATACCAGCTCTATGTAAGAGAGCTGGTGCCGGTAGGGGAGGGCGCGCTTGCCATAGCTTTGGCTCAGCGGAAAGCTAAGCTTGAAAAGATGGGTGTCTTTGACCCGGCTCGTAAAAAACTGTTGCCGACTTACCCAAGCCGGGTTGGCGTTGTAACTTCAGCTGACGGTGCGGCCCTACAAGATATCGCGGCAGTGATAAAGCGGCGCTTTCCTCCGGCGGTGCTGGTACACGCCCCCGCCTTGGTACAGGGAGAGCAAGCACCGGTGAGCATCTGCGCAGCTCTGAGGCTATTGGATAGCGCTAGGTGTGATATCATCATCCTATCCCGCGGGGGCGGCTCTAAAGAAGACCTGAGCGCCTTCGACGACGAAGCGGTTGTATTGGCTGTATTCGCCTGTGAGACGCCTGTCGTTTGCGCGGTGGGCCACCAGACCGACCACACTCTCTGCGACTATGCCGCGGACGCCAGGGCGCCTACGCCTTCGGCGGCAGCAGAGCTTGTCACCCCGGACAAGCAGGAGCTAACCCGTCGGCTAAACGAGCGTTTAGAGCAGTTTTTTCTGCAGGCAAACCGTTTATTAAAAGAGCGAAGGGTGGCATTGGGAGCGCTTTCTGCTCACCCGGTCATGCGTTCACCGCACAGCGCGGTGAATAAATGCAAAGAAAGGCTGGATATTTACACAAAAGCACTGTATAATAGTACCCGTATAATTATGCGGGCACATGTCGCTCAGCTGAGCCGCCAGGCCACCCGCCTGGATTCTCTCAGCCCACTGGGAGTGCTGGAGCGCGGGTACTGCCTGACCCTTAAAGATAGGCAGACGAGTACGGCCGCAGGGCTGGCCTCAGGGGACAAAGTAGATCTGCGATTCAGCGACGGGCAGGCAAAAGCGGAAATACTGGAAGTGAGGGTGGAGCAATGAGCAAAAAGAAAGCCCAGCTCACATTTGAGCAGGCAATGGCTCGCCTGGATGAGATAACTACTGCCCTCGACAAAGGCGCGCTCTCCTTGGACAACTCCCTGTGCCTCTTTTCTGAAGGGGCAGAGTTAATAACATTTTGCAACAAATCTCTGGAGGGGGCCCAGCTGACAATAGAGCAGCTTTTCCCCGGGGTAGAGCCCAAATAAGAACTTACACGGGAACGGTGAAAAATGGATTTTTTGCGCGAGGTAACCGGCAATTCTATTATTAACGCGGCAGTTACCGCATGGTTTTCGGCCCAGCTGCTCAAGCTGCTGTTCACTCTGGTGCTGACCAGAAAATTCAAGTTGGAGCGGCTTTTCGGTTCGGGCGGGATGCCCAGTTCTCACTCTGCGTTTGTCTGTGCCGCTGTTGTGGTCATGGCCCGTTTGGTGGGAATTGGTACCCCGCTGTTTGGGATAACTTTCTGCTTCGCGGCCGTTGTCATCTACGACGCAATGGGTGTTCGCCGTGCGGCGGGAGAGCAGGCCAAAGTGCTCAACCGAATGATCTTCGAGTTTCCGTTCTTTAAACTCAAACGTGAAGCCGCCCCCAAACAGCCGCCCGAGCAACCCGAAGAAACCCCGGCCGAAGAAGATGGAAGCATTCCGCTGATACCCACGCAGTTAAAGGAACTGCTCGGTCACACACCCTTTGAGGTGCTGGGTGGATGCATACTGGGCGTATTTATAGGGATGGTTATGCCGGCAGCTTGATTTATAGCTATTCAACTTGAAAAATGCACTATGTTTTTCAAGTTTGTACACTCGCAGAGTGTGTATCGGCGGAGCTGTTGGCGGCGTATACACGGGCTTTCCAGAGCAAAGCGCTGAGCGCGGCTGTCCTTTGCCGCAACTTCAAAAGCGTTCTTCTTTTGAAGTGAAACAAGTATTAAATAACATCATTGCGAGGGCAAACAAGTGGGCAACTACCCTTTACTGGAAAAAATAAGCGCACCCAAAGCTTTGTGGGTTTTAAGCGCCGGTCAGCTAACCCGGCTTTGCCGGGAGATCCGCCAGGCTCTGATTGAAGGCGTCTCGGCAAACGGGGGGCATCTAGCTTCTAACCTGGGCGTGGTCGAGTTGACAGTGGCCATACACCGGGTGTTTGAATCCCCCACAGACCAGATCGTGTGGGACGTGGGGCACCAATGCTACACACACAAACTGCTCACCGGGCGGCTGAAAGACCTGCATACTCTCCGCCGAAAGGACGGAATGAGGGGGTTCCCTCGCCCATGTGAGAGCGAGCACGACGCGTTTATTGCCGGGCACGCGTCTACTGCTCTTTCTGCTGCCTGCGGGCTGGCTCGGGGCAAAGAGCTTACCGGGCAACCCGGACATGTAATTGCAGTGGTGGGCGACGGCGCCCTGACCGGCGGGATGGCTTACGAGGGTCTGGGGAACTTGGCTTTGGCTAGGCAGGGCAAAGTAGTGGTTATCCTCAACGACAACAAAATGAGCATTTCTAAGAATGTGGGCGGGGTTGCGCGGTACCTTACTTTTTTGCGCAACAGTGCCTCGTACTTTAAGCTTAAAGACGCTACAAAGTCGGCACTGGGCGCGATACCATACGTTGGCCGCGAGATGGTCGGCGTGGTTGGTAACTCCCTTGCGTTGGTCAAAAACTTTGTATACCGCAGCGATCTCTTCGAAAACATGGGATACCAATATATGGGACCGATTAACGGCCACGACCTCTCTGCGCTGGAGAAGGCCTTAGCGCGGGCAAAGAGCCTTAACCGCCCGGTGCTTCTGCATGTCGAGACTGTCAAGGGGAAAGGTTACCCCTTTGCTGAGCGCAGCCCTGGAATCTACCACGGTGTGCCCAGCTTTGACCCAAACATAGTAAAAGCGACTGGGCCGATTCGCGGGAAAGGCTTTGCTGCCCCCCCCGAAAGCTTTTCAGACGTTTTTGGGGTACTGATGAACCGGATGGCCGCAAGCGACAAGCGAGTATGCGCAGTAACCGCCGCTATGAAGAACGCCACCGGTTTGAGCCAGTTTGCTGCCCGCTTTGGGCGGGAGGGTCGGTTCTTCGATGTGGGTATTGCAGAGGGTCACGCGGTCACGTTTAGCGCGGGGCTGGCAGCTAAGGGTCTTAAGCCGGTGCTGGCCATTTACTCCTCGTTTTTGCAGCGGGGGTACGACCAGCTTATCCACGACTGCGCCATAGAACCCACTCATTTGGTACTGGCCATTGATCGGGCCGGCCTGGTTGGCGAGGACGGTGAGACCCATCAAGGCGTCTTTGACAGCGCCTTCCTGACCACAATTCCCGGCATAAAGATATACTCCCCGGCCAGTTATCGCGAGCTAAAGCTCTGCCTGGACGAGTCCCTAAACCGCCAGACTGGTCTCTGTGCCGTGCGCTACCCAAGAGGAAAACAACCAAAGCTGGACAAATTCCTCAACACAGACAACCTTGATTTTGTACGCGCAGGGAAGGGGAGAGGCAAGGGTCTTTTACTGGTGACCTACGGTCGAATAACCGAGCAGGTAAATATTGCCTACAACACCCTGAAGGAGCGTGTGCCCAACGTCTCACTGCTAAAGTTGACACGAATCTGGCCACTCGAGGAGGCTGCACTGCGCACCGCCCACAAATACAAAGCCGTGCTGTTTGTGGAAGAAGGCATTAGCAGCGGAGGAATCGGAGAGCATTTCATCTCCCGGCTGGCGCTCGAGGGCTACAAAGGCAAGCTTGCCCTGAGGGCGATTGACGGACGCTTTGTTCCACAAGGAACTGTGGCCGAGCAAATAGCGCTCCTCGGCCTTGACGCCGACTCATTGGTGAAGTGCGCCCTGGAGGTGGCCAAAGCTTGAAGAAGCGGCTGGACGTCCTGCTGGTTGATCGGGGCCTTGCCACCGGGCGGGATAGAGCAAAGGCACTCATCATGCGGGGTATTGTCTACGCCAATGATCAAAAAGCCCAAAAATCGGGGGATGAATACCCCGAAGATACCTTTTTGGAAGTCCGGGGTAACCCGCTGCCATTCGTCAGCCGTGGGGGGCTGAAACTTGAAAAAGCTGTAAAGGAATTTAACTTGCCGGTGGCGGGTGCGATCTGCGCCGACATCGGGGCTTCGACCGGTGGGTTCACCGACTGCCTACTCAGTCATGGTGCTGTAAAGGTCTATGCCGTTGATGTTGGCTACGGCCAGCTGGCCTGGTCACTGCGAGAGGATAGCCGGGTTGTAGTCCTTGAACGCACCAACGCACGATATTTGACAAACAGCCAAATCGCCGAGCCATTGCGGCTGATAACCATAGATGTCAGCTTTATCTCCCTTACCCTGCTGCTGCCGGCTTTATCCCGACTGTTGTGCGAGGACAGCCATATCCTTTGCCTGGTCAAACCTCAATTCGAGGCAGGCAAGGAACACGTCGGCAAAAAAGGTGTGGTACGCGACCCTGTTATCCACGCCCATGTGATAGAGAAGGTGGCAGCCCATGCGCAGGAGATAGGGCTGATTGCCGCCGATCTAGATTTCTCGCCCATCAAGGGTCCTCAGGGGAATATTGAATACCTGCTGCACCTTAGAAACTCAAACGCTGTGTCTGACCGAAATATCGACGCAAAAGCCGTTGTAAGCCGCGCAGTCAAAGCGCTGGAGGAAGAGCATGAAAATTCTCATCTTGCCGAATTTTGATAAGCCTGGCAGTATTCCGTGCACCCGCCTTGCCGCACAAAAACTGCGAGAGTTTGGCCTTTTACCGATGCTTGAGCCAGACAGCGCAGCCAAAGTAGGAGTGGGCATACAGGAAGGCTGCATCGTCGCGGATTTTAAGCGTTTGCTGGAAGAGTGCGACGTCATCTTAACTATCGGTGGTGATGGCACGATACTCCACGCAGTACGCCACTCTCTATGCGGGGGCAAGCCGCTGCTAGGGATAAACACCGGCAGGGTAGGTTTTCTCACCCAGCTGGAGGCGGACGAGTTGGATAAACTTGTGGCCCTGCGGGACGGCAACTACAGCATACTGCGCCGGATGCTCATTGAGGCGATTCTTATCCAAGACGGTGCCGAGCAGAGCTACTTTGCCCTAAACGAGGCCGTACTCTACCGGGAGATTTCCCACCGGCTGGTAGAAATTGCGGTTGAACGGGAAGGGCGACAGGTGGCCTCCCACCGGGCAGACGGGGTAATATTCTCCACGCCCACCGGCTCGAGCGCGTACAATCTTTCGGCCGGCGGCCCGTTGGCCGACCCGGAGCTGAGCCTAATCCTTATGACTGCGCTCTGCCCGCACTCCCATTTCCACCGCACGATAATACTTTCCCCGGGCCAGAGCTATACCGTAAAAGAGGTGCCGAGCAGCAACGAGAGCGGCCTCGCCCTAATAATCGACGGCAAAAGCGTGGGGGTTTTACGAGCAGACGGACATGTATGTATCCGCGCGGCTGCCGCACAAGCGCCATTTATCGATTTTGGGCTAAGCGACTTCTACCGCCGCGTTGAGCTAAAGCTAAGAGTTGGCAACTAGCTACCTGGCAGCTATAAGCAATGAAAGGTGATAAGGATATGAAAAGCAAGCGCCACGCCAAAATATTGGAGCTCATTGCCGAGTTTGAAATCGACACCCAGGAAGAGCTATTAAAAAAACTCAACGAGAACGGGTTTAAGGTCACGCAGGCCACGGTCTCGCGGGATATAAAAGAGCTGCGCCTGGTCAAAGTACAGGCTGGGGCAGGGTACAAGTATTCTCTCAATTCCGGCAAAGAGAGCGTAGACATGAGCTTTAAGTTCCATACGGTGTTTGCTGAGTCGGTGTTGAATGTTGCCAGCGCCGAGAACCTGGTGGTGATAAAGTGCTACTCGGGGATGGCCAACGCCGCCTGCGCGGCACTTGACAGCGTTGCTTGGAACGGTCTCGTTGGCACAATAGCCGGGGACGATACTGTCCTGTGTGTAATGAACGAAAAGGGAATAGCCGTTAAGTTTACCGGGCAGTTGCAGAAATTGCTTAAGTAGGATGGCTATAGCAAAGTATACTAAAAATGATGGATTATAGATACAAACTAGCATCAGGAGAGTTTTCATGCTCACAAAGCTATATATTCAAAATATCGCGCTTATCCATAAGGCGGAGATTGAGCTGGGCCCTGGGCTAAACGTCTTCACCGGGGAGACGGGCGCGGGCAAGACCATACTTATCTCGGCCATAGACTGCGTACTGGGCGAGCGGGTAAGCCGCGAGTTCATTCGCACCGGGGAAGAGAAAGCGCTGGTTTCCGCCCTCTTCGAGGAAGTATCTCCAACAGTGGCCGAGGCGCTCAGAGAGCTGGGGTACGAGGATGACGACGGCGGCCTGCTTATAACCCGAGAGCTTTCGGCAAACGGTAAGAGCAGCGGCAAAATCAACGGGATGCCTGCAACCGCCTCGATTTTAAAGCAAGTGGCAGGGTTGCTGATTCAAATACATGGCCAGCGGGATGCTGCGCAACTACTCTCCCCCGAGCGGCAGATCGAGATGATAGACGCCTTTGGTGGGCATAGCTCACTGCTCGAACAATACATGACCGCATACGACAATCTGCGCGAGCTGCGACGGCAAAAATCTGAGCTAGCGGTCGACGAAAAACAGAAGGCCCAGCGACTGGACATGCTCACTTATCAACTTGCCGAGATCGAAGGGGCAGAGCTTTCAGACCCGGAGGAGGAAGTCGAGCTGTTCGCCCGCAAAAAGCTTATTGGAGCGGGGGAGAAGGTGCTGTCTGCCCTTTCGCAGTCTTACGGCGCCCTTAACGGTGAAGGGGAGAGCCAGGGTATAACCGCCCTATTTGATGACCTGAGCAGTGGAGTTGGGCTGGCCGCCCAGTATATCCCGACGCTGGAAGCGATGAATGGACGGCTGGAAGAAATAGGCTACGAGCTGGGCGAGTACGCTGCCGAGCTGCGCGGCCAACTGGAGAGCTTCGAATTCGACCCCAGAGAGCTTGACGAAGTTGAACGGCGGCTGGGGCAAATTCATGGCCTAAAGCGCAAGTACGGTCCGGATATCGCGGCCATCATAAAGTATGGCGAGGACGCCCGCGCAGAGCTTGAGGCCCTAAGCTCAAGCGAAGAAAGGCTGGCCGAACTGGAAGTGCAACTTACTCAGGCTTTCGAGCAAGCGCAGTCCTTGGCGGAAAAACTGAGTAAGTCCAGGCAAAAGGCCGCTACACAATTTATCGAACAAGTGGAGGGCGAGCTAGCCTTTTTGGACATGCCGGGTGTAAGGCTGACCGCCCAGCAAGAGCGGGGGGAGTTAGCTGCTAATGGCTGGGATGAAATCACCTTTTTTATAGCCACCAACACAGGGGAACAGCCCGGCCCTCTTGCCAAGGTAGCATCGGGTGGTGAGACTGCCCGGATAATGCTGGCCATGAAAAACGTGCTGGCAGACAAAGACGGGGTGGGCGTACTCATCTTCGACGAAGTCGACACCGGTGTGAGCGGGCGGGCAGCGCAGAAAATAGGCAACAAGCTAAGCCAGGCAAGCCGGGGCCGCCAGGTTATAGCTGTAACCCATCTAGCCGGGGTCGCCGCATTTGCCGAGCGACACCTGTTTATCCACAAGGAGGTGGAGGATGGGCGCACCTACACTAGAATCGAGGAGCTTGACGCGCCGGGCAGAGAGGCCGAGCTTGCCCGCATAATCAGTGGAGACAACCTGACCGAAACCGCCTTGGAGAATGCGCGGGAACTTATAGAGCACGCAAGACAATTGACAAATAATAATGTATGTAATTTGAAGTTAAAGGAGCAAACCAAATGACGCTATACGAAGAACTAACCCGACGCGGGCTAATTGCCCAGCAAACCCACCCGGAGCAAATCGAGCATTTGCTAAACAACGAAAAAGTCACGTTTTACATCGGGTTTGACGCCACCGCCGACTCCCTGCACGTCGGCCATTTTTTGCAGCTAACCATTATGAAGCGGATGCAGCAGCATGGGCATATACCGATTTTTTTGCTGGGCACCGGTACCACAATGGTAGGCGACCCCAGCGGTAGGACCGATATGCGCCAAATGCTCACTGTAGAGGAAATAAACCACAACGCCGACCTCTTTTTGAAGCAGATGGGCCGCATTGCGGATGTAAGCCCCGAAAAGGCGATAGTAGCCCGCAACGGCGACTGGTTGATGGAACTAAATTATGTTCAGCTGCTGCGGGAGGTGGGCGTGCACTTCTCGGTCAACAAAATGCTCAGTTACGAGTGCTTTAAGAGCAGGATGGCGGGCGGGCTGAGCTTTATCGAGTTCAACTATATGATTATGCAGAGCTACGACTTCCTTGAGCTATACCGCCGCTATAACTGCCTGATGCAGTTCGGTGGCAACGACCAATGGTCGAACATAATCAGCGGTGTCGACCTTATCCGGCGGGTGGAGCAAAAAGACGTATACGGGATGACCTTCACCCTTCTTGCCACCAAGAGCGGCCAAAAGATGGGCAAAACTCAAGCCGGCGCCGTCTGGCTGGACCGAGAGAAAACCGAGCCTTACGAGTTCTTTCAGTATTGGCGCAATATTGACGACGCCGATGTTATAAACTGCCTTAAAATGCTAACCTTCCTGCCTATTGAAGAAATCGAGGAGATGGAAGCGTGGGAGGGCAACCGCATAAATAAAGCTAAAGAGATTCTGGCATACGAGTTGACCAAAGACGTCCACTCCAAAGAAGACGCCGACAAAGCCCTCGAAGCCGCCACCGCGCTGTTTGCCCAGGGCGGCCAGAGCGAGAACATGCCGGCTACGGTTTTGGGTATCGAAGACTTAACTGAGGGCGAAATATCCCTGCTGGATTTGCTGGTCAAGACTGGGCTTGCTCCCTCAAAGGGCGAGGGACGGCGGCTTGTGCAGCAAAAGGGAATAAGCCTTGATACCGGCGACGGATTTGCAGTGGTTGAAGACGCGGCATTTGCTTTGGATGCAGAGGAGCTAAAGCAGGGGATAGTCATCCGCAAGGGGAAGAAGGTTTTCCACAAAGTTACAATCTCCGGTTAGTGCAGCGAAACTAGTCAATACAAGAAGAAACCACCGTTTAATGCGGTGGTTTCTTGCCGGTGGTCGTATGTCGCTCCCCGTCACTCGAAGAGTCAGGGGAGTTTCTGGTGCGGCTGCTCTCGCTCTGTGGGTCGTGTTTAATGTTTTTGGATGAAAATGAACCGTCAGTGCTTTTAGCGTCTTTGCCTTTGTTTTTGTTTTGCTGCATGTCGTGCCTCCTATTTATCGCCTTGGGTGAGGTTGTCGGCGTAGCGGTGCAGCTCGTCCTCGGATTTGATGCTCTCCCTGCGCTGCACAATCATCTCCTGCACATACTCGGGCAGGGAACTAAAGTACTGCCTGGCCGCGGGGCTTGTGCCAAGCAGACCATCTAGTCCCTTGCGGGGATCCCTAGGGTTGCCAATTTCCACCTGCTATTACCTCCAATTCGTTTGTGGTTGTAGATAGTTTTGGCAAAATAAGGGAAAGTTATACCTTGTTGTCAAAGCGAATTACAAAATTAATTTTCTCGCGGCATATCTTGTTTGACTTTTTTTGTCGAAGAGGTATAATATTATATAGCTTAACAAAGGAGCATAAATATATGCCGATTAAGGTGCCAAACGACCTGCCAGCCCACCGTATACTCGATGCGGAAAACGTGTTCATCATGCAGGGTTCCCGGGCGGATACCCAGGACATACGCCCGGTGCGAATTCTCATTCTAAACTTGATGCCCAAGAAGATTGAGACTGAGACCCAGCTTCTCCGCTTGCTGGGCAATACCCCCCTGCAAGTGGACGTTGAGCTTATGCAGACGGCCAGCTATACCTCCAAAAACACTTCGCAGGAACACTTGCTGAAGTTCTACAAGGTGTTCGACGATATAAAAGACCAAAAGTTTGACGGAATGATTGTCACCGGTGCGCCGGTCGAGCAAATGCCATTCGAGGAAGTCGACTACTGGCCTGAACTCTGCAAAATCTTTGAGTGGGCGAAGACCAATGTCTTTTGCAGCTACTTTATCTGTTGGGGGGCGCAGGCGGCGCTTTACCATTACTACGGCGTGCCCAAATACCCCCTCGAGCACAAGCTGTTTGGGGTATTCGAGCACGATATCCGCGACAAAAGCCACTACTTATTTTATGGCTTCGACGACGTTTACTTTGCCCCTCAATCCCGCCATACCGAGATACGAGAAGAGGATATTGCCCGCGTGCCCGGCCTTCGGGTGCTGAGCGCCTCGCAGCAGGCCGGGGTGTATATTGTCGGCGGGACCGCCGACCGCCAGTTCTTCGTAACCGGCCACTCGGAGTACGACAGGGATACCCTGGCCAACGAATACCACCGGGACCTAGACGCCGGGTTGCCCATAGAGATGCCGCAGGGCTACTACCCTGGAGACAACGCCAGCGCTGTTCCTATCTTCCGCTGGAAGGCGCACGCAAACTTACTTTACGGCAACTGGCTCAACTATTTCGTATACCAGCGCACACCTTACGACTTCATTCACCGAAACTAAGCGTCTTGCCGTGGCGGCATCAACAAAGCGGGCTGAACCTGTAGGGTAGGGGAGTCCGCTTTTGCACGCGGTCGCAGCATCCAAATAGATGAGAGCACCGGTGCTATGAGGGCAAAGCTAAATACTCTGAGTAATTGAGACACGCTCAGCGATGAAGTCAAGAAAACGCCTTGGAGAAAGGGACTGTAGATAGTTAGCAGGCTCATACCAAGAGAGGCTATTACAGCCAGTATAAGCATGGGATTGCTAAACAGCTTTATCGTGAACAGACTTTTGTGCTCGGACTTGCACTCAAAGACATGAAAGAGCTGAGTGAATATAAGTGCGGTGAATGCTGCGGTGCGGGCGATGGTCACGTCCCCATAAAGGCGAATGAAGCTTACAAATACAAACAGAGTGGTAAGCCCTATAACACACCCCCGGAAGATAATTGTCGTGGCCAGCCCGTTGGAGAATACGCTCTCTTTGGCAGGGCGGGGACCTCGGGTCATTATGTCTTCTTCGGCTGGTTCAAGGCTAAGGGCCATGGCGGGCAACCCGTCTGTGGCAAGATTTACCAGCAGTATTTGAATGGGCAGCAGTATTAGAGGCAGGCCCATCAGCATTCCCACAAACATAGTGACGACCTCGCCGATATTGCAGGAAATGAGATAGCGGATAAATTTACGTATGTTTGAGTAGACCACCCTGCCTTCCTCGATAGCAGCCACCAGGGTTGCAAAGTTGTCGTCCAGCAGAATAATAGACGCGGCCTGCTTGGTTACGTCGGTGCCGGCAATACCCATAGAGACACCCACGTCGGCTTCTTTGACCGCCGGGGCGTCGTTTACGCCGTCGCCGGTCATGGCAACTATGTCCCCACGCTTTTTGAGGGCGCGTACTATCTTAAGCTTGTGGCCGGGGCTTACCCGCGCAAACACCGAGACTTTGTGTACAATTCGCTCGAACTGCTCTTCCTGCAGTGCGTCTATCTCAGCGCCTGTCATGACTAGGCCTTTGTTGCCCATAATGCCGATATCTCGGGCTATTGCACAAGCGGTTGCTTTGTGGTCGCCGGTTATCATCACTGTACGTATTTTGGCGGTCTTGCAGCGATCAACCGCGCTGTAAACCTCTCTGCGGGGCGGGTCGATCATACCGGCAAGGCCGACGAAGACCATGTCGTCTTCAGCCCGGGTTTTTTCGGTACCTTCTCTGTAAGCAAACCCCAGCACCCGTAGGGCTTTTTCAGCCATGCCAACGGCGTTTTGTTCGATAGTACGCTTGTGGGCGGGCGTGAGGGGCACTGCGCCCTCATCAGTCATAATGTATTTGCAGCGCTCGAGGAGCAAGTCGGGGGCGCCCTTTGCAAAGCTCAGCCCTTTGCCAACATCGTTTTCGACCAGCACGCTCATTCGCTTACGCTCGGAGTCGAAAGGGATTTCGTCTAGCCGGTTATACTGACCCGAATCCTGGGTAATACCTGCCTTTGCCGCCATTACCAGCAGCGCGATTTCGGTGGGATCGCCGCTTACTTCCCAGCTGCCCTCAGCGTTGTTGGCTGTGCGGTCTCGGCCCAGGCTGTCGTGCAGGGTAGTTATCTGGGCGTTGTTGCATTGGGCGGCGATATCAAACATCCGGGATAGGGTAGGGGAGGCACCCGTGTTAGCCCTGCGCCCGCGGCCAATAAATTCACCCGCGCGCTCGTAGCCGTTGCCGCTTACTTCTAGGCTGTAGTCGAAGGTAAAGACTTCTCGTACTGTCATTTTGTTTTCGGTTAAAGTGCCGGTCTTATCAGTGCAGATAACGTTAGCGCAGCCCATAGTCTCCACCGCGTGGAGCTTACGAACAAGTGCTCTGCGTTTTAGAATGCGATTGATTGCAAGAGCGAGCGCTATTGTTACGATGGCGGGCAAGCCTTCGGGCACGGCGGCCACAGCGAGAGAGATGCCGATAAGGAACATATTGAAGATTTCTTCCCCACGGAAAATGCCGGTGGCTACAACGATCGCGCAGATAGCCAGGCAGCCTACCGCTATGTACTTGCCCAACTGACCCAATCGTTTTTGCAAAGGCGTTTGTTCTTCTTTGATAGTCTGCAGCATCACCGCGACTTTGCCCATCTCGGTATTCATACCAGTGGAGGTGACAACCGCGACACCCCGCCCCTTGGTTACGATAGTACCCATATAAACAAGCTCGGGGCGCCCTGTCTCCTTTGGTGTGTTTTCGCTTTCAGCCCTGCGTTTTTCAACCGGAACACTCTCGCCGGAGAGTAGGCTTTCGTCGCACTCAAGGGCGGCGACTTCCACAAGGCGGGCGTCAGCCGGAATTTTATCTCCGGCGGAAAGCAGGATGTAGTCCCCTGGAACAAGCTGGTCGGCCTGAATGCTCGTCTGTCTGCCATCTCGGACTACCCTCGCGGTGGGCGCGGTCATTTTCCCGAGAGTCTCCAGAGTTTTTTCGGTGCGGTACTCTTGGAAAAAGCCCAAAATGGCGTTGACCAGCACTATAACAATAATAGCAATGGCCTCGCTGGGCTCGCCGAGCAGGGCGGAAACAACGGTAGCCGCCAGCAAAATCATTATCATAAGGTCTCTAAACTGGCCGGCGAATATCTTACTCATGCTGATTTTTTTGCCTTGTTCCAGGCGGTTTTCCCCGTATTCAAGCAGCAGCCTTTCAGCCTGCTTGGAAGAAAGGCCGGTGGCAACTTCGCTTCGCACGCGCATATTTTTCTCTCCTTGTCTTTAGGGCCTGTGTCCAATAGCAGGCACGGTGCCCGTACTATTTGGGACAGGTGCAACTTGTCCCTCAGATTCATGTATACGAGCGTAGAGGATGTTTTATACCTAGGGTAATTGTCACAGCAAAGCTAGAGAAAAGTAGCAACATAACTATCTATATTTCGCTAAATAAAAATTTAGCGAAATATAGGGGGTAGATATTTGTGATGAAATAGCCTCTTGATATTTGCTTTGGTATATTGTATAATGAGCCAGGCATCTCACTGGAGAGTTGTCCGAGAGGTCGATGGGTGTGCAATGTGACATACCTACAAAACCAAATAAAACACTATGGAAGCGTATCGAAGTGGTCATAACGAGCCGCACTCGAAATGCGGTTGCCTGCAAGGGCACGTGGGTTCGAATCCCACCGCTTCCGCCAGATGGAACAAATGCGAACACCAAGCCGATTTTTGTCGGCAAGGCGTTCGCATTTCTCTTTCCTTTGCTATGGTTGATTATATTTCTACACCTTCAAAAAATACCTCTACTCGAAACAAGTCCCCTAGTATGCTAACATCTAGCTTGCCACCGGTTAGCTCTACCAGGCTTTTAGCTATATATAGCCCCAGCCCACTGCCCTCAGTTTGACGGGCCTTATCTCCGCGAATAAATTGCTCGGTAACATCGCGCCCCGATAGTTCCATAGGGATTTGTGCGGTATTTTGTAAGGTAAATAAAGTTTCGGTGTCATGCTGTGTGATTTCTGCAAAAACGCGAGTGCCTTCAAGTGCGTATTTAACAGCGTTTGAAAAAAGGTTTTCTAAAGCACGATAAAGGTGGCGGCTATCTGAACGTATGATGATAGGGGCATCTGGTTGACGTATAACCAGCCCAATTCTACCACACCAAACACGACTTTACAATGCGCCCAATCAAGAAAGCCGACAGGATAACCCCGCCGACCTTCTTCGCCTATTTCACTTGCTCTGCACACTGCTCGCAAACATACCCTTTCTCAATTTGCACCAAGTTTTCGGACTCAGCCCTGCAAAGCGAACAACACGGCGAAACCTCCCGGATGACTATTGATTTGACCGTGATATCGCTTATCACAATTTCCAGCTTCGTACCTGTTCCCCAGCCGAGCGATTCGCGTATGTCTGCGGGGATTACAATTCTGCCAAGTTCGTCCATCTGCCGGATAGCTTTTGGTTCTTCCATTTCAATCAACCTTTCGCTTTTGATGGGCTGGCAAGGCCGCCAAACGGCGGCCTATTACGCCCTCAAAAGCTCCGAAAAAGAAAACGCGCATGAGGGTGGTAAAACCCTCACACGCGCCAAAAATGGCGGTATAATCCCACACGCTTGCCAAGCATTATACGAATGGTGTATAATGTCGATACCGTGTGGAAGTGCAAGGGTGTTGTGCTTAACTGTGTCCACCTTTGCCCGCTGTAAGTGTGTCCAGCACTTGCAGCGGCCATGCGGCTCCTTATTGCTCGGAGCCTTTGAATCAAGTATAACGCTTAGCGCGTGGATTGTCAATAATTGTTGTAAGCTCTTGGATAATTTTGCAGACAGATGTTTAGTTTCGGCAATCGTACCTTTGCATAGGCACGGCAAGATTTTGCATTGAAATTATAGGTGAAATGTGCTATGATAAACTTGCACGGAGGGGTGTCACTATGACAAGACTGAAATACACGCTCAAGAATGACATACTGTTCAAGCTGTTGTTTACAAAGTACCCCACCTTGCTCAAAAGGCTTGTGGCTGAGCTGCTTGGCATAAAGTACGAGAGCATTGAGCGGTTTGAGATAACCAACCCCGACATTCCCCCGGAAGAAATCGACAAAAAGTTTTGCAGACTTGACATTAACATGGTAGTGAACGGTCAAAGAGTTGACTTAGAGGTGCAAGTATTATCTAAGAAGTCAGATAATACTTGTTATCCCAGTAGTTATGTTATCCGAGCAGATTTTGAGAAGTCAGCAGTAGCAATGGCTTAGCAAAAATCTACTCG
>Ga0131853_10004241_pt1 | contig 25694 bp, 23 predicted proteins | sample TergutLab28metaG_FD_92764 | JGI IMG/M metagenome (GOLD analysis project Ga0131853, IMG submission 92764) | Labiotermes labralis P1 segment gut microbial communities from Petit-Saut dam, French Guiana - Lab288 P1 (version 2) (version 2) | ecosystem: Host-associated > Arthropoda: Insects >... | reverse complement strand
AGTACCAGTAAAATACCGGTACAGTACAGTACAGTACAGCGCAGTAGAGTACAGTACAGCACAGTTCAGTACAGTACAGTACCAGCACAGTACAGTACAGCACAGTAGAGTACAGTACAGTACAGTAGAGTGCAGTACAGTACAGTACAGTACAGTACCAGTAAAATACCAGTACAGCAGAGTAAAGTAGAGTAGAGTACAGTACAGTACCAGTAAAATACCAGTACAGTAGAGTACAGTACAGCACAGTACAGTGCAGTACAGTAAAGTACAGTACAGTACAGTATAGTACCAGTAAAATACCGGTACAGTACAGTACAGTACAGCGCAGTAGAGTACAGTACAGCACAGTTCAGTACCAGTACAGTACAGTACAGCACAGTAGAGTACAGTACAGTACAGTACAGTACCAGTAAAATACCAGTACAGTACAGTACAGCACAGTACAGTACAGTACAGCATAGTACAGTACAGTACAGTGCAGTACAGTACAGTACAGCACAGTACAGTAGAGTACAGTACCAGTACAGTACCAGTAAAATACCAGTACTGTACAATACAGTACAGTACAGCACAGTACAGTACCAGTAAAATACCAGTACAGTACAGTACAGTACAGTACAGTGCAGTACAGTACAGTACCAGTAAAATACCAGTACAGTACAGTACAGTACAGTACAGTACAATACAGAACAGTAGAGCACAGTACCGTACAGTACAGTACAGCACAGTACAGTACAGTGCAGTACAGTACAGTACAGTACAGCACATTTATAGCCAAAGACACAATTTTTTATCAGAGTATTCAGAACTGTGGGATGTGACGCAGTGTCCTTGGTTGAGGGGTTTCCGACATTTAGAAGGATCGCAGGTTCTTTACCTTCAGTGCCAACCTCTGCTTAGGGTGCTCGACCCTGCAGATCTTTCCGAAATTTGGCAACCGCTCGACCAGCGACATGAAGGCACCTGCCAAATACCTGCAGCCCCACATTCAGCATGCAGCTCATTCTCTGCCCTTCACCAGATGATGCTGTGCCAGCTGCAGGCAAGGAGTTGCGCTGATATGCAGAGTGGCTTTGTCAGAGGGTCCAACTGAGCAAGTCGTAACATTACTTCCTACCCTGAGGACAGGAGCCGATCTTTTGCCCGAAATATGGTGCTTTGATATCTGTTTAAGCCTGGACAGATGTACGTAAATTCCACATGCTCAAGTATTCCAAAAATCAAATTGTTACGCATGTTGAATTAAAGGTGGGCCGCTATAGCTCAGCCGGTATAGCGACTAGCTACGGACTGGACGGTCAGGGAATCTAATCCCGATGGGGCGAGATTTGCCGCACCCGTCCAGACCGGCCCTGGGGCCCACCCAGCCTCCTATTCAGCGAATCCCGTGTCTTTCCGCGGTAAAGTGGCCAGGGCGTGGCGTTGACCCCCACCCCATCTAGCGGCGAGGTTAAAGGAAGAGTAGAGTTATTCATGTACCCCCCCCCCGCTCTGGACCTTCGTGGCCAGTTCTAGGGTGATATTTCTGTTACCTTGTTTTGGGTTCCGTGCGTTGAGCAATCCTAACGATCACCATTACACGGACAGACCGGCCGAATGTCTCGTTCAGTTTGTGGTGAACCCATCACATATTATTTCAAAATAACTACAATGTCTGATTTTGTGTCTGCTCATTGCTACGTGCTGCATGCTGTACATGGCGTGAGGAGGGCAGGGAGGCAACGTGTAAAGTTCTGTAATGTTTCATCAGGCACCGTGCGCTCTACAGTGTCACTGGCACAGCCGCTGTTATCAACAAGTTAGACAACATCCAATATCAGTAACACACTTTAGTTATGTCACACCCCCACCCCACCCTCCTCGTCTCTCTGTCCATCTACTTGTATAGCCCCTTTACCGGCCCATTAATCTTGCTGGCAAGATGTGAGCTGACAAACACGTGCACCAGACGGCACCGCGTCAGAAGCGCACCATACGGCACCGCGTCAAAAGCGCACCAGACGGCACCGCGTCACAGGCGCACCAGACGGCACCGCGTCAGAAGCGCAAAAGACGGCACCGCGCTCCAAAACACAGCATGTTTTAAAAACATGGCTAACACAATGCAAAATAAAGGAAACATCGACAGAGCGAAACTCTATCTAACCTTATAAAATAAAATAAAGTCATATTAAATGTTGCTGTCTGCCTGCGAGTGTTGCTTGGTGCAGCAACAGCGGAGCAGCTGTGTGAGCTTTCTGTAACATCGGAATTAAATCAAAATTGTACTGTTTAAAATTCAGGAAGTGCGGGAGGAGAGGATCCGCAGTTGAATTCTCTGGTCGCTCTGCATGTCACATAGACGGTAGGGGCAGAGGTACGACAGGCGCAGCGAGGGAAGGACACCAATTGTGTGCTGGCTGACAGTGGCACAGAGAGCACAGCGTTACAGAATGTGCTAAGGAGCGTGGATGTTTTGAGCCTCGCATTATTTTTACGGAAACAGACACGTGGCAGTATGGTTCACACGTGGTCAAGTGTTCGTCCTGAACATGACCGACAAGACGCTAGTTGTGTGGCTGTTATCTGAAGAGGGTTTATGGCCGCCAAATATTACTGGATATACGCAGGCCTAAGTCTCGGGCAAACCGACCAGTTCGGTGGCATGCAGTGACGGCCAGCAGCACCGTCACGTCGGGGCTCCTTCCCCAGCACCATTAGTTCTGCCCTTCATCTCGTATTTCGCTAATGAATGCTGACATCAGAATAGTTAATGTGTCCACATATGGAGAGCACCTGCGAATATATTGAATAAGCAGTCCGTGACAGCCGGCAAAAGGTGGTCCTCCAGCTTGGATGTTAAGCGATACACTAACAACTCTTTAGCGCAAAATCAAGACGTTACGAAGTGCTACGTAGGGCCTCGGATTTGGAGAGATCCTCGGGGATTCTAGGCGTACAGGGCGGATAATATTAAAACTGAACTTAAAGGCATGGGATGACAGTGTGTACTGGATTAATCTGGCACAGAATAGGGGCAGTGGCGGGCTCTTACGGACAACGTAACAAGCCTCCGCTCTCTTTTAAATGCGAGAAATTTCTTGACGAGCTAAGGAACTGCTAGATTCTCTAGAAGGCCTCTGCTCTGCTCCCCTGAATTAGTTAGGCAGTTAAATAGCCAGATTCCTAACGCCACGTAATGGCACAACGGATGCAATCTGACCGCGGACCGCTGTTTGCGCACCACAACATAATATCACATCACATCACATCCTGCACCATTGGTGCTCGTCACGCTCAAACGGCTCCCAATTGTTTACCCCAAACGCCCGCCGTCAATAACACACATGTGGTTGGTCCCTAGCCTACCACAATGACTACTTCGCATGCGCGACAAACACAGGATGATCGCCTATGTAGCAATACAGGCGTGCTAATACCCACCTAGTTAATCATTTTAAGTGGAAGCGCCCCTCTATTAGCCCCCACCCCACCCCACCCACCCCCTATTATTGTGCTGTACTTACATACACGACTGGCCCATATCAATAGAACAGATGTTTTGTGGTAATGGATAATTTGATTTGTTACAGTAACGCTTATTGTTCAGTAGCTTATATCAATAAATTTTCATTGCTGATATCTGAGTGCGGTTTGTTATTTTAAGGTTGAAAATTATTCACAGTAGCCAGCCTGTGAGACATTGCTACGTTGATATGAAACATTAAGGCGGTGGATTTTAGCAATCCGATAAACCGTATGTTTAGTTTAGCAGTCCGATAAACCGTGTGTTCAGTTTAGCAGTCCGATAACCCGTGTGTTCAGTTTAGCAGTCCGATAACCCGTGTGTTCAGTTTAGCAGTCCGATAACCCGTGTGTTCAGTTTAGCAGTCCGATAAACCGTGTGTTCAGTTTAGCAGTCCGATAAACCGCGTGTTCAGTTTAGCAGTCCGATAAACCGCGTGTTCAGTTTAGCAGTCCGATAAACCGTGTGTTCAGTTTAGCAGTCCGATAAACCGTGTGTTCAGTTTAGCAGTTCGATAAACCGTGTGTTCAGTTTAGCAGTCCGATAAACCGTGTGTTCAGTTTAGAAGTCCGATAACCCGTGTGTTCAGTTTCCTATTCTAACACACAACCAGCTGCACTTTAAAAAAACTCGTCCACAAAATGCGTGCCAATGAATCGTCATTAATTTTGGGCGCCTTCAAGAAGCCGCCCTTTCCTTTTGCTCCACCATGTCCATTTGGATCACCTTACTGTGAGACTGTTCAAAATGTCGGCAGCATTTATGCCCTTCAAGCTCAGTGGTTACTATAAGTACCACCAGGTTTACCACCCACAAATTCTAAGTTCTGCCCTTACAGTGCATTTATGTGTTTTGTGTGGATCTGAGAACAAGCAAAGTCAGTGGTTCTTGTCTCTATACGGAAGCACTGAATTGAAAACTAAAGACATTACTTAAATTACCGACCGAGGGGGTCACAAAACGGAGCAACAAGTGCGGTGTTGTGACGACCGAATGGCACGACATTTCAAAATTAAATACGAAATATGAATCATAAAAAAGAATTGTTTATTAAACCCTAATAGTAGCGATTAGGATGGGAGAGTATGAAAGGTGTTCACACTTCTGCCTTATACAGCAAATTAAATATACTTTATGGATTAATTAATTCTTCAGAAATGAATGTGCAATAAATTTTACTGGGAATCTAATATGTTCGTAAGGTTCATAATAGAATGTTTTACAGTTCGATGTAAGGGAACGTTAATTCTTATCTTCCTTTCGTGTTCGAGAGAATGGGTAATTTAGATAATTATTTAGAGATTACACAATACGATGGACATGAGGTGTATCAACCAGCCAAACACAATGCATTACTTTGGGCTGTGCCATGTCTCAGGTGCTTAGCTGCGACGTCGTAACGTGGAGGCCAGTTAAATCCCCTGGCCCTGAATGTAGGATTTGTGGTGGACAAGGTGACACTAGACCAGGTCAGTCTCAGAGCACGTCGGTTTTCCCCTGTCAGCAGCATTACTCCTTGCTCCTAACCACTCCCCCATGTCACTGACGGTCTGTAACCTGAGGCATGAGCCACTGGTCTTTAAACGAAATGCATGAGCTGAGCGCGAGCAGCTACATGCCCATCCGTCCACATGTTTCAGCTGAAAAACTACAAAACGAATTTCGAACAAATTTGTTCTTGTGCAAACCGCCGTAACTACCACAATCGTTGCGCCACTGTAACATACAGTCCCGACTACCCAGATTTCGACCTTTCATTATGATCCGTTTTCACACAATTTTTCGACATTTCATGATTGGTTCCGTCGAATCGGGATAAGATAACATGCCTGGTGAGCCAGCTTCCCTTACTCTCCTGCCACTGCAAAATCACTCCCCGTTCAGTTAAACTCTGTGTTTCAAATCGTGTCTTTGATTGCTTTTGTGCCGCACGGAATGAGGCCCTCCTGCGAGCATCTGGTGCTCTTTCTGCTCCCACAACAGTGTGCATTTTATTAAACATAAGTTTTGACGATTCTTATGCTGGTGTTGGAAAGGTTATGCAGTCAAACACAACTATGTCAATTAAGATGTATTTAATGGCTATACTAGACAACCACATGTTTCGGCCTTTACTGGCCATCTTCAGATTGTCTTCAAGAGAACTTAAGGTCCTACTATGTGCATTGCGCGCGCACGTGATGCAGAGATCTGTACATACGGGTCTTATTGCGTAATGTAATTTCTATACATGGTGGTATGCTCTGGCTAGAGGCACGATAGGGTCTGGTGGCTAGTGTCGAATTTGGAGTTCCTTGGTGCGCTGGTATTATGAAGAGGCGTGTTCATCTTCCTTCCTCTTAATTGGGGTCGTGTTGCGAGGAGGCCCGAAAATGACCTTGGGTGTGCGGCCCCTTGCCTGTGGGGACAGAAATGTGTGTGAGAAGGAAGGTGAATTAATCCGGCCTAATTAACATTGGAATATTTTTGCTGTATTGGAGGAAAACATAAATAGCTAGTACTTACTTATGCTCCGAGTGTTAGTGTGTTCCCAGCTCGCTCCGGTTTTACCCCTGGGTGGGTGTATGTCCATGTGGGTGGTGGCGCCACGTGTCTCATCAGTCTGATATATTGGGCACTTGTATTGTGGGAGTTTGTTATGTGTACCACTGCACTGGTACACCTTACAGTCAGAACACTGTATCTGGTACACCTTACAGTCAGAACACTGTATCTGCTACACCTTACATTCAGAACACTGTATCTGGTACACTCACAGTCAGAACACTGTATCTGGTACACTCACAGTCAGAACACTGTATCACTGTATTGGGAATGTAATTTGCTATTTTACATGCCACTATTTATTTAAGAAACTATGGTGTATTATTGTCAAAATTTTCACTGGTATTATGGCTGCGTACCGTCTTCCTAATCTGATGTGTATTTATCTTACTGACGGTTCCCGGATACACCTGTGGTTTTCTGGCACTACACGGTTGTTGCCGTGTACTGTTTCTCACTGTGTGTAGCTGTTTTGTTCTCTGCACTGCTGTTGTTCGCCGCAAGACGTTTGTCACACTATTAATCGAGTTTCTTGTTCATTTTGCCACTCCTATTCGATAAGCATACTGTAGTATTTACACTATATGTAAGTGGTGGCTTTTTTTTACACGCTCTGTAGTGTCGTCACAGATGTATATTACTACTGTTTGTGTCAGTTCCTGCCTTGCTGGAAAGGTTGCGGTGATCCTGAGTTGGGGTGGGTCAGTGTTTGTCTCTCGGCTGGTCGGGTATTGGTTGGGGCTGGGTGGGATGGGGCTTTTTATGGCTAGTGGGGTTTTAGTAAGGCATCGAAGATTTTGTTGGGGGTTATGTTAAATTCAGGTGGTTGTTATTGGAAAATTCTTTGTAGATAAAGTATCTTTCTGTGGTGTTGAGGTGGGCTCCATTACCTTGGTACTGCAAAATCTGCATTGGTTCATGAATGGGGCCAAACGGGTGTGAATGTTCCAGAGCGTGTTTGGCGTAGTTTGAAGTGTTTCTGTTGGACCTAAATGCATTTTTGTGTTCTTTAAACCTTTGTGTGAAGCTTCGTCCAGTCTGCCCTACATACGCCTTGTTGCAATCCGGGCATGTTAATTTGTATGCTCCGGGTCTGATGTATTTGTCCAGGGTTTGGGGTTTTGGCATCAGTAGTTTCTGGAGAGTGTTGTTGGTGCGCAGTGTGATTCTTAGGTCAGTCTTCTTGAAAAGGTTTGTAATAAAAGTGGTCTCTCTACCAATGTATGTGAAGGGGCCCATTTTTGCGTAGTCGTGTCTGTTTTTTTGGTTGGAGGTCATGGTAGGTTGTCTTGGGGTGGGGGCTATGTGTGTGTGGACCGGGAATACATTGTTCAGCATGATGCCATGGATGGTGTCCAATTCTTCTTTGTATTCGTCATTTTGCAGGTGGTAAGTGTTCAGCCTGTTATTTAGATACCTTATGGCAGCGTGCTTGTGTTGGGGTGGGTGGTCCGAGGAATATGGGATAATGCTGTCTGTGAAGGATGGTTTCCTGTATATGGAGGTTATCCGTTTTGTTGGGGTCTTGCGAATAGTAATGTCCAAAAAATTTATTTGGTTGTTGGATTCCGCTGGTGCTATTATTTGACGTTTTTATTGGTGACGCTTCATAAATTCTTGGAACGAGTCGGCGTTTTACATTGAAGAAATATTCCGATATCCGTCACGGTTTGATCGATCCCACCTGATCACGATCATGATCATTTGGACTCTGTCGTAAGCCTACATGTGTGTTTTGTATGAAGTTCAATCAACTGCGATAAGCTTCTAAACTACGGGCCAAATGGGTTAGGTCTATAATCCTCATTACAGACTGTTTAAAGTTGATGTCACGTGATGTCACGTCACGTGACATGACATGACGTGATAACATGTGATGTGAACATTCAAAGCAACACTGATAAATAGGTGTCTATTAGCTTTGCTGTCCTCAGTGCATTTTCTATCAAAGTTGTATGACCTCTGACCCTAAGGTCAGAACACAGCTACAGAGTGCTCATGCCGCAATATAGATCAACGCCCTAAACGTTCAGTACGAGCAGAATACAGAAAACTGTAAAACGCATAGCTTAGCTCATCTGAAAATTTCTCGCACTTCTCGCAGAACGCGCCAGCAGTAGAGAGGGCCGCTTTACGAAGTGTCTGACAGTCAGTAACCAGTCTGTGGACCGCAGCAACACAGCGACACGGATACTGCAGCGCAGCATTAACCCTTATCCTGCTAACGTGGAGAATATGGTGAGCTCCTAATAATGTCAGCAAATGGCAGATGGGATTTAATTCGGCGTTTAAAGGGTTAACTGCGAAACACTAATGACAGTCACACGTGGGTTAGTTGAAAGCCAACGGTGTGCAGTTGCACTCAGCAAATCTGCACTGCAGTGACACTAGTACACATAAACAGATTTTGAGAAATATTACGATATTGAATAGACCCTTTTCTTTCTGACTTACAACAGAGGTGCTGCACAAAGTAATGTCGCGCACGTCTAGCTAGCCACCAGGACCCCTTGGGGTTCGCGGTCCACACTTTCAGTAACATTCGACTATGCTTCCCCAGTTCTTCTGCCTACATGCCTTCCTGTCTTCTCTGTCTCTCTCTCTCTCTCGGTATGCCTCTCCTGTTTCCTTCTTATGAAGCCATCTGCTATTTACTCGTACGTTAGGCCTACCTTCCACAGCCTCTTCACTTACTGTCCCGAGTACCGAATTGGCCACGAAATGTAGAGAGCGGTCGTGGACAATGCATGACATGTTCCTGTGTTTTTGTGGACTGGCTGAGCAATTCCAACAAATGTCCTGTACCCAGATGTCTAATTACAGAAACAGAGGGCCATACCGTGACGGTGGACGGCATTCCGATATTTGCACCCTAGACACTTCTCAGGCGGTCACACCGTCAGTCCGCTGTGCCTGTTCACAACTGTGCACGTATCACAGACAGCCTGTTTTAATCTCCGTTTGAATATCTCGCCATATTAATAGGTCTACGTTGCTTTGGTCGACGTTACTCTGTCGGTCGCGCAGAACTGCGTGTTGCACATCCGTCGAAATATTTTGCTAATGATGAGGGTCAAACAATATTTCGTACATATTTTGTGTGCATTCTCATTATATATCGGCACACATAAATTTAATAAAACTAGACATAATCAATAAACAGTCAACACTATAATAGCATTCTTTTATTTTCATCGATTATGCATTTTCTAAATCGCACAAAAAATAGATATTTAGACAGAAATGTGACGTAACAACAGGAATACTGAGTCACTGGATTATTACGTCATATCACAATCTGTACGTAGCTGTTAATTTGTTTGGTCTCTATTGTGCGGTCGTATTTCTTGAAATTACAGCGTAATGGACACGATTTGGGGGGAGGGGGGGTGGTACACGTGACATGAAGTGCGAGTTTGGGTGTGTGCAGCCTTTATCCGAAGGTTTCTATGTGGACAGATCTTCAGGTAAAGGGCCAGTTATATATATATATATATAAGGGCCATTTATTTATATGTATAAGGGCCAGTTATTTATATATATATATATACAAGGGCCAGTTATATATATATAAGGGCCAGTTATATATATATATATATAAGGGCCATTTATTTATATATATATATAAGGGCCATTTATTTATATGTATAAGGGCCAGTTATTTATATATATATATACAAGGGCCAGTTATATATATAAGGGCCATTTATTTATATATATATAAGGGCCATTTATTTATATATATAAGGGCCAGTTATTTTTATATATATATACACACAAGGGCCAGTTATTTATATATATATATATATATATATATATATATAACTGGCCCTTTACCTGAAGATATGTCCACATAGAAACCTTCGGATAAAGGCTGCAGACACCCAAACTCGCACTTCATGTCACGTGTACCACCACCACTTTTATTGCACTAGATTATGTAAATTTACGTTTCTCACTCATTTTGGTAACAAAAGCCAACGCTGTAGAAGGGGGAACCACCCCAGCCGCGTGATGATACCACCAACGTTATCAGGACACACAAGTGACTGACAGAATGGGAGTGACGTCGTTTTCTGCCAGCCTCCAGCACAAGCCAAGTGCGGCCAGGGATCGTGTCTGCAGATCGCTTTCAACCGAAATTTACCGCGTCAATTCGACACGTCGTGTAAATTTGCAAGTCTCGTTAGAGCGTAATCGCCCGCAAAAAAAAAGAAAATGTGTGAGACCTGCTTGTAAAGTCGCAGTGCCAATTTTTCATACAGCAGACACCGACAGTTTCCGGCGTTCTTTAAGATGAAAAAAGGACACTGTGGGGGACCATGTCGGTCCTTCCGTCCAATCTTCCACCTGTCACTAATATCAGCAACTAAGGGGTTTCTCGGATTTTTCATGAAATTCCATACAGTTCTTAATGAAAAGTTGTCCAGAAAGCACGAATTTCGTGAAAACCGGCTCAGTGACAGTCACACTTTGCCTCATGGCGTAAATGGCTGTCTGCACTTTCCGTACTTTCATATTGGAACAAATGTCTGTGGTAAGGTTTTCCCCACGATAAGTGGGTCCCTGTCACCATGACATGGCGCGTCTTCAGGTTGTGGATGGAGGAATGGTCTCCAATACGGAATGTAGCTGCGAATAAGCAATTGCGGACAACCAACAAGGGACGGTCCTCCAGCTTGGAGGTTGGGCGAGGTGCTAACAACTCCTCACTGTAAAAAAACGTGTCATGTTACGAATCATTCAGTAAGACCTCGGACCTGGACTGATGATGGGGTGCTGAAAATATCTGGGCCTACAGGGGACGAGATAATTGGGGAGTGGAAGAGACTACATACAGAGGAGCTTAATGATCTGTACTGCTCACCAAATGTTGTTCGGGTGATCAAATCGGGAAGAATGAGACGGGCGGGGCATGTAGCACGTATGGGACAGAGAAGGGTTGTATACAGGGTTCTGGTGGGGAAACCTGAGGGAAAAAGACCACTTTTAAGACCCAAGCGTAGATGAGAGGATAATATTAAGATTGATCTTCAGGAAATGGGATGCGCGTGCACAGACTAGATTAATATGCCTCAGGATAGGGACAGTTGGCGGGCACTTGTGAATGCGGTAATGAACCTTCGGGTTCCATAAAATGCGGGGAATTTGACTAGCTGAGAACCAGTTAGCTTCTCAAGAAGGACTATGCTTCATGGAGTAAGTAATTAAATAAGTAAATTAAGGTTTTCCATCGCGAGTTTCCTCAAAATCGGAGTCGTGCAAGGCACAGCCTACTGCAGGGCGTAAATGACATTTGCCAGTTTTATCTACATTCTTTATTCAGTGTGAGAAAATTCGGTATTGGAGATGTCTACAAGATTTTTTTAAGTGACTGTACAGCGTCTCGTGAAAAAATGCTCAGTGGTGCTCTATACTTTACGCATGTACTGTCCGATGTGTGTGAAATTCTGCACATAATGTTGTGACTTTGGTACAACTGGGCGCCAGGAGGGCCGTACTGTTGTGTGCTGCGTCATGAGGTGCGCCATCTGCAGTCTTTATTACTTTCATTATTTGCTGCTCCGTCGTATCAAATTTGTGGTTGACTTTCCAGTTGTAGTCCAGTTGCTATGAGCTGTATTGTCCTGGCACCCGCCGCCTTTCATTTTGCTTTTAGATATTCAGCTTTCAATCTGTTCTGTATCAAAATTTGTCACAAATACAGGAGAAATATTTACCTGACAACTGAGGGTTGCCACTTACCTTCGACTCCTTTATCGTATTAATGCAGCTCACTCACTGACCGTCCACATCTGCCTCGCTGTAGCAGCAGGAAGTGACGAAAGAAAATTGTCAGAAAAAATGATGGCGCTCTATTTAGTGTCCATTAAACACTCTGCTCAATGATTATATTGATGATTTTATTCATTACAGAAATTTGGCTTTGGCAAGCGGTTTGACGGCTTTCCCGCCATCTTTTCCGGGCGCTGCATTCTGCGGGCTCTGTTTCTATAAAGACCTGTCGTCTTCAGACACAGCAGCTGCCACTGATCCAATGATTTCGCCTGCTCGATGTCAGACCTCACCAACAGGCGCCACAACCACAGACCATCACCATCACCATCACCATCACCATCAGCATCTCAGCACCAACAGCAACGACTCAACGCCTCCGGACAGCAGCCAGTTGCAGAAGGAACTGAGCGAACAGACAGTGTAACGGACTGTGACTGTCCGGTTGGTTAGCTGCTTGCTGACACTGGCACACCGTCACTAAGTGTGTACATGAAGACGAAGGGGTGTTCAGGCCTTCACGGCAGTTGTGCAATGAGGGCCGCTGTGGGCTATGTGGCACTGTAGTGAAGGTTCGGTCCACACTGCAGAGAAACGTAATTCGTCGGTCTTCAGGGCGACGGAAGCTGCAGTAACTGGAACCAAAGAAACAGCCAAAGGGCTGTCAGACCAGATCCGCGCTGTGCCAGGTCACGCCGCTCGGTCCGTTCGGCAACTCGTGCGTACTGACCGTACCCTTGGGCTGTCGATGCGGGGGTTGTGCTCCTTTTAACGACTTGTCTGTTGGACGGCGGGCCTTGACGTGGTGATACGGGGACCTGTGCTACAAGTGGCAATATTAACTTTGGTGCCGGAAGCTGGGGAAGGGGGGATTGGATAAGATGGTCTGACCCCACAGTGAGTTAGACTGCTAGCACCAGCATTCGCGACAGTGGGTTAAGCGTCGCTTAGCCTATAAGGTAGGTTTAAGGGAATCTGGGCTTCTCAAAGCTTCGGAAAGTGGAAGAGCGAATCGGGCTTACACCGATAGCATGAGAGTTCTTTATACTCACTCGGAACCGCACGGGGCACACCAGTGCGCTTCGTGTGGCATGGAAATTGGCAGTGTGCGTTCCGTTTGTTTCATTGGCCAGTGCAAGATGTGCGGATGGCGGACATGCAGCACGCAGCTGTGGGAACGTGACAGTCACATCGTTTTGCCAATGGACACAACAACACATTCCTAACACTGGCAGTACGACCAGCTGTGCAAACACAAACACGCTACTCCCATTTCCCTCCACCGTGAAGATGGAGGAAGTACGCTCCCCGAAGCGTTAGTAACAACCCATCAGGCTGCACAAGCCCACATTTTCTAACGTGTGTACGAAATGGCACTGAAATACGCGACGACGCGGCCGACAGCTGTCACACACCGCGCGATGTCCGACCGTCACCAATAACTTTGCACGTCATAGGTTATTTACGCTTATTCCGCCCAGTGCATGTTTAAACACGGTCTTTTGTACCAAGGATGTCCAATAAGTAAAGTTCCCTAGGTCATCAGCAGTAAGTGATAAGTCGTCATTTCAACATTAAATTGCCTCATTCATCACCATGCAGTGCCGCTCTTGTCTTTGTTCCATGTCGGCACTTGACGTGCACAAGTTCCGTCGGGCCAGCAATGAGGACCAAACGGCTGCACACATTCAAGAATAGCCTTTCCACTTCTGCATTATTGTGGAATATTCCAAATGGGACAAACGCGTCACTATGCCGGGGGATTGTGTTTAGAAATAATTATACGGCAGTGGAACAAACGAGACACCTTTAATGTTGTAATTACTTATCGTTAAGCCTTTATCGCCGAACTGAATAGTCAAAGCAAACCGCGCCACCGAAAGTGAGACATCACAGTACTAACACGAACACAGCTATTCCATACCCATTGCCTACAGAGTGACTGTGAAGTACATAAACAAAGTTAAATGGCTGTTATCTCGCGAAACTGTTGCCCGTCGTTTCTCGCTGTCACAATTGCGAAGAATTGAACTTCATGCAAGGTGGATCAGCACAGAGTTGCGTTTCCTATTCGTGCGTGGATTACCATCCATTTTACTGGTGGGTGGACTGACGGGTGAAGAGGGACACACTGTTAGTCACGCCCACCCTATATAAGTGTTAAACCTTAAGACGTTCCGGCATTTTTGCTGTTACTTTGACGTGCGTTGTGTTTCGTTTCTTAAGATGAAATTGCTTATGAATTAATTTCCTATTTCACCACCTTCTGTCACGCAATGTATTCACATTTACACGGTCATATAAAAATCTTCGGTTTTTTATAATAAAATCAGGCTGCATTGTGTGTGTGTGTGGGGGGGGGGGGTTACTCAGCGCCATGGTGTCTACAGTATATATTGCGTTGACGGCAGAGCATGGAGCAATGCTGATACTGTGACACTGACAGCAGGAAACACTAGTACTCAGAGAGAAGCACGTCCCAGTCTTTGAATTTTCCATCTGATAAGACTACAAGGTTGGTCAGGCAAATGAAAATGTTACAACGACAACAAAAACAACACATACAAATGGTCGGTTTGTTAAATAGCTACGTGTTTCGGCAGAAGTCGACAATCATCAGGCCAATCTATACAATACAATATTTTAATTCAAGGTAAAGAATGCAAAAACGCTGCATTTTTGTATTCTTTTTAAATATTTCACAGACCGTCCTTATGGTCGCCCTTTGACCGAAACATGTAGCTATTAAGCAAGCACAGTTGTGTTTGACTGGTCATTTGTAAGTGTTGTTGTTGAAATTTGCAGCTGTGGAACACAGCGGAATGAATGTTATGACTGACAGTGTGCAGCTGCGGGCACAGCACGTGCTGTGTGCGGTACATTTGGCAATATGCCGAAAATGACAGAGCTGTGCCGACAGCTTCTGGTAACGGTTCGTGCACATCGCATGTGCAGTAACTTAAGTTACTTTTGAAAAGCCATTATTAATTATTTGCATGTGTGATTATTTTGGTTTTCCCATAAGTATGCAATCTTCCAAGCACGCAGTATTGACAATTCAAGTTCCTATCTCATAGAAAACACACAGCACCACCATCACAAAGACTAATCAAACAATGCAGTATAGGGAGATGACTGCTGTTTGTTCTGAGAACAACACTAAAGACACAAATACAGTGTGTGAACAGAACGTTTATACAACGTTACAGCAGGCGGTACACACAGAACGACCGCACTTTTGAGAGTAAATAATGTTAAAACAATCTGAACGTTGCATAAGGAAAACGCGGTCCATGGCGTGACAGCATGCCATTTACACAAGCACTTCTTAAATACACGAGTAGTCCGGATCTGTTGCCACTGATTACAGTGATGTTGCCAGGTCACGCGAGCAACTGTTAAAGGAAGGTAACAGCGATGGAACACGATTAAGCATCACGCGAAAGGCAGCTGAGTATCTCCACAATCGGTGTCATCCAGCAGCTGTCCCTGCGCCTGGCAGTCAGTAACAGGTTCTCACAGCGGTGTTGCTGAATGTGACGCCGTGTCCTTGGGCTTGCAGTTCGAAAGGGACATCTTCAAGGTCAAGCAGTATTGACCTTGAAGATGGAAGAATTACGATTTGTCGAAACGTCGGAAAATAAGATAGAAACCCAAAGACACGGGAAGAAGACAGGAGCAATAGTGGAATGATACTGGCAGGGGAGAGACCAGTGTCAGTGCCACTTGTCCACCGCAAATGTAGAGACAAATATCAACCGAAATCAGTGATCGCTGTTTGTTCTCGGATCCACACAAAACACATCAATCCAGTGTGTGGGCAGAACGTGGAGTTTGTGAGTGTTAAACTGGCGGTATATATATAGTGGCCACTGGTGAGGCCGTAACGTGCAAGGCAGCACTACGTCTGGTTGCCTGTGTTCTGTAACGTACCGTTATGAGACACAATTTGCATGTGAAACTGTTAATAGGTCAAAATCAGATGAGTTCTGCCGTTAGCATTACTGAACTGAATTCCTTTTGCACGAGTGGCTGTGCTAACAGCCGCAGTACCGGCATTTGATGCAAGGCAGCTGCGGAATTCTGTAAATCTTGCGCTGGTCTGTGATAAATCTCAGGCACAGGATAACCAACTCGCGATGACGCAAATAATGTGGCTTTCATGACGTCACGGACTGATGCTGAATGCTGGACCGCGGGAACCGAACAGCTGTAAGGTGATGAGATCTAAATTACCTCTCCCAAATCCGCCATTTTCTTTGTTAACAATTTATTGTACAGCAAGTCACATGAGTCTCGAATCACAAAGCGTCAGCCCCGCTCGGTTTTAAAGCCGATTCATTACAAGAAGCACGCAGTATCACAACCAGTCAATATCATCACGCACGTATCTTCATTACTGGCCTCCACAAGCTGTCACCGTAGGCTACTGCGCTCTGCTCAATCCACGGTCCGCATCACACCGTGTATTTATATTCCGACCCGTTTAAAGCCCAGCGGTCACTATATGTACCGCCAGTTTAAAACTCTCAAATCCCACGTTCTGCCCACTCACTGTATTTATATGTTTTGTGTGGATCTCAGAACAAAGAGCGATTATTTCCCTATACAGCATTAACTGGCTGGTATATATATATATATATATATATATATATAGAGAGAGAGAGAGAGAGAGAGAGAGAGAGAGGAGAAATGCAAACACACTCGGTCTAAACACAATTTTATTTTACGGGTAAAACCAGCTACAAGTTTCGGCCACAGTCGGTAGCTATCATCAGGCTGATCACACATAGCCTATATAAAGCAAATATTTACAGCCGCGTTGATGGTTAGAGACCTCGAACCCTACGAATATAGTGTTATGTAATATACATAAAATATGTATCTTAACTATAATCATACATATACATATGTATCTATAATTTAATATTACATAACAATATGTTCGTAAGATTGGAGGTCTCTAACCATCAACGCAGCTGTAAATATTTGCTTTATATAGGCTATGTGTGATCAGCCTGATGATAGCTACCGACTGTGGCCGAAACTTGTAGCTGGTTTTACCCGTAAAATATAATTGTGTCTAGACCGAGTGTGTTTGCATTTCTTGTTATAAAGCAGACACAGCGTGAATAAACCGCCTTCAGATTGTACAACTGGGGTTATAATTAGTCTTTGAAAAGTTGAACGCTGCTATATCAGATACGACTCGAGTGGCTGGAACGTTCAATCTTCTACGAAAGTAAAAGAAAAGAAAGACCGGCAGTCTGGTCGCCATTAGACTGCCTTAGATACTGCACAAGAGATACGAATTTTGTTAGGCATGTACAGACGGAGGGACGGACAGTGTGGCTACAACCCTCTGCCTCACTGCATTGCAATTACTCGAATATCAGAAGGGGAGCAGCAAGAAAAGACAAACTCTTCAGAACGTCTTCGTTTAGCCTCATACACGCTAATCTGGAGGTATTTAGCTTCCATACACAAACATTTCCCCTCCTCATTTTTATACTCAATACCGTTCAAGCTCCAATTCACGCAATAACAGTAACTGTGATTTGTTCAGGCGAACAGCTGCTGGCAGCGTTCATCACAGCAACGTCTGATGCCCGTCCAACAAAGCATAAATGAAATATGTGCATAGGAACGACCAACCTGCTGCTCTGAACCTTAGGGGTTAGGGGTTCAGTCACTTGCAGTGGCGCGTTTGTTCATGGCTTTCCTCAGGATCTCGAACAAAACTAGCAACTTGAAAGTGCACCACGATCAGTTAACTCTATGCAGATAATTAATCAGCAGTCAACAAATTCCCCATACATTACGATACCTGACGGTTCACCTGTTACTCCTGTCCTGAGACAGATCAACCCAGTGCACGTCCCCAAATCCTACTACTTTAACATCCACATTAGCAGTGTCCTCCCATCTACGCCCGGGTCTTCCAAGTGGGCTCTTTCCTTCAGCTTTGCCCCACCAAAACCCGTATATATTTCCCTTCTCCTGCACGTCTGCTAAATGCCCCGACCCGGCACACACCGTGCAGCTCCTCCAGTCCCCAGTTCTCCCTCCCTCCCTCCCTAACTCCCCCTTCCGCAGCAACCCCCATTCAAAAGGCCACAACAACAAACTTCATAACCCACTTTAACCCACGTCTCTTCTCGAAAAGAAAAAAAAAAAATCCAGCTTATGGCATCAGCAAACGTGTGCGCGCGCCTCAACTTCGCCGTTTGGAGTGACCGATTCTGAAGAAACTTGGGATGTAAGTTACGCCTTTGATGCCCACCGAAGTACGTCCTCTTGAATTTCGTACAGTTACAAATAATACAGCTGATGGGCAACTTTCTGAGGCCGGACAGGCACCAGCGACAGTAACAAACTAGACTCTACCAACAAACGTAAACTCACAAGAAAATCCGTTCAGCGGTTCGAAGTTCTTTTTGACAGACGGACGGACACAAAGACAGTAAGCGCGCTATGCGAGGATGCTAACAGAACTTCTGCATACATTTCGAGGATCTGTTGCTCGCATCACACACTAAGGGCTCATTCACACTGCAGGCCGAGCCGACCCGAACCGGACCGATTCGGCTTGGAAAACAAACTTACGTTACGAAATGGAAGCATTCACACTGCACGCCCAACCGAGCCGGACCGAGCGTGTTCACTGGCTGATGTTTGTTTTCACTCGCCAGCCGACGACCGATTCTGTTACGCAAAAGGTCTAACTTCCTGGAGCTGAAGTGCGTGTGTTTTTTTTTTTTTTGGCAATGAGTGCAAATACATTGGATTGCGAAGTTTTAATCAGTGCTATGTATTTAAGACCGGCTTTGTGGGAACAAAGTGACAAAAACTATCAAAACAGAGACCTTAAACGGAAACTGTGGGAAGAAGTGGCTGCTGAATGTGACTCGTCTTGTAGGCAAAAATATTATTTTTTGATTTATTGATTGCAATTCAGTCATGTCATGTGTTGAGGGAATAATACAAAAAGTAATTTACGATTAATTATCATTTATCAGACACAGTACACGACCATCACACATAATTTCGTCACTATTACACATCAGTCCGCACTGTTACAATCAATGACTGTTTTCAGGCGGTCGACAGTGAATGCATCTCTTATCCTTCTTGCCCTCAAATTTGATCTGTTATTAGATCGTGTGACTTGACGTTCAGGTTCGTCAATACTGGTACTGAATGAATCTTCTAGGTTTTGTAATTCCAAGAGAGATGCCTCATCTGCACCTTCTCGTTCTATGACTGTGTTGTGCAGAACACATATACATTTTACAATCCTGTCCGCCATATTAGGAGATGTTTCGATAGGCTTGTTTAATATTCTCCATTTACATGCAAGTATTCCAAAGGCAACCACTCTCCTACCCCTGCTTAGACGGTAATTAAAGAGTCTCCGACACTCAGTAAGCTGTCTTCTGGGATATGGCCTCATAAGGTAACTAAGCAATGGATATGCTTCATCCCCTAGTATCACAAACGGAAGTTCCACATCTGACAGTGGTAGTTTCTTAGCATGAAGCATATTGAAATTATTGCTGCTTATAAACTGATACAGCGAAATGTGACGAAAAATCCCACCGTCTGATTGCTTTCCAAGCACCAACATCAATGGCAATGAATCTATACCGGGCATCGGCAGGTCCTTGAAGCACAATACAGTAGTAATGCTTATAGTTGTAGTGCATGCTGCCTGAATTTGATGGGACATTTCAGCCGTATATGCTTTCCATCAGTACTGCCTACACAGTTCGGAAAATTCCACATAAGATAGAACTCGTTTGACATCGCAAGTAGCATTTCTGTTGTAGGTACAGGCATATGAAGAGGGGCCATGGTTTTCCAAATAGCTTCACAAACCTCTTTGATTATGTAATGAACAGCAGAAATTCCGAGTCTGAAGGAATCTGCCAGGGCTGCATAAGACGCACCGGTTGACAAGATCCTGCATTTACACACGTAATGAAAACGCATTCCCATGCTTTTTATTTGACAGGCAAAAATTTGAAGAACAAATGGAAACATCTCAGGGACAACTTCTGTGCAGAACTCAACAGAATGGATGCAAATAAATCGGGAGATCCTGGTTTATCTCCCAGCAAAAGGGAGTCTCAGTGGAGGTGATTTAGGATGTTGCTTTTTTTTTAAAATTACTTCGACTGCTAGAAAAATGGAAAGCAACATGCAATTGCAATCTAAGCAACTTGATCGGGAGTCAACAGAGCCTGAAAAAGACATCTGCACTAGTATTGACGATGATTTCGTTGCTGAATGCTCTTCTGCTGACAATTCAATAAACACACCAGCACCATCGGAGACGTCTCGGTCGTCTGCTCAGCGAAGGTCGAGGCCTAGAACTGGAACGCGCGCATTGGAGGAAGCGATGATAGAAAATGAAAGGAAGAAACTTGATCTGATGCAGTCAATGGGCAATGGACGTGAGGACTCGGACATGACATACCACTTCTTGATGAGTCTCTGGGAGGTTCCCAGAGAAACAGACTTCCAGAGGACAGGCAAATGTTCCTCCGCGTGAAAATTCGAGAGATGATATTTCAGGAGACCCAAAAACAAAAAGGGACCCAAAGTAGCACCAGTTCATCTCAAATGCAGCTCTTTCTTTCATTACGAGGATGGAAGATCGAATCAAGGAGAAAGAGGCCAACACTTGACGGCCTAATCATTTTTCCAGACTTTCAGCGAGTAACAACTGTGTTGTATTCGAAGCTACTTGTTTTTCCATTATCCAACATCCCACACTTGTGGGTTCCTTATCATTGCCCTATTTAAGTTCACGGTTATTAAAGAACATTTAACTGAACTGACAAATAGACATACAGTTATAATAATGTCTTACCTCACGTAACAGATTGTTACGTATAATAACACCAAACATTACAATAAATATATTACGCAATTATGGTCCTGTTCTGCAGTTCTTATCTTACGTCAGTGTCACCATGAGCCGCTACTCAGGGCTAATGGACTTTCGAAAATTTGTATTTTGCTTCTTAATTGATGTGTGAATTAACTCTAAAATATACTTAAATGTGTCTGAGCTAATTGTGAAGAACCCCCAAAACCTTTCTTCGTCTTTAACTAAGTCATCTATACGATTACGAAACTGGCCGAGACTTTCAGGCTTATATTGTGCACCCAGGAACGTCTCTTTCTAGTATATAAGAGGCTTCTCCACCAAATATTGTCCATTAATGAAAATAAATGCACTTGGTTCGACATCCTCGCAGTTCAGAAATGTCAGCTGCACTGCTTTCAGTTCGGGTCGGCCCGGCTTGCAATGTGAATAGTCACTCGCTCAGCCCGGTTCAGCTCGGTCCGGTCAGGTTCGGCTCGGCTTACAGTGTGAATGAGGCCTAAAAGCTGGAAGTGTGGACAGACGCCACACGTGCCGCCCCCCACCAGCAAACACACACACACACACACACACAAACACACACACACTCACTCACACACCACAACACACACACACACACACACACACACCAATACAACAACAGGAAGGCCCTACGGTGCAAATTAAAACTGCTTGCTCCCACAATGCCACGCAATACGCCGAAACTAATTAATCCTCTAAAGACTGACATTAACTTGAATTAAAATATGCAGTTTGAACTGCGCAGCAAACACAATCCATCTGGGTTGGAAAGTTACAGCAGTTTCAGGGAATAATCGCTACTTGTCCTGAAATTCAAGCACAATACTTCAGTGCACTCTGAATATCACACAACGTAACCACAGCACTTGGAACGTAGTGTTCATCCACACAACACACTGCAGTGTATAGTTCTGATGACGGACTGGACAATCCGTGGTTCGATTCCAGATAAGGGTTGGAAATTTCTCTCTTGTCCAAAATGTCCAGACCGGCATTAGTACTGCGTAGCTTTCTACTCAATGGGTGCTGCAGGGTGGCCATGCTCTATCCACCTAGAACAAAGGGACCGGCGGGTTAGGTTCACCAATCCCCTGTATCTAGTGCCGACTGGACCAATGTGACACAATCCGGCCTCGCGATCGTGGGGCATTACAGCATTAGCAGTTTTAAAAGTACGCACTGTTATACCGCACAAAACTGTCGGGCTGATTTCATATTTAAAATTGGAGAACATCGTGCAAGATTTCGCTGAACAAAAGCGAGAAAAATGTAATGAGGTTTGAATTTTTGTTTTGTACAATTCATCCCGTTGTGGCATATCGTACCTTACCGTACCTTATCATATGAAAAGTGACATACCAAGTGTTGCGGTCAACCGCAACGCTACATGTTCCGGTCGTACTGACCATCCTGACTGTAAAAATCAGAACTCAGTATGCAGCTGCCACACACACGATAACAACAAGCGCAATCTTTTGTTGATTTAAAAATTTACTATATACCAAGAAAATGCCAATATAAATAGTGCTGACAGGCTTCGCTGTCGGGCGCAAAATCGTAAAAAGCAGACATGGAAGACAATAAACAAAAACAAAGAAGAACCATTTTTTTATGTTAAATAGAACTTATGATCGCTCACAGGAACATCAGGCGGTAAGTCCGCGAGTTAAAATAAGGATTTTAACAACTTTTAGAAGAACATGAAGACACACAGGATAGACACGAAATAAAAGAAATTAAAAATATTTACATTTTAATTGCTAAGTAAATATTATTATGACTACTGCAATTGGTGAGACCTCGCATATTTAAAATATATGTGCATTTTATTTCGAGTTTTAAAATCATGTATTTAATGCCTTGGACGGTCAGTACGACCGAAACACGTAGCATTTATTGACGGGACAAATAAAATTGGTTGCGCTTGGTGGCAGAAAGCAAGTCAGTTTCAATAATCAGAATCGTTAGGTCTAAATTTTTTTAGATTAAATACAAAATATTTTTGAGTGACTGCTTGATTAAAAGTAAATAAAAAACTATCAAAACTGACCTTTTTAATTTCTCATAAAAACTCACGTTTATACAACAAAACAATAGTCCTTTTTGTGCCTCGCACAATAACTTTCAAAGGCCCGCCATGAGAATCGCAATCTGGCCCCGCGTTTGCTAAGACCGGCACTGAAGCCTTCGTGATATTAGAGGCAGTTTACCTTTGCCCCACTTACGATACACTAACGCGTCGCATTCAAGTCGTTTCCACACGAAGATACTTGGTATAAAAATCCCTCTCAGTAATTACTGTGCTGCACTCATGTCGAATATGGTGAAATGGCTTAAGACTGCCATAACAAAAGGTACTCTCAAATTCAGATGCAAGGTTCGCGCACCGGTGTCGCTAAAGAGGTAAGCCTGTGTTCTGGGATTAGACGCTGTCTTCGTAGCCAGATGGCACTACCATACTTCAAACCATCGGGAACTACAGCCGCAACGATTCAGTAACATCGCGGGAGACCTGAATCTTCTGCTCAGAACACACATCCACTTCGTTATGCGATCTGTATACGAAGAGCGCTCTTTATCCGTCTATAGCAATTTAAAACTCTGTAATATAAAACCCGCGGAAATTTCAACGTGAAGTTGCTAGCATAATCGATCCAGCAGAGCAATATTCTATCCTGTAAAAGGAGGTTCGTCAGAAATACATACCGTCAGTATGAAAGTGTTCGGATGTACAAGCGTAATCATACACTGCTCACCATTCAGTCACACAGGCTGTTGTTGAAACCCCGGCGAATGGCGATAATGGACGTTGACCTACACGCCCGTACAGGCTAGTCCGTAGTATCAACTCACACAGTCCAACAATTCATTGTCAATTTTAAAAAAAAAAAAAAGTTACACGTGTACTTAACACCAAACTTACCTACAAGACACACACTTAACTCATGACAACAGACAGTGGCGTACCCAGGAATTTTGTTCCGGGGGTTCAAAAAAATTCAGTTGAGGACAGAGAACGGGAATGTGGGGGCGGCAGCCCCCTAGTCAGGGGTTCTGGAGGCAGCTGTAATTTGGTACAAGACATTTAATTTCATATAGTAAAATTGTCTTAATTTTTGGTACTTTAAGACTTTATGATGACAACCAATTTATTTGTCATTGCTAATGTAAAACAATTGCGAACATAGGTAGTTTTAGAATTTTGCTGCCTTTTTTCCGAACATCTTGGGGTGTTGGCGTCCTAAATTCAGCATTTTTTTTAACAGTTATCACAATCGGGATGAGTTTGACACGATTTTGGAAGGCCTTCGAAATTTCGAGGGGGGTTGAACCCCTCTCCCTCGGTACGCCACTGACAACAGCAACTCAAATACTGTATTTCAATGTATAAAACTTTCCCGCAGAAAAGTGGCGGCTTTATTGATGCATCATGGGACATCAATTTTCATTTCTACCAACGGAACACGTTTCAATTTCCCGCCAACCAATCATCCGCTGTCTCTGCACTTTAAGACCGACACGTCACTCAACTAATAGCAGTAGCTAATTCATTTTGTTCTCAACTGCACAGTACGTACAATATCAATTAAGCGACAGCTGACAGTCGTCGTCATTTTGACGGCTACTCAAACCGCACTCCCATTATTAAGAGCGCGGATGCAGTACAGTTCATGTTCCGCCTGCCATCTGGTGGCTGCGAGAAGCGCTACTGCACGTACTTGTGGAGAACTAACAAAACGAAAATACACCGCTGAACTTCCGATCAAGCCTATGTTTGGGGAGGGCGGGGTGTTACACTCCTCACGTGTGCAGTCACATTATTCGCAGACTTCCCGCACGTGGTCGAGCGGCTATTAACTATCGCGCACGCACAATGCATCACGAAATTATTGAAGTTCAAGGCCCATTTCTGCCTAGCGGCGCTCTTTCAACAGCTAGTTGGAATAATCGCCCATTACATGCAAACTTGTAACGTCCTTATACATACCTTCATTGGCTACCATGTACCAAACTGCAATACGCCCAACATAATTCAGACGAACCGCTGATCCCTAATACTGGTTGAAATTAACCCATCCCCCTTGTTACCAAACTTCGTTAAGTATAAATATGCAAATCCCAACAGAATCTCACTTGTATACATTATAAACTGCGCGCATTCCGGACTTCGGGATATTTTGCGGCTTAGGTTGGCGTATCATCAAGTTACATACTCCGACGCATTCGCTCTAATTCCCCCTTCATCGGCAGTTCCATGACTTGCGAAGCACTTATCACTTTACTACCGAGCGTTATTTACGGCTCGGCTTCAATACCGCATACTGCGTGAGCCACGGAAATCTAAGTCCCACCTACAAACGTCTCTGCAGTCTGGCACAGCCTTTTTACACTGTTGGCAATATCCTCTCCACAATAGGCCGACGTTCCTTGGTATTTTGAAGAATGAGGTACAACGCAAAGGAATTGGGTGGAAAAAGTAAAATCATCCAGTGATAAAAATTCTTTAATCACGTGATAAGCACAATAGATATGTGTGCAACTGATAAAACACTTCCCATTCTTATAAATCAATGCATATGGTTAGTCCATGCACAGATCAGCTCCAGCAATGAAATTAGGTTACATGAAGGGCTACACAATATCGGTCACACATCACACTGGCACACACCACTTCAAAAAAATCAGGTACAGCTTCTAACTATGCAAATGATGTCAGTCAAAATGTCAAACCACAGATTTCTCCAGATGCTCGAGATTATGAGTTCATATCAAAATAGCAAAACTTTAATCACTTATGTTGACAGGCACAACAAACCAACTAAACCTTCAATCATTTTCAAAAAAAAAAAAAAAAAAAACCTTTTTTCTTGCTTAACACCCAAAACCCCCCCTTTCAAAACAATTTTTTCTTATTGTTCTACACTGGGAGCAAACCTGCGAAAGAAACATTTT
>Ga0131853_10004240_pt1 | contig 25698 bp, 21 predicted proteins | sample TergutLab28metaG_FD_92764 | JGI IMG/M metagenome (GOLD analysis project Ga0131853, IMG submission 92764) | Labiotermes labralis P1 segment gut microbial communities from Petit-Saut dam, French Guiana - Lab288 P1 (version 2) (version 2) | ecosystem: Host-associated > Arthropoda: Insects >... | reverse complement strand
ATGGGGTAGATTAACTTCTTACTTTTCAAGTTAATCTACAATAATAAACAAATGTTAAATTTCTTACGGCATTTCTTTTTATGTAAGTAGTATACCACCGATTATAAAATAAATAAACAAAAACCGGAAAGAAATCTCTCTCCGGTTTTAAACTTGTAACTATATAGCTAAAAATACCCCAACTAAGCCTTTCTATTGGTATAAGAAGTATGAAGGAGCTTATGGGCCTTATGGCCGCCGGGTTCACCAAGGAAAGAGCCGTAGATCTCTTTGACCACGGGGTTGTCGTGGCTTTTTCTAAGGGGCACATCGGCCTGGTCTTCTTTGTACAGGGCCTTGGCACGCAGGGCTCTAAGGTCTGTGTTATTGCGTACATAGCCGGGTTGGTAGGGTTGGCCGCCGCCGTTTACGCAGCCGCCGGGGCAGGCCATCATTTCTACAAAGTGGTATTCGGCCTCACCGTTTTTTATGCTTTCAATTAATTTTCTGGCATTGGCAGTGCCGCTTACTACGGCTACTTTCAGCTTCTTATCGCCGCCTAAGTCATACTCTGCTTCCTTTATGCCGGCCACACCGCGCACTGCGTTGAACTCCACCTGCTCTAAGGGTTTGCCGGTTACTATCTCTGTTACCGTTCTTAGCGTAGCCTCACACACACCGCCTGTGGCGCCGAATATGTGCCCTGCTCCCGATGCTATGCCAAAGGCCGGGTCAAAGTCATCGTCAGGCAGCTCCTCAAAAATAAGGCCGGTTTGTTTTATCATCAGCGCAAGCTCGTTGGTGGTGATAACTGCGTCAAGGTCGGGATAACCTGAGGCGTTTTGATGCTCTCTGGTTATTTCGAATTTTTTGGCTGTACACGGCATTACAGAAACCACATACATATCTTTAGGGTCTATGCCTTCTTTTTCGGCATAGTAGGTTTTCATGAGCGCGCCGTACATCTGCTGTGGTGACTTACAGCTGGAAAGGTTTGGCAAAAGCTCAGGATAGTTATGCTCGCAAAACTTAACCCAGCCCGGTGAACAGGACGTAAACAGAGGGAAGGGCCCGCCTTCTTCTAAGCGCTTAATCAGCTCCGTGCCCTCTTCCATAATGGTAAAGTCCGCAGCGGTTGGTATGTCAAAAACTTTATCGAAGCCTAAACGCCTAAGAGCCGTTACCATTTTCCCCGATACATTAGTGCCTACAGGCATACCAAAGCACTCACCAAGCTGCGCTCTGGTGGCCGGTGCAGCGGCTATTACTACATGTTTAGCCGGGTCAGCTATGGCCTCCCACACTTTTTGGTGGTCGTACTTTTCAGAAAGTGCGCCTGTCGGGCAGACTGACACACACTGGCTGCAGTAAATACACGGCTGTGTGTCCAGCGGCAAATCAAAGGGGCTGCCTATCTGGGTTTTAAAGCCGCGGTAGTTGGCGCCTATTACGCCTACCGCCTGGTTATGTTTGCAAACTGCCACACATTTACGGCAGAGTATACACTTTGAATTATCTCTGATCAGATGCGGCGCCGAATCGTCCGGCTCACCCTTTTGCTGGGCAAACTTATGCTGGTCTACCTCATATTCATTGGCTAAGGTTTGCAGCTCACACCTTAAACTGCGCTCGCAGGACAGGCAATCCATCCTATGGTCGGACACTATAAGCTCAAGTGTCATTTTTCTTGCTTTTCTTAGTTTTTCTGTGTTAGTCATAATTTCCATGCCCTCAGACACAGGATGAACACAGGCAGCTACTAAGTTTCTGGCGCCTTTTATCTCCACCACGCAAATGCGGCAGGCACCTATCTCATTTATCTCTCTTAAGTAGCAAAGAGTAGGTATACGGATTCCCAGTTTATGTGCAGCATCAAGCACTGTTGTGCCTTTGGGTACTTCTACCGTCAATCCGTTTATCTTTACATTTACTGTTTCCATATATTACCTCCTAAAAGGGTTCATAAAAATGGTAAAGCCATTTTTATGAGTCTGCTGTAGGCATAAATCGCCTTGTGTGCTTACCTTATGCCAATCCTAGATTAAAACCTGTAGTTTGAGCGCCGCCCCAAAAGCGCGAGGTGAAGCGCTTTTAGGGTAATTTTAGGCGTGAAAAAGTACATGATTTTAATCAGGATTGGTATTAGGCTGCGCGCAGTCAGCCGATTTTCCTCGGCCCGGCTTTGCCGGGCCCGCGGATTTTAATCGCGCTTTGCGCGATATTATAGTGGAATTCCTTTGAAACAGTATCAGAAATTTAGCTTGATAAATTTCTGATACTATTTCAAAGGTAGGCTACGGGCGCGTTAGCATCCCGGCCTAGTTCTACAAAATAGTTACATATGTAACTATTTTGTAGAACTTCCACTATAAAAACTAAAAACATCTATCCCTTGACCAAATATATTTACTGCTTAATAATTGCATTAAACTTACATTTCTCTACACAAACACCGCATTTGATACATTTTTCATCTATATGGTGCAGTTCTTTTACCTTGCCTGATATGGCATTTACCGGGCACACTCTGGCGCAGATGGTACAGCCTATGCACTTGTCCGCAAGTATTGTATATGTCATTAGATCTTTGCACATACCTGCCGGGCATTTTTTATCCTGAACGTGGGCCACATACTCATCCCAGAAATAGTTTAGCGTAGATACCACAGGGTTTGGCGCTGTCTGACCCAGAGCACAGAGTGAATTGCTCATAATATGCTCGCTTAAGGTTTTTAAGGTTTCAAGGTCTTCCATTTCACCTTTGCCGCTGGTAATCTTTTCCAGTATCTCCAGAAGCTGTTTGGTGCCTATTCGGCAGGGTGTACATTTACCGCAGGACTCGTCCACCGTAAAGTCAAGATAGAACTTGGCTATGTCTACCATACAGCTGTCCTCGTCCATTACTATCAAACCGCCGGAGCCCATCATTGAGCCTACTTCGCTCAGTGACTCATAGTCTATGCCTACATCCAAAAGCTTAGCCGGTATACAGCCGCCGGAAGGGCCACCCGTTTGTGCTGCCTTAAATGCTTTGCCGCCCGGTATACCCCCGCCTATCTCTTCTACTATCTCTCTAAGGGTAATGCCCATCGGCACTTCCACAAGCCCGACGTTTACTATGTTGCCGCCAAGCGCAAACACTTTGGTGCCCTTGGATGTTTCTGTGCCCATACCGGCGAACCACTCAGGCCCTTCCATAATTATTCGGGGTATGTTAGCATAGGTTTCTACATTGTTAAGCACAGTGGGTTTGCCGAACAGCCCTTTTACCGCCGGGAACGGCGGCCTTGGCCTCGGTTCACCGCGGTTGCCTTCTATAGAGGTCAGCAGTGCGGTTTCTTCGCCGCAAACGAAAGCACCGGCACCCAGTTTTACTTTCATATCAAAAGAGAAGCCCGTACCCAGTATGTTCTCGCCTAAAAAGCCCATTGCTCTGGCATCATCCAGCGCTTTTTGGAAACGCTGTACAGCCAGCGGATACTCGGCTCTCACGTATTTAAAGCCTTCGTCAGCGCCTATGGCATAGGCAGCAATAGCCATTGCCTCTATGAGCACATGAGGGTCGCCTTCCAGCACTGAGCGGTCCATAAACGCACCCGGATCGCCTTCGTCAGCATTACAGCAGACATATTTTTTGCCCGCCGGTTCATTAGCCGCAAAGCTCCATTTTAAACCTGTCGGGAAACCCGCACCGCCGCGGCCCCTAAGCCCCGAGGCCTTCATCAAATCTATTACTTCTTGCGGGGTCATCTCCGTCAGCACTTTACCCAGCGCCTGGTAACCGTCCACCGCTATATATTCATTAATGTCTTCCGGGTCGATTACGCCGCAGTTATGTAGTGCTACCCGCACTTGTTTTCTAAAAAAGTCTGTTTGCTCAAAAGGCTCTATAACACCGTGTTTTTTAGACTCATCGTAAACCATATCATCTACTATACGGCCCTTTAGAACATGCTCCTCAAAAATACGCTCCACGCCTTTTTGGTCCACCATCTGGTAGAATATACCCTCAGGGTATACCACCACTACAGGGCCAAAGGCGCACAGGCCGAAACAGCCTGTTTTTACCACCTTTACCTCTTCGTGCAATTTGTGCTCTTTAAGTTTTTCATCCAAGTATTCGATAAATAAATCGCTTTTGCCGGAGTGACAGTTGGTTCCGGCGCAAACCAGTATATGTGAACGATACATGCGCTATTTCTCCTTTACTCAAAAGTCTTGTTTTGACTGTTTCTCAGGTATTCTACTACGGGTGTGCCTCCTACCACATGTTCTTCTACTACTTTTAATGCCTTTTCCGCATTCATCTTAACATATGTTACAGCCTCTTTACCAGGCACAATTACTTCCATAATTGGTTCATTTTCGCAACCGCTCTCAGGACAGTCTTTATGCGCTACAGTTACGTTCACAAGGCCGCGCCGGCCTACTTCTTTTGAAACCGCGCTCAGCACCGCACCTGCACCGGCGGCTATCCCGCAGGTGCCCATGCCCACTATTATTTGAATATTATTTGGTGCGTCATGCCTTATACCCATCTTATCTTTTAGTTTATCTCTCAGTGCTTTTAACTCTTCTAAATTTTCTACTCGTTTCATTTTAACCTCCTAAACATAAAATCTCTTCCAAAGCTTGCAAATTATTGAAGATGAGACCCTTTCCTCGTTCGATATTTGCTCTGCTCTCGTCTTTAAGCATAGATTATTCAGTATGCCTGTTCGAAAACTGCTTCACACAATCTTTTTATCATTTACTCCGTAAATTACATTCTAAAAAATTGGTTCTACAATAGGTTTCTCAACGGGTTCATACCTCTTATATCAATAGATATCACTGTATATTTTGTGCATGTTATCTCGCAATAGTTTTGAAACAGCCTCTGCAATTTCCGGTGTGTTTAATGCAAGGCCCTCCAGCACTACCCTTAACTCACCTGTTGTAACCATGAAACTATCAGCATCTACAGAGAAAGTATACTCAATTGACACATTTTCATTCAGACAGATAAGCCGGCCTATTGCAGCGCCTATATCTCCCAGCGGTGCCCTGTTTATGTGGCTGTACACAAACTCAGCCAACACTCTGCTGCCTTTACCTATCCCATCGCTAAAAAGCCAAAAACCCCCACCACTTTGCTCTGCCGACTGCTTTAAAAGGGGCAGCCCAAGACCTACCTTACGTATCTTGCGGTTGGTATAAAAGGGGTCAACAGCCTGTGCTATTGTTCCCTCATCCATACCTATACCGTTGTCTTCCACTTGTATGCTTAATTTATCTGCCGCACGGTTTAGCCCAATTGTTACCCTGATGCAGCTTGCGCCGCTGCGCAGAGAATTTTCCGCTATGTCCCAAATATGCATTGACAGCTCTTGCACAATAGACCTCTTTACGAAACCTGTTCATTCTCTCGAAGCAGTGAGCAAAGCGTAAAAATACTTGCATCTTCGCATTTTGCGAACGCCGCGGAGTGAACACGTTTAATACCCGGGCTGCAGGGGCGTACACCGTACTGTTCTCAATGACGGTGGCTATAGTAAACCGATGCCACGCCCCTTGAGGCGGGGTAGTTCACTGAACCTTCTTTTTCTGGTAATCACTTTCATGTGTTTTCCCGAAAATTGCTTAGGAAAAACGATAAAAAAATTATTTGAAATAGTTTCAAAAGAGGTTTAATAACCGTGACTTTTGACCTCTGCGGAGTAACTTTCCTGCCGGCTGCAGACATCATTTGCAGTAATCTATGACTTTCAGCAAAGGCATATCATTGTCCCTACCAGTTGCATGTCGGTTTGCGGCAATGTATGACTTTCTGCAAAAACATATCAATGTTCCAACCAGGTGAATATCACTCAACCGGCAAAGCCTTATACTTGGCCACAATATCATCCACATCTTCCGGCCCTATTCTGCCGTATACATCCTCATTCACCAATACTACAGGCGCTAAACCGCAGGCACCTACACACCGGCAGGCATCCAGCGAAAACTGCCCGTCCTCACTGCACTCACCGCCTTTTATTCCCAACAAACGCTCCAGCCGCTCAAATATCTCGCCCGCCGCTTTTACATAACACGCCGTACCCAAACACACCGATACCTTATACTTGCCTTTCGGATTTAACGAAAACTGCGAATAAAACGTCACCACTCCATATACTTCTTCCAGCGGCTTCCCTAATCCCCTGGCTATTATTGTTTGCACTTCTATCGGCAGATATCCATATATCTCCTGCGCTCCCTGCAATATCGGCATTAGCGCCCCTGCCTCTTCCTTATGCTTTCTTATTACTTCCTCCAATTCCTTCTCTTGCTCTGCCGTTCCCGCAAACTTTCCCTTTGTCTTTGTGTTCTCCACTTTCTTCACCTTCCCTTTCTCCTTTTCTTTCCTCACTACTCTATCTTTCTTTCCTTAACATACTACCTTAATTCTTACCTTTTTGCTAGTAATTTGTCAAAGACTTTATAAATTTTTATGGGAGCAAAATACCCTCCATAATACGTACCGGAGAACTGCGATTTCCCATTGTACCATCTCCCAAACGGCCACTGCCTGTGGCACCCCAGGCCCGTAAAATACCGTCATTTCCAATTGCCAGTGTATGCTCCGCGCCGGCCGAAACCAAGTTTACACCATCCATTATCTTTATTGGGTTATATTGGTTTATGTCAGTACCATCTCCCAACTGACCACTTTCATTCCATCCCCAAGTCCATAAACTACCGTCAGATGTTATCGCTGCCGTATGGCCATGACCGGCTGAAACTGCTGTTACATCATCCATTATCTTTACGGGCTCATACCTGTCTACGAATGTAGCATCACCCAGTTGTCCAAAATTATTCCAGCCCCAAACCCATAGACTGCCATCTGTTGTAATTGCCGCTGAATGTGCATAACCTGCCGCCACATAGACCACATTATCCATTATTTTTATTGGCTGCTCACGGTCTGTGCCACTGCCATCTCCAAGCTGTCCACCCAAATTCCAGCCCCAAGCCCATAAACTGCCATCTGAGCGTATTGCTAATGTATGGTCAAATCCAGTTGAAACTGAAATCACATCATCCATTATCATTATAGGTTCACTTATACCTTTAACTGCATCAGTCCCAAGCTGCTCATGTGTGCCATGCTCTATAATCCACAAACTGTAATCTGCTGTAATTGCTAAAGTGTTTCCATATCCGGCTGAAACGTAGGCCACATCATCCATCATCCTTATGTTTCCATCTTCAAAATTATTGCTTTCAAAGTTCCACAAGCTGCCATCGCCCCCAAGTACCGCAGTGTGATAAGCTCCGGCTGAGGCATAGGCCACATCATTCATTACTCTTACAGGCCTGTCCCTATCTACATCAGTTCCATCCCCAAGCCTGCCGTCTCTGTTAAATCCCCAAGCCCATAGACTGCCGTCTGCCGCTACTCCTGCACTGTGTCCATACTCACGGCCGCTCCCGGCTGAAACGGAAGTAAATCTAGGCTCATTTATATCTATAGGGCTTGGCCTGAATATCGTCGTACCGTCTCCAAGCTGACCAAATTCATTACTGCCCCAGACCCATAAGCCGCCATCAATAGTTAATGCCATTGTATGGAACCGCCCGGGTGAAACAGCCGCCACATTGTCCATTATTTTTGTGGGTGAACTACGGTTTAGGTAATCACCATCACCAAGCTGCCCAAAACGATTCCAACCCCAAGACCATAGGCTGCCGTCAGTAGTTATCGCCATAGTATATGAACCTATAGCCGAAACATAAGCCACATTATCCATTACTTTTACAGGCACAAGGTTTCGGCCTGTTGTGCTGTAGCCAAGCTGCCCGAAAGTATTAGTACCGCCCCAGGCCCATAAACTGCCATCTTTAGTTACCGCCATTGTGTGCAAATTGCCTGCTGAAACTGAAGCTACATTATCCATTATTTTTACAGGGGAGCGCCGTTCTGTTACAGTTCCATCCCCTAGCTCACCATACTGGTTCCAGCCCCAAGCCCAAAGGCTTCCATCTTTAGTTACTGCCATTGTATGGCGAATACCTGCTGAAACATATACCACATCATCCATTAATTTTATTGGACTAAGCTGCTCACCGGTACTGCCGTCGCCAAGCTGTCCGGTAGAATTCCAACCCCAACCCCATAGACTGCCGTCGGAACGGATTGCCATTGTATGGGAGCCTCCGGCAGAAACCTGCACCACATCATCCATTATATGAACCGGAATATCGCGGCTTGTTGTGGTACCGTCACCAAGCTGACCACCTCCGTTAGCACCCCAGCCCCATAAGCTACCATCCGCTTTTATTGCCATTGTATGGGTAAATATTAAATGACTCTCTATTGACTCATCAACTACGCCGGCTGACACAACCGCAACATCATCAAGTATTTTTACAGGGCTTAGCCTCATTTCAGCAGTGCCGTCACCAAGCTGACCTCTATCATTTAAGCCCCAAGCAAATAAACTGCCATCAGAGAGTATTGCAAAACTTGATGCGCCTCCTGCTGCAATAGTCAGGCCGTTAATATCTGATTGTGAGAACTGCGAGGTTATAACCATATCCAAGCCTGCATTTGTATTGTGCTGAGCTGTTGTACCTTGCACCTCTGTTATATTTTGAACAGAGTTCTCCTCCAAATTACAGGCTGTAAGAATCAGCATAAAAAAAAGCATTGCCGTAAATATTTTTTTCATACACCCTCCTGAATCATTGTAGAGTGTTTGTTAATAATCAAACAATGATATGATACCATAAGAAGACGATTAAGGGAAGACTTTTATTTTATAAATACATAAAAAGTTAGATAGTATAAAAATAAAAAGGACTGATGAAGATTTTTTCTCCATCAGCCCTCTTTTGCTTATAAGTTTATTGACTTATGCGTTGTAAATACAACTCTGACAACCTTGGAGGAGAGCCACCGAACTCTACTGTATTAATAAATGTTTCAAAGTCAAATTCCGGGCTGCTAGGGTCAATTGCAGGTATCAATGTTGCTACCCTTTCAGCAACATCTGCTAAAATAATATCCGCTACAATTTCTGTTTTCATTACTACTGAACTGCGCGCTCGCTCCATTGAACTTCTTGGTATGTCAACTAAAATTTCATAGTCCGCTGTTAAAAAAGAAAAGTTCATAAAGCTTGATTCAAAAATCATTACATTATCATGATTTATACTTCTATTTGCACTTCTGCTAAGGCCGTTTAGAGCCCGGTCAAATTCTCTGGCATTCCAGCCATACGTGGCAATATAAAAGTTATTATACCCTTCATCACCTACAATTACATAAAATTCTGAGTTACCATTATTTCTTATTATGAACAACCAGTCTGTAGATGGTGAAATTATATCAATAAAGCTATCGGCTTCCGTATATACCTCACGTATATCATATCTAAGATTTACCATCGGATATGCTTCGCCTATTGTTAAATCACCAATATATCTACCTTCTTCTTCCATATCCGCCAGCCTGTTTGAAATTCTGGCGAAATTCTCTTGCAAAAATTCCCTAGCCAAGTTCTCATCATTGTTATCATAGCTAATTATCATACTATTAGCATGTACAACTACTGCTACTGTAAAAGAAAAAAGAAGGATAAAAGAAATTATAAGTTTTTTCATAAAATTTTCACTCTCCTATTTATTTTTCGTTGTTTTTTAGAATATAATAGATGCGCGCCATATCATATCAGCACTAGATCCAGAATGCAATCTATTTGCAGAAACCCAGCCAGTGTAACCAGCTGACGGATCCATTATCCTGTAATCCTGCCACCATAAATCTACTCCGGAGATAACCACCATGTGATGATCCCCTCCAACACGAAAATCAAAAGGAGCTATTATTGGTCTATCGGCCCTAAGTTCATTTTCGGCAATACCAAGACCAGTTACAGGAGTTGCAGTCACTCGTGAAGTCCAGCCTCTCAAACCGTTAACCGTCTGATTGATTGATGCAGTACGATTAGTTACAGCATCACCCTATCCTCTTACCTGTACCAAAAAGTATTGCCAAAAACTTGGTTGATTATTCCATTTACACTATCGCGGGGTCACTCCTTTTCAGCCTTTCAGAGTCGGCTTTAGGTCGGCTTTTGTGTGCCTAAGTGCGTAACTCGTGGTCTAGTCGAATTGTGCCATAAAAAACCCACTCTGTTATTAGAGTGGGTTTTATGTATAATCATATTTATTTTAGCCCCATACTTATCATTAGGGCTTTATCTACCCTTTCCATAATCTCATCAGAAAGGCGGCAGATTTTTTCCCTAAGACGTTTCTTGTCTATGGTTCTTACCTGTTCAAGAAGCACCACAGAATCTTTAACAAGGGTTACATTCTGCGAGTCTATTTCTATATGAGTTGGCAGTTTGGCTTTATTAATTTGGCTGGTTATGGCCGCACAAATGATGGTTGGGCTGTAACGGTTGCCCACATCATTTTGTATTATTAAAACCGGCCGTATACCGCCCTGTTCTGAGCCAACAACAGGACTTAAATCAGCATAAAAAACATCGCCTCGTTTTACTAGCACATCTATCCACTCCGCATATTACAGGTGAGGGCAGGCGATAGAGACTGTTTATGTAATGGTTTGTTAGCCTACCTCTGTACGTTTATATCCTTAGTATTTCCGTATAAACCTGTGGTATACGTGCAGACCCGCCTCAATTTTTTTACAAATTCTTACATTTAATCCAAAGTTGGCGTAAACAGCTCACCCGGAAGCTCTGCATTATATTCAAAACTTATATATGTAATTACAATGCGCTCTGTCCCGTCAGGGTCATATATAATGAGCTGGAGGGGTTTTAGCGTTTCATTATCCACCCATAACCTTTGAGTAGACATATATGGATGAGTACCGGGGATGGCAGCTTCAAATATAGTAGCGCGGCCTTCATCGAAATCACTCACTGCTATGGATACTTCTTTAGAAGCCTGATAATTCCTAAGAAACGAGGTTAGAAATATTTCACTGCGCTCCGGGCTTTCTCTTGTTCCTACAGCAATCCTGTCTGAAACGCTTGGATTAAACTGGTAAATGGTAGTGCCGTCAAAAACCGTGACATTACCTGCTACATTTGCCGGGCCTGTTACCTCAATCCGGTATTCGCCCGTTCTTTTTGCCTGTTGCAGCGTAGTATATTCATTAGTATTTCTGTTGGATATGTACTTTACGGTAGCCTCTGCCTGATAAGTTTGCAAGTTCGTTAGTGCTTCTTGTATTCTTTCGTAAGCGCTTACATCAATGTCAGTAGACTCAGACCCACTTGAGCCTAAAATGCTGCAACCTGAAAAAAAAGCACTTGCCACCATAAGCGCTGCAAGTTTCCGCAGCCATTTTTTTTGCATAAAAAATCCCTCCATATATGCTTTTATAATACAGTATACTGGGGGAATTTATGTTTTATACTAGGTTGTTTTTATACTATGGCTTTTGAACCGAGTGAAGCGGCTTTCCTGCCTGGTATAAGTCTCATTTGCAATAATTGTACAGAGTATGGTTTTGTAATGGGCATTGTCGTCGGCTTCTCCTTGCCTAGCGAAAAAACGCTCGAAAATTTGACGTAAGCAGGTTAGCGGACAGGTCTAATATCACCGGGATTTTCTAATGTCCTCAGGAAGAGTTTGTGAAATTTTAAAATCCCGAAATTCCATAAACTGGCCTATGCCTGTTGGAGATTGCACGGCAATACCTGCCTTCACAGTAGCCGGAACACACAGCCTTAATAGCCGAGCCATCTTATACTCTATACCATCTGTAGAATAGTGGCAAGCAAAAACATCACCTTTGCGTATTATTTGCAAATAAACAGCCTCCTCTTTCATGTCAACTCCATTTGCATCATCTGAATAGTTATCAGTTGCAACTGTGACGATTGAGCAGGTATCTAAATCTGTAAACTCAAAAGCAGTTTTTAACCAATGTTTTTCGTTTGCATAAACAAAGACCGCACAAGCGTCATAAGTAGACACAAACGCAGGCTTAACACATACACTTATAAGAAAATCACCCTTAACCTCCTTATAAAGAAACGGAGCAGTCGTGGTAGAAATACCGTCAAGCGGATTACAAAAAAAGTCTGAATGCCGTGTAGATTTAATATAAAATTTGTCATTTTCAACTCTCAGTTCACTTTTGTTCATCCAGCTAAGTTCTTCTAAGTTCATTTCAAACTCCCTTTTCTATAGGTTGAAAGTTTCTTTTGCAGTAAGGCACGGGCTTTGACACGGCCTCTAAACAGGTTCAAGCAGGCATTTCTTTCAAATATTCCAAAAGATTATTATCTGACAATGGGCGCGCATAGAAAAAACCCTGATAAATGTCACAACCAAGCTCCTTAAGCTTATCGCGCTGGCTTTTGGTTTCAACAAATTCGGCTATAACAGAAATCCCCATACTTTTGCTTAGGTTGGTTATAGCGTGAACAATCTCCTCATTAACTCTATTGTTTTCAATATCCTGAGTTAGGGAGCCATCTAATTTAATTGTATGAATATCAAATTTACGCAAATACAGCAGCGAAGAGTGCCCCATTCCAAAATCATCTATAGCAAGCTTTATACCAATTTTAGCAAACTCTAAAAATATTTCTTGCACTTTTGGTGATGAAACAAGTGCAACATTTTCAGTCATTTCAATTTTAATATATTCCGGGCTAACATTGCAGCCTGTAAGGTTTAACTTTATCATATCTAACAAGCTTTGGGAGTGAAGCTGTTTAGGCGACAGGTTTATTGACATAACAATATTTGAATAACCAAGCTTTTGCAGTTTAGAAAGTTTTGTCATTGCAGTTTTAAAAACAAACCCGTTCAACTGCTCGTCAAGGCCGGCTTCCTCCGCAATGGCGAGAATAACCGGCGGGGGTATCTTGCCAAAACGCTCATGTTCCCAGCGCAGTAAAGCTTCAACCCCTACAACCTGACCATCATTGTCAATCTGCGGCTGATACTCGAGATACAGCCTAACACCGCAACAGAGGTCATTTTTCATATCCTCTGCCATAGAACGTGCAAGCACACCAATATCGTCCGAACGGCTAAAAAGGAGTGCCTGCTGATTTTCAATCTCCACATAACTCTTTTCAGACAAAGAAAACAACTGTTTCAAAACTTCTGAGTTTTTATTGTCTTTATAGTTAAAAGACATTTTAATAAATGGTATATATATAATTGTCCCGATAGCAAGATTAATAATTTGCAGCAAACTTCCTATTATTGAATTTGTCGCAAGATAACCCCCAATAATTGGAGGCGAGGTCCACATAACTTCATTAACTGTAAGCGGCACAATTCCAATATACGTTAACACATAAGAATTAAGAATCAATATAACCGGAACAAAAATAAAGGGAAGTATAAAAAAAGGGTTCAAAACAATTGGCAGACCATATACCAGCGTTTCATTTATATTAGCAAGCCCAAGCGGAAGAGAAAACTTTGCCAGCCTAAGAGATTGAGAGCGTTTTTTGCCCACAATCAAAAATGCGGTAATAAGACACAGCGTAGCACCGCTTCCACCCATATATGCAAAAACGTCAAAAAACTCCTTCGTAAGTATATTCGCATCATTAGATACCCATATGGACTCAGCCATATTTTCTAAAATATTGGCACCATGCAGGCCAAAAATCCATAGAATATGTGTCATAACGGAAAAAAAGAGAGCTGTTATTAACCTGTTATCAAAAAATATAGCTATCTGCCTAAACATATCATTCACAAATAAATGTACATCACTAACACCTATTTGGTAAAAAGCAAATCTCAAAACAGAAAATACAATCAAAGTTGCCAGCGTTGGCTCAACAGCATGCAGCGCCTGAATCATCTGAGCGTCAGTTGTATCTACTCCAAGATTTATCTTAAACCTTCTATGCCTAAAAAAGAAGAAAAATAAAAAATGCACACTTATTGCAGTAACAATTGCTACAAACAATCCTATATTGCCAAATACCCATACAGATATCATACCATCAGAAATATTTGTAAGTGTCATTAAACAGCAAAGGCTAACAATTGTTACAATAGCAGGGTTTACCGCATGCTTTCTGCACTCATTTGTGCTTGCCGCTAAACTGTGGCTAATGGCTATAAGCGCCATTAGTGACATAATAGACAATGTGCCATCGTAAATATTAAGTGCAACCCTATTCCAATAAACTCCAAATATTTCGGCCATAAATGCTTGATAATTTGGGTGCGGAATATTAACAAACAGTATTATAAAAGCCCCCACTAACATAACCGGCATAATGCTAATGAGGCCGCCTCGTATTGATTTAACTACACGATTTTCCGATACACCCACAACTAATGTAAACAATAATTTGCCCAATATATCAATCCACCGTCTCTTGTCTGGTTAACGCGTGTTTGCCCTTGCTTTATCAAAATCATGTAGCAGCCGTTACGGTTGGTTCTCGACCGTAACGGCTGCTACCATTATGCCACAGGCAAAATAGTTTTTCAAGTATGAAGCTGTGGCATTGCGGCTTCTATATACGTTATACAAAAAACCACATTGTTATTTTTATATAGTCAGACAATTCACGAATAACTTCCTAAGCTGTCCCACTATATCGGAAAATTACCAGTAAAGCAGGCATTACAAAACCCGCAGTCCCCTCCGGGTACCAGCTCATTAATGCGCTCAATACCAAGATACCCTAAAGAGTCGGCATTTATTAATTTTCTCGTTTCCTCTATTGTATGGGTATAAGACACCAGCTGCTCCCTTGAGGCTACATCTGTACCGTAGTAACAAGGCCATAGAAACGGCGGAGATGAAATTCTAACATGCACCTCTAAAGCTCCGGCCTCACGGAGTAATTTTACTATACGTGCACAGGTGGTACCCCTGACTATGGAATCATCTATCATTACAACCCTTTTGCCTGCTATGTTTGAGCGCAGAGGGTTAAGCTTCATACGCACAGCCAACTCTCTGTCGCTTTGATCAGGCTTTATAAACGTGCGCCCTATGTAGCGGCTTTTTATGAAACCATCGGCATATTCTATCCCGGATTTTTGCGCATAACCTACAGCAGCAGCCACACCGGAATCAGGGACGCCTATAACCACATCGGCTTCTGCAGGGTGGTCGGCCGCTAAAATCGCTCCTGCGGTTCTGCGCGATTCGTATACCATGCTTTCGTTAAGCACAGAATCAGGCCTTGCAAAATATATATGCTCAAATATACAGAAACTTGTAGGCACCTTGCCTACATGCTCTGTTATAGAAGTCATTTCACCTTTTTCGATAACAACAATTTCGCCGGGCAGAACCTCTCTTATATACTGTGCGCCAATAGAATCAAGGGCGCAAGATTCAGATGCAAACATATATGCATCACCTTTTTTGCCTATACAAAGAGGGCGAAAGCCCCACTTATCTCTGGCGGCTATAAGTTTTTGAGGGCTCATTATTACCAGAGAATAAGCCCCTTTTAATATATCCATAGACTTAGAAACCGCTTCCTGAATGGAGGAGGAATTAATTCTCTCACGGGCTATGGTATAGGCTACTATTTCCGTATCAGAGGTAGTTTGATATATAGCACCTGTGCGTTCATATTCTTTTTTAAGCTCAGCCGTATTTCTGATATTGCCGTTATGGGCAATTGCTAAATTTCCTTTTATATAGTGGAGAACGAGGGGTTGGGCATTTTCAGGAATTGCAGTACCGCTGGTAGAATAACGTACATGGCCCACAGCCATTGTACCGGACAGGTTATCCAAAATTTTTTTATCATTAAAAACATCTGTCACCAGGCCCATTCCCTTGTAGCAATAAACATCCCTCTCTCTGTTTACAGCTATGCCGCAGCTTTCCTGCCCTCTGTGCTGCAAAGCTACAAGTGCATGAAACGCAGTGTTAGCCACAGCGCCTTTTGGGTCATATATACCAAATACCCCGCATTCTTCCCTAAGCTTGTCCATGTTGACCTCCTATAGTTATGTACAATATATACTTAAATTCTTTTGAAACAGTATCAGCTATATATCTGTAAATATCCTAAGCAAAAACCCGCTGTCAGATAAGAACCGGCCTATATACGAGCTGCTAACCATATCCTCTGACAGGAGCAAATTTATGCTTACTAAAGCCCAAACAGCTATAAAGCCAATTAAAGCACCGACTAAAGCACCGCCGGCTTTATCAAAAGTTCTAATGATAGGCAGTTTTGCAATAATTTTAAGAACCGATGCGGCCAAGTGCATTATAATCATTACTAAAATAAATACAAGAATAGCAGAAAGTATATTAAGCCCAATATTAGCCAGAAATGAACCTATATAATCTTCCAAAGTAACGGCACTAAGCGCTGAGCGCACAGAAGGAATGTTGTTCTCATTAAGTTTGTCTATTAAAATTGAAGAAAGAGGAAGGCGGGATAGTATGGCCTCCTCACCTTGCTGAATATAATTTTCTATAATATCCGAAAGGCCCAGGGCCGATATAATACGGTCTTTGAGGGCTTCATATATCCCTGTGTTTTCCCTAAGAAATAGACTTACGTGGGCATAAAGGCCCCTTGCTGTAAAAATTGCAATCAACACACTTAAAAAGCTGAATGTCATTTGCAAGAAGCCCCTCCTTATGCCCATAGCAAGACATATAAGAAAGACAACAATAGCTATTACATCCAGCAGATTAAATTGAAGCATACTATCAAACATACAGTCAATTCCTTTATTGGACTTCTTTCATAAAGAGCCTGTTTATCAACGTTCTAGCGAACTTCCATTATTTCCATGCGGGTTGGCGTTACCATAAGCACTCTTTCCGGTCTGTCTAACACAACAAAATCCAACACATCAGAAGTGGCTGTATACTCCCAGGCAACCCTATTTCTGTAGGTTATAGCACTAAAACTGCGGCCTAACGGCCCGCCGCCTACTATAGCCGCTTCAAGCCCGCTTGACAGATATGTTATAGGCCCATCCATTACAAAGGCGGCAAGCTCATTACCGTTATAACCGTACACCATAAATGTTCCTTCCTCAAAACCTGCCCTGTTAATTAGAGGCTGACCAAATGCTACAGCTACACCAACACCACTAACTGCTTCTACAAAAGAGGCCCTGTTATCAAAGGTTTTCGACCATATATGTCTGGCCCGTTGACCAGGGCCTACTTCATACACGCCAAACCGCCCATCGGAACTATACATAAGGTGATTTTCATCTATAAACTCCACATTATAAATAATTTCTCCTTCCACCTGACTAAAAAGAGCAAACAAACCATCGGTATAATTTGCCGCATCATTTTCATCTATGTAGTAAGCGCAAATATAGGACACAACCACAGGTTCTCCTACACTTAAATAACTTACAGCCAAAACACGGCCATCAGAAGATATAGCCATACTCATAGGAAAAAGATTTCGCTCCTCTACCTCCTTACGCTTAATGCTATCTCCTGAGGCAGAAAAAATATTTATACTGTAGCCATTGCCGGAGCCGGTCATAACAGCAGAATAGCCATTATATGCTATGTGATAATTTAGTATATCATTTTCAAAAGCTATTGTATACAATAGCCCTCGAGAGCCAAAGACCTGAAAATTTCTCCCCCTAAGCTCTGAAACTGCCACATAAGAACCGGCTGTTACAAAGGTTGGGTTTAAGTGGTTTATAGGGTGCTCCCACGATAGGCTGCCTGAGTTGTCGAATCTTGTCACAATGCCGTTTGTTAAAGCAAAAAAACCGGTGCCGTCTGAGACAGTTTTTGGAAAAGCATTTTGACCAAAATCCACAGAAAAATTCCCGGAAGCAAGAACCGGTGCCGTCCTCGTCCCAAAAGTAAGCCCCAAATTGTCCCCAAAAACTATGTACCAAAGGCTCGCAAAAACCAAAAGCAGGAGCGTAATCACTATTGCAAATCTAAACATTATTTGCTCCTTATAAACTATGTAGTCTAATATTCTACATTTTACTACATTTTTATTCTATAGTCAAATGCCCCCCTGCCATACAAAAATAGACCTCTTGCATAACTTGCTTTCGCCAGATTTTCGAGCGTTTTTTGCCAAGAGAGGAGGCTTGAGCGCCGCATATTCAGAAAAAATCTGCAAGTCTTTGCGGCCTTGAAGCCGGCCGCATACCAATGGTGAGCGCCAACGAAGCTTGGTAAAAAACAAGCCGTAAAGATGGTGAAATGGGGTTATGCAAGAGGGCTATTATAGATTGCCCTTATCTATATTTTTGTATGGCATTAGTATAGCAAACGACTTTCAAAACCGTGAGCCGACTACGTGCTAAAACCTATGACTTTCCACTGGCAACAAGGCAACTTTCCAACCAGGTACAAATCCCCTTTGCAGTAAAGTATGACTTTTAGCAAAAGCATATCAATGTTCCAACCAGGTGAATATCCCCTTTGCAGTAAAGTATGGTTTTGCCCAAAACACCTACCCCAACCGTTGGCCTGTGCGGATGATTTAACCGCACATAGACTGTTTTTGGGCCGCACTTGCCCCCCACGTTTTTCAATGTCGTTTGCTATATAATCCAAAATATCAAGGGGACTTGACAATAAGAGTAACAAAATATTTGATTATAAGAATGATTTCTATAACACCTGCTACTGCAAAAATAGGATATATTACCCTGACAAAATTTGAAAAACCTGCTAAAGCTGCTAAAACCCCCAATAAACTTATCAGCGCTTTTAAAAGTATTTCATTTACTTTATATCTGCCGCTAATGGTTGCAGCGACTGCATATCCGTTGGTGGCAGCAGTTGTAAAGCAGGCCGCCAAGAATAAAAGCATAAATATATATGTAACAAGCGGCCCATGCCTCAGAACCAACGCCAGCAAAGGAATTTGCACGCCTGCCACTGACAAATGGTTCGCCAGAAGTGATATAAATATAGAAAAGCCTAAAACCAGCAGTATAACCCCTGAAAAAAGTGCAGGCTTTAAGGCTTCCTTTTTAGTTTTACAAATCAAGGAAGGCAGTATTACTACAGCCCCTATGATGTTGTAGCCGACATATGTAACAGCCGATATGTACCAATTACTGCGCAAAAGCTCAGCACTCCTTAGAGCTATAGCAAATGCCGGCCGGTCACTCCAAGCAAAAGTTAAAAAACCTATTAGGGTGCAGCCAACAATTAACAATGGAGAAATATAGGCATTTAACTTTATTATGCCTGATATGCCAAATAGGAAGGTGACAAAACAGATAGCCGCTACAATAGATATTGAAAGCAGATATTCAAAACCAAAACTCTCATTAAGCGCCGAACCCATAGCAGCAAGCATGGCAGCAAAAACTACAAACATAAAAAAACCAAGTACAGCCTCCATTATTTTAGCAAAACGCACACCCATTGTTATATCCATAAAACTTTGATAATCGCTTATGCCCTTTACAGTGCATATGTACCATATTGCCCAGCCTACTAAAGCAAATAAGGCCGAAGCAAGAATAAGGCCAAAAAAACCGGCATCGCCAAAGTCAGCAAAGTACGCCAATATCTCTGCACCTGAGGCAAACCCGGCACCCAAAATTATACCAACGTAAATTAATGCTTTTATCAGTGGTGAGCTTAAGTTTTTTTCCATTTATGACCTCCGTTTTAATGCTTACTGATTATGCAGGGATTCCGCTATACTGAAATCCTTACATAATAATACCATTCATGGTATTATTATGTAAGGATAAGCTTCCCAGCTTGCGCAGCGCAGCCCGCTTTTGAAGCAGTATCAAATTAATTGCAAGCAATTAATTTGATACTGCTTCAAAAGCATTTAAGTATATACAATAATATGACAGGCGCGACAAAAAAGAACAGCCCAAAGACTGTCCTTAAATCATATATTCGCTTTTTAATCTTCACTTAAAAAGTCCACTTCCTTAACCTCACCGTCATCACCTATTTCCATAACCCTTCCGGCTACGGTTTCTATAAGCTCTCTGTCATGGGTTGTAAACAAAATGTTACCGGGAAAATCTTTCATTGCATTATTAAGAGCAGTTATGGCTTCCAAGTCCAGATGGTTTGTCGGTTGGTCGAATATAAGGAAGTTTGCTGTAGTCATCATCATTTTCGCAAACATGCAGCGAACCCTCTCACCCCCTGATAAAACAGAGGCGCTCTTTAGAGCCTCCTCACCGGAGAATAGCATTTTGCCTAAAAACCCTCTTACGTAATTTTCCGAATCATCTTTAGAAAACTGGCGCATCCAATCAACAAGGTTCAGTTTCGATTCATCGAAAAACATCGAATTGTCTTTAGGGAAATATTCACTTGTTATAGTTATGCCGTATTTAAAGTTTCCGCTGTCTGCTTTATCTTCCCCTGCTAATATACGAAACAGCGCCGATATTCCGTGCTCATTACCTATAAACGCTATTTTTTCACCTTTGCTTACAGTCAGGCTTAAGTCTTTAATAAGCGCCGTATTATCCGCCAGCTTAGAGAGGTCTTTTATCATCAAAATATCATTGCCCGCTTCTCTTTCAGGTTTGAAATAAATAAAAGGATAGCGGCGGTTAGACGGCTGTATCTCCTCTATAGCAATTTTATCAAGAAGCTTTTTACGGCTGGTGGCCTGACGTGACTTGGAGGCATTGGCAGAAAAACGCTGTATAAACGTTTGCAGCTCTTTAATTTTCTCCTCTTTCTTTCTGTTTTGGTCACGCATAAGACTTAACATTAATTGTGAGGACTGATACCAAAAGTCATAATTGCCTGTAAAAAGCTTTATTTGACCAAAATCCACATCAGCCACATAAGTACAGACATTATTAAGAAAATGCCTGTCATGGGAGACGACAATAACAACACCCTCATAATTTATCAAAAATTCCTCAAACCAAGCTATGCTTTTTATATCCAAATCGTTTGTTGGCTCGTCAAGCACAAGCACATCAGGGTTGCCAAAAAGAGCCTGAGCCAAAAATACCCTTACCTTCTCCTGCCCATCCAGCTCACTCATCATTAAATGGTGCTTCTCCTCAGGTATTGAAAGGGATTGCAATAGTTTAGAGGAATCACTCTCTGCTTCCCAACCGTTTAGTGCTGCAAACTCCCCTTCCAGTTCCGCAGCCTTAAGCCCGTCGGCATCATCAAAATCAGGTTTAAGGTAAATGGCATCCTTTTCTTTCATTATTTCGTAAAGACGGGGGTTGCCTATTATAACAGTATCTTGCACTGTGTAGCCGTCAAAGGCATAGTGGTCTTGCTTTAAGACCGACATACGGCGGCCTTTTTCCAGTATCACCTCACCGGTTGTAGGCTCAAGCTCCCCGCTTAAAATTTTCAAAAAAGTAGATTTGCCCGCACCGTTAGCCCCTATTATTCCATAACAGTTGCCGGGCACAAACTTCAAATTTACAGAGTCAAATAATTTTCTGCCGCCGAAACGCAGCGATAAGTTTTCTACAATAAGCATTTTTTTACCTCTTAGTTTTAGATTGTTGACCGGCACCATAGCAAAGCCCCTGCCGGTTAAAAGCCCAATTTGCAGTAAAGTATGACTTCCTGCAAATACATATCAATGTTCCAACCAGGTGAATATCACTTTTGCAGTAAAGTATACGTAAAAAGCTGCTGCCTAGTGGCTGCAGCAGCTTTCAACTACTTTAATTGCCAGGTTATTGATTGATAGCACCTACCGGACATACCCCTGCGCAAGCACCGCAGTCGATGCAAACATTAGGGTCGATAGTATGGATTGCATCACCGGGATGGATGCAGTTAACAGGGCACTCAGCGACACAAACGCCACAGTTAATGCAAGTGTCATTAATTACGTAAGCCATTTGGCACCTCCAATTATTTATTTTGGAATAACGGGTTAATATGTATAACCACAAGCTAGATTATATGATATAGAAAGAAAAATTTCAATAGGTAATTACTGAAAAATAATCTTTTAATTATACGCTAATGCCTTGCTGTCTTTTGCCGATATAATATTTAGAAAATAGATTTAAATAAAGCTTTTGAACGGAGGCATGAATTATGGCTATATTTACAAATAGAGCAAACAGAATGACAGGAATGTCGGGCCTTGACACTGAGAGCATGGTCAGGCAGATTATGCAGGCAGAGAGCACCAGGCTGCACAGAGTGCAGAGAAACCGTACCAAGCTTGAATGGAGGCAGGAGGCCTATCAGGGTGTCACAACAAGGCTTAATGCTTTTCACAACAGATTTTTAAGTTTAACCTCGCCTACATCCCTTATAAGGCAAAATACGTGGGCTAATTTTAATTCTTCAATTACCGCAGGAGGAAACAATTCTAACGCTGTTTCTGTTGTAGCAGGAGCAAACGCTAATGTCGGTAATCATACGCTTCAGGTTACACAGCGCGCAAGTGTTGCCAGCATAAGCGGTACTTCAACCAATACCACAATATCAGGCGGTACTATTGATATGGCTGCCATTAATGGCTTAGCCTCCTCCGCTGCAAACGGTACGGATACTATTCTCAGTTTTAATCTAAACTTAAATGGTTCTTTACGTACTGTTAGTATTACTGCTGATGATATCAATAATCTTTCAACTAGCCACCCTGTAGCCAGCCAAGAAGCATCTTTAGCCGCTTTAATTCAAGACAAGGCTAATGCATCGGGCACAGGCTTTGGTGCCAACAGAATTCAGGTTAATGCTGTTTCAGATGGCGGCGGCGGTTTCAGCCTCAACATCCGTCCTCAAGGAAATGGGCATACACTTGCAATAACCGACACTAACCTTACCATACCACAAAGCAAGACAGTTGGAACAACCCCCGGCGGCGGCCCCAGTCTGCTGAGTAATGTTAACGACTTCGTTGACGGCCTTAGTGCAAATGCACACGGCTTATATATGCACACTATAAATGTAAACGGCCGTGATGTTAATATTGATTTTACAAGTTTCAAAAATGCAACCGATCCTTGGACTGAGGTAGAATTTGTAACCCGTATTAACTCAGCCTTAAGCTTAAATGGTATACATGCCAGGTTTCAGTTTGATGCCGCCACCCAAGATATTACTCTTGAGAGCACAGGGATTTATAGGGAAACGCTTACTTTCACAGATTCCAGCGGTTCCGGCAACGAGCTTTTTGGTGCCTTGGGTATTCCTTCTGCTACCCCTGTTACACTTGGCCCTACAAACAGCCTTTCCTTTTTAGGAGGCATAAAGCATGGCGACACCAACCATTTTGGGGCTAATGACACTCTTGGCGGTTTAATGTTTACTACACCTCCTGTTGATGCTTCCGCCGTTACAGCGGCAGATATATTCTCATTCAATATTAACGGAAGCAACAGCAGAGATTTTGTTATAATTAATACAAAAAGGCCCGCCACAGAGGACATGGCTGCTTTTAGAGCCAGCTTAGCCGGCCTTGGCATAACTGAAGGCACCACCCTTCTCTTTGCAGATGAAAATGTTACCACCCTTACAACCGCAATAAACAACTCCAACGCAGGTGTTAATTTTTCCTATAACAGCCTTAATCAAACATTTACGTTACAATCAACAAGAGAAGGCCTTGATAACGGGTTTACTCTCGATACTAATGCCGCTGCTTTGTTTAACGCTCTTGGCATAGGGGCTTCAGCGGCAGCAATAACAGGGACCCACAATGGTCAAGATGCTATTTTTGAGCTGGACGGCGTATTAACCTCAAGAGAGTCAAATACATTTATTCACAATGGTGTAACATTTACGCTTAACCAGGGAGCGGAAACGGCCGGGTTAATAAACATTGGTCTCACAAGAGACACCAGTGCCACCCTAAACTTCATCCGTGATTTTGTTGAAGCCTACAATGAGCTTAGAACAAGCATAACCGATATGACTCACGAAAGACGCGCAAGAAGTATGGGGACATTCTTTGAGCCACTTACAGATGAAGAACGCCGGGGCATGAGCGAATCAGAGATTGCCCGCTGGGAAGAACAGGCAAGAACAGGCCTTATGCGCCGCAATGATTCACTCACACATATTGTTAATCAAATGCGCTCTGAGCTTTTTAACGGGGTAGTTCTGGCAGACGGTACTACAATGAGCCTTGACAGAATTGGCATAACCCCATCTAACCGCCCTGAGGATAGAGGTATTTTAGTAATTGACGAAGCACGGCTTGCTGCTGCCCTTGAAGAGCACGGCGACAGAATAGGGGAAATGTTTTACACTCAGGAAAGAAAAGATGCTTCCGGTAACGCAATACGCGGCTCTATAGGCCTTGGTGACAGGCTTGTCAGGATAATTAATGACGCTACCGGCGTTATGAGAGGTGGCGCACGAGGCACTCTGATTGAAAGGGCCGGTGGTACAAGTGCCACTGATGCTAACAATGATCTCGCCCGCATGATACGCAGAGAAGACGAGCGCATAGCCAACATAACCAGGCTTTTACAAAGGCGTGAGGAGTCCCTTTACAGGATGTTTGGCAGGCTGGAAGTGGCCTTAACCCAAAGCGACAGCCAAATGAACTTTATGATGCAAATGTTCTGGCAAGGTTAAAAATTTCATGTTAAACTTAGGGGGCAGTTAATGACCGAAAACGAAAAAGCAATTGTTGCCTTGCTTGAAGAGCAAAATATGCTGCTTTACGATATTCTAAGTCTTTCCGAACCTTTTAAACCAACTAATGATGATGTAGAAAAATATATTGAATTTATGCAGGCCAGGCAGGAAAAGTTTGACAGCATTAATGACCTGGTAGAAAAACTGAAAAAAATTGGTTTTGACCAATCTGCTTTCTCTTCAACAGGTAAGACAGAAGGTTCAATTGATTTTAAAAAAGTCTTGGAAGATTTGTACAATGCCGGCAGGGCAACAACTTATAGAATAAGAGAAATTGATTTGTCTCACAAACCCATAATGGAAGAAATTCGTAATTCTTTTATGGATGAACTTAAAACATTAAAAACACGCAAAAGCGCAAAAAGTCTTTACTCAGATGACAACATGCCAAACAGCAGAAATTATTTTAACCAAACTAAATAGGAGACAGGAGGTCTATTGACATGGAAGTTAATACAGCTAATACTACGAGAGGTATGGTTCCAAACACGGATTTTAGTGCGAGCTCCCCGGCAGCAGCAACTAATCAAACTAACACTCGCGAGGCAGGCAGAACTCAACAAGCTTCAAGGCCTGTTACACAAAATTCTGCTCAGCAGTCACAAGCACCACTTACTGCTGAAAGTTTGCGCAATGGACTTACTGAGCTGCAAGAGAGCATAAGCGCTGAATTTTTTGACAAATTTGTTCAAGAAGCTAATGCTAAACTTATGCCGGATAATAGGAAATTTGCTTACGATTTTCATGAAGCTACAAACAGAATAGTTGTAAAGGTAGTTGACCGTGACACCGATGAGATTATCAGAGAAATTCCTCCTGAACAAATCTTAAGGGCGACAGAGAAAATGTTGGAGCTTGTAGGCGTTCTTTTTGATGAAAAAGCTTAAGGCATAACTTTTAACTGTGGTTAAGCGGCTTTCCTACCAAGTGCAAATCTCATTTGCAGTAACGCATAATTTGTTCAATCATTAGTGTCTGGTTTTCAAAAGACAAAGAGTTGACTTAAAAATCACCTAAATTATTTCAGGCTATGTTTGATAATTTTTAAGTTTATTCACTATAGTTCACATTTGACGCACCTAGTCAGTGAGAGTCTTGTGACGGGCTTTAGCGTCACAAGCTCGAACGGTTTTTTCGCCTTTGGCGAAAAAAGACTACATCTT
>Ga0131853_10004239_pt1 | contig 25699 bp, 23 predicted proteins | sample TergutLab28metaG_FD_92764 | JGI IMG/M metagenome (GOLD analysis project Ga0131853, IMG submission 92764) | Labiotermes labralis P1 segment gut microbial communities from Petit-Saut dam, French Guiana - Lab288 P1 (version 2) (version 2) | ecosystem: Host-associated > Arthropoda: Insects >... | reverse complement strand
GGAATATCCAGCAGGGTATACAGGACACAAGCCGCGCCGGACAATACCACAACGCCAAATTTAAGGAAGTGGCCGAAGCGCGGGGCTTGATTGTCGAGAAAAGCGACAAGTACGGCTATTGCATTACAAAACCGACCCCGGAATTTACCGAATTGGTTATGAAAAAATGCCGCGCAGGGTGTTTCAAACTGGAACGGATGAAAACGTACCGGGATGGTTCGCCCAAAGTCACGACCACAGGCGCAGACGGAAAAGAAAAGACCGTCAGCCGTGTTAAACAATCGACCCGGAAATATGTTTGCCCGGAGTGCGGCGTTATTGTTCGCGCTACCCGTGAGGTTAATGTTATTTGCGGCGATTGTGACGCGACAATGGAAAAGTCAGCTTGACAATAAACTTTCAACTTTGCCCTGTGTTCTGCTTGACAGCAGAGCATGGGGCTTTTTTCTTCTTGCAAACAGGGCAATATTGACGATTATTTTCATTTTCCCATAGCGTTACCCCATAGGTACGATATTCAAAAAAATTTCGTCCGATATATTTTATATCTAATATTTTTATCTTGTCGCAAATATCACATTTTAATATTACTGGCATTGTTCATATTATACACTTAGTAGACGTGCAGATGATGGGGGTTTTTTTATATAAAACCACGTGCTTAATTTCATTCGCCTTGATTTTAGCTTTTTTGTGAGATACCATCACATCTGGAATTTATTTCAAAATGCTCTTTAACTAAAGATGAAAGGATGGTTGGCACGTTAAAAGCGTTTTGTATGCGCCTTGATTACGCCTAAGCCATAAAACGCTTTATATGCGCTTTGGTTGCGTCTTAGCGGCGTGTTGAACACGCAATAAAACTATTACGTCTAAACGGCGTTTTCAAAGCGTATTATTTATCGAGTAGCTTGTATCAGGCGCATTACTTATGAGGTAAAAAATTACAGGGAGGTTTTTTAGTGAACATTGTTATCTCAATCGACCACGGGAACAATCGCGTTAAGACACTTAGCCATTCGTTTGTATCTGGCTATGTTGAAAGTAGCCATCTGCCAGCGATGGGCGAAGATGTGTTGGTTTATCAGGGTAAAGATTACACTTTGTCTAATAAACGAATGTCACAAAAGAATGATAAAACAGAAGATGATAATTTTTTCATCCTCACCCTCTTTGCTATTGGCAAGGAACTATTGGAAAACCCGCAATACAGTGAACATTTGAAATCGTGGACTACAATATCGGTTGACTTGTTGATAGGTTTGCCGCCCTTGCATTACAAGGCTATGTATAAACGGTTTGAGCAATATTTTACCAATCGGGAGCGCGTCAGTTTTGAACTCAACAAACAATCCTTTGTTATTGAAATCACAAGCGCACAAGCGTTTCCCCAAGCTTACGCCGCCGCGCTTACCGTTTACGACCAAATTAAAGATTTTCCAATCGTCAACATAGTTGACATTGGCGGTTACACGGTAGATTGTTTGCAACTCCTTGATATGAAACCCAATATGGACGTTTGCACTTCTCTTTATTATGGCGTAAACACGCTGTTTCAAAAGATTAACGAACAAGTCCGGGCAACGGGAGCGCAAAATATCCACGACAGTATTATTGAGGGTATTATCCTTAATGACCGCAGAACCGTTGACGATTGTTCATCCAGCCGCATTGATTTAGTAAAAAGTCAGGCGAAAAAGTTTAGCGCGGAGCTTCTTTCCGAAGTTTCACAAACCGGCCTTGATTTAATCGAAAACAAGACGGTCTTTGTCGGCGGCGGCTCGATTCTGCTTAAAGACTACCTGACCGAAACGGGAAAAGCACCTAAAGCGATTTTTGTTGACAATATAAACGCCAACGCTAAAGGCTACCACTTGTTAGATAACGCCGCGAAAGCGCAGAAATCCTGATTTTGGCTTATTATCAACCAAAGGGGATAGTCCATTGAAAAAGAATGAATTACGATTTACAGTGTGTTTCAATCCCGCTGACCCTCGACATATTAAAGCGGCGCAGATACTTAACAATGCCGGTAGACGAAAAGCGACTATTGTGGCTAACGCTCTTTGGGAATACGCGCGGGAACACGAAGAACACGAATCAGCCGCCATACATAACATTATTTCTGACTACCAACAACCGTCAACCTCAAAAAAAGCATTGGGGCAATCAGATAATGATAAGACGGACGCTGGTTTTCAAAATGCTGTCATAGCTGGTCTTAATCAATTTCGGGATAATGATTAACGAAACCATCACGATTTTTGATTTAAATTTCATGCCCCATATTATTTACTTGATATATGGGGCTTTTTTTCATCTTAGAAAATAACTTGTTTAGTTTTCGTATGCGTCTTTTATGTTGCCACGTTATGCGTCTTTGATAAAAAGCGTCAAGTTGCGGTACACTTTGATAAATTATGCTATTCGCGGCTTTTTCATTAAATCGAATCATCTTAGCAAGTTTAGGTTTTATTCTCATAACCTCTTTATAAATCATTTGCATAAACAGTTTAATTTGTTACTTTCACACGTATTGTTATAAAACCAGTTGAGATACCAGTGTTGAGTAAGAAAGCGGTTTGTGCCGCTTGCCTGTTGGTATCTCAACAAGTCTTACAGCCATTTCAAGCATTTAAACACAGAAAAACCCATGCAATAAAAGCATGGAATTGATAATAAGCTGTCAAAAAATTATAAACTTTCAATCCTCAAACGGATTGACCGCCACATCCATTCAGGCGCGTTTTGCATGAAATCCGGGCGATAATTAAAGACTTCCGTTGGGTGACGGGCGTTCCAAGCCTTTGTAAATGAACATCTATCGTCAAAGTCACGTTGTAATTCAACGCCGCTCCAACCGACAAAAGTTCCCTCACCAACGAATTTTTTATCAGGTACGACACCAACCGGACAATTCTTACTACCCACCGCCGCTAATCGGCTAGGGTTGCTAGACTTGCCATTAGATTGTACGGTAATTTTTCCATTGGCGATAAACACGCCTTGAATCACGCCTATTTCCTGATGGCCGCCGCTGGTGCAAGCCACATTTTCATCACCAAACTTTGGAAAACTCGAATTACCAACTAACAAAAGCTGATTGTTTCCGGGGTCGTAGTAAATGTTTTCGTTGACATAACCCACTTGTGGGCGAATGTTGATGTTGCCGCGCACGATAAACGCCAGATAACTACCCGGCGTAACCGTTATACGTGGAGTACGGTTTGCGGCGTAGGTTTCACCAAAATTACCAAAAGCGTCACCAATATTCAAATCACCATCAACGAAAATAGTATATTTACCGCCGCCGCTGATGGTTATATCGGTATCGTCACTGATTGTAAGTGTGCCGGTTACACAAGCCAAATCGCCGCAATTAGCGTAGTTGGCGATATTGCCGCCTAAATTCCTCATTCTGTTTTGCGGAATCAGGCCATAAAAATATTCGTAATCTTCTCTTGGGCCATAATGAACCGGCTGGCCGGAAGTATTGCCAATATCACGGGCGGTCTTGTTATTGATGTTTTCGCCGCTTGCTCCACCGGCGCGGTCTGACTGTCTTAGGTCAAACGCACCGTTAGAATCGCCAACGGAAAAACTATCAACACGGCCAGATTTATTACCCGTTAGCGGATAGGCCGAGGATTTTTGAAGCGTTGAATTTATGGCCGAGTTGCACGTTTGCGCTACCAGATAAGGCGCACAATGCGGCGCGATACAACGGTTGTAATCGCTGGTACGCCCTGCGTCTGCGTTGTGGACATTCGAGAGGGTCGGAATACGGCTAACAAGGCGGTCTTGCGCGTAAACCGTACCGCCCCGCGCTTGCCACCACGGGCTATTGTGAACGTCAAAAACGGTCACAAAGAAATTCGGAGTACGATTGCGGTCATTGGGATTGACGCAACGGTTATTTTTAATTAAGTTAGTCAACTTGTCACTGGCATTGTTTGTTTCATCATCAAATCCGGTTGTAAACTGGCCGTAATGATTGTTGTTCTGGCCGCCGACACAGTTATTTGATGGTGACGGAACGGGGATTGAGGTATAAAAACACGTAAACGGGTCGGCGTTGTAAACCGGGCAATTACAAATCCAAACGCCCTCTTGCCCTGCGGCCAATTCCGGCGCGTTCTGGTTGTGGTTTTGAATATTTAACACAATATCATATTTTTCCGTATTCCACGGTAAATGGTTAAAGCGGTAACTACCCACGGCGGCTATGACGCTTTGATTGCGATTGACATAAACGGGGTTTCCGATATGCATACCACCATCAGGGATTAACTCAATTTGAAAATCCGCTTTAGTAGACGGTCTTTCGCCGGTGGTTGCCACGCCGTTAGAGATAACCACATCTTGACCGAGTTCCGCGCCGAGTTCACCCGGCGCACCACAGAAACCGCCGCCGAATGGGTCGGAGTGGGCTACTCGTCTTGGGTCACTGACTACATAACCAAAAATACGGCTTTCTACCGAAACTTGCGGCTCACATCTTTGTACTACTTTCGCGTCCCAACATGGAATCCGGTCTTGACCGCACATATACCGGCCAACAAAAGCGGTACAGGCTCTTGGATTACTAGGACATTTGGCCGCCCTTGCTTGCCACGAATACGTGAACAATCCCAAATCCTCACAAGTACACTTCTTTTTACATGTATAGCAATATTGCATAGGGTTGGGCGTGATATTAGGCGGCGTACAGTCCGTAGCTTTGCCAAAAGTGTCTATGACTTGTCCAATAGCTTGACATCTGGCGGTTGCCGTTGCCCTGCCTAGCGTATCACTAGCGGCGGTTATTTTAGTAGAACCGTCAGGACATTTACAATCAACTACGGAACAGTTGGGGTCGGCGGCGGCTTGCGCCCGATTGTCAAAACAATTTACGTTCCTACCCGGAAAACGTCTAGCCATATCAGCGGTACAGAGGGGAATGGTCTGATATTGGTTAGTGGTAATTACTCCTTTAGTATTGGGGTCACAGTAATACAGAGGTTGCCGCTTACAAAATTCATCTTCCCATGCGTCTTTTTCACTCTCATAACATTTCAACGGCGGGTTGAGATTGTGCTTATTGAGGGCGGTTTGACATTCCTGTAATGTTTCAAATTTGGTATCAACCTTTTCTGGTATCTTGCTATTCCTATCGCAATACCAAAATTCGTCAAGGCTTACGCAATTATAACAGGCACGTTCCGCGCCTTGTTTGGTATACGTTTCTACTTTACGAATAATATATCCCGGTTTGTTGGGGCAAGGTTGGCCGGGTTCGGGGTATGGCGGCACAACTTGGTCTTTACGTTCATAATCAGGTAATGGACATTCTTGTTGAATACATCTAGGGTCGTTGCCTTGATTGGCTTCGCAATCCCTCACAGTACAAGTGTTGCCGGTGTTTGCCCTCAAACATGCGGGTTTGTCGGTATATTGGCCGCTGACAGGAACGGTTGAACCGTCACAGGCCGGGGCACATTTATGGAATGTTTGAGGTTCATTTCTGCAATAGATACATAGCGGCTGGCCGGGTACTATATCTCTACGAGTTCCATCAGGACATACATGGTCGGCTTCGTATACCTTGTGGGTATTACCGGCAGGGTCTTTATATTCCCCCGGCGTTGGCAATAGCGGGCATTTTTTTACTTCCTCACACCGGAAACATACAACTTTATTATAACAATCGGGTATATCATCTAGTGAACTTACTAAATACGGCCTTACATTTGAACCCTCTGCATGAGGTCTAAATGTTGGTAAATATTGCGTGGAAGTGCCGTATTGAAAATCGTTTACAAAATAGTATTCTTGATAACCAATACAACCGGTTTGACTGTTTTGCGTTCTTACTTCTCGCTCTCCACACGTTCTTTTACCAATTATTTGCGCTGATTCATCATTTACTCCCCATCCGTCATTAAAATCAGCCGGACAATTCGCTACACAATAATCATGGTCAAATAGATTCCCGGCAGATTGCAAAGCGGCTGTGGTCATAAATGTGCAAGAACCGCCGCTAGGGGATTGCCTAGAAACCATACACTTGATACCGCTTCTTCCTGTAAAGCCATTATTACCTTGTGCCGCTGTTAAATCTACATCAGAGAAACCAAAATACAGGATTGTTAAAACCGTTATTGAGTACAAAAATACATCACGCCACAATCTAGCCATAATTCCATTCTATCACGTTCTCATCTTTATGACTATGAAAATAGTCGAGAGTGTTAGAATGACAAAAATCCAGCAAACAAAGCGTTGCTAACAACACTTTTTGTTATTGAGCCACGTTCAGTAAGTAGCCAAAAGTTGTCAAAGGGTTGGAAATTAGAGTTTTGTTCACTGTAGTAATAATCTTTCATTAACGACAGGGCGCGGTCTTTTAATACTGGACTGGCTAGGGCGCACCTAGAAATACCCTCTATGTTAAAGTCTGCGTCTGCCATGTTTGCGGTTACTTTATCAGTTAAATGACTAGCTAAAAGACAGCTTAAATCGCTGGTATCGCCGGTAAATTCACAAAATTGTTGACTTGCTAATAAAAGCCGACAACTAAAATTAAGATTATCGTTATCTTGATAATAAATTGTCAATGCACCGGCAAAATGGAAGTAAGCCATATTTATATGAGCCAGTGAATAGCCGATTAGTTGATTTATAGCCATAGAATCAGCCGCAAACTCAAACCAACGGTTGCGCGGAATAACTGTGCCGGTTGGTTCTGGCAAAGCAAAATCAAATTCTAGCGTTTCTGCGCCGCTGATAATATTGGTTATCAGTTGGTCGGTTTGATTTTTATAGTAGTCGGCAGAAATAGAATCCCAAAATGGTTCAATCTGTATAGCCGTTTCGTAGGCCGTATTCATACAAATGCTGGCGGCCTGTTCGCGCATGGTTTTGCTTAATGCTGTATCGTTGATGATAGGGAGCATATAAAAACAACTTAAATTATCCGTTTGGATAATTTCAATAATTTTTCTATCGGAATATACCGCCAAAGCATTACCCATTCTTTCAAACGCCGCCGTATCGCCGGTGTTTTTCCAGTACATGTAATTAGCCCAAATTACCGGCGTTCCTGTACGGTTGCTGGATGAACCATTGTTACAAACTAATTCGCCGCTATCGTCATTATTGCAATTAAACAACATATTATAAGCCCCGCGCTCATCCCTCATGTCATTTTCCAGCCATTGAAGAATATGGCTAGAAATATATAAATCATCCCAAACTTGCGGGGCGGCCATGCTTGTAGCTGTGCTTTCAGATGGCGTTGATACTTCGGGGGATTGTTGCTGACGTAAAATAAAAAATATGACAAGCGCGGCGATAATTAAAACGGTGGTAATAATCAGGCCAACTCTCTTGTAATTGTTCACAATGCTAATCTTACCACAAAAAATGACTTGATAATAAATTGTCAAGACAGGCAAAAAACAGCCTAGAATTTTCTTGATAAACATTTAAGACTGTGTTACACTTTTATGTAGTTTAATCAGTTATTTTGCGGTCAAGCGTCAAAAGTAAGACCTAAGTTTGCTTCGTCAACATCATCCTGTGTTATACCTATATACAGGAGCGTGATGGCGGGGGAACTATGATTATATGCTTTCATCAGCACTTCGATTTTAATGCCGCGCATATAATTATGATAGCCATAGGTTTTACGCAGGGAATGACAAGCGACAATTTGCTCAATGCCTACAGCTTCACCAGCGGCGCGGATTAAACGGTAGGCTTGAATCCTACTGATTGGCTTGCCGGTTTGCTTGTTTTCAAAAAGAAACGCGCCGGGTTTAGCTTCGCTGATGAAGCGGTTTAGCGCGGTGACGATTTTAATATTTAGCGCGGTAATCTTAGATTTGCCGGTTTTCTTCTCGGTGACGGTGATTTTTGTACGAACACGGTTATTTTTGAAGTCGTACACATCATCCCAAGTTAGCCGCAAAATATCGCTGATACGGAGCGGGGTAAATATTCCCATGACGATAAGCAGATGGTTGCGAATCTGGCCGCGCTTTAGGTAGTAATCAATAATTTCACGGACTTGTTGCTTGTTTCTGATTGGTTCGGTCAATTTCATAAGGGTTCACTCCTTGAATTTTGCCGCCCATGTAACACTATTTTAGTGTGTTACATGGGCTTTTTTATGTTGATATATCAAGGTTTTAACCCCTGTGCTTTACAACCTCTTTTTCTGGACAACTGATTTCAACAAACTTATTCTTGTTATATAGCCGTTTCCCATCAGTGTAACACACTAAAATAATGTTAGCGCATGGCGTGGTACAATTCGGGCGTGGTTCTTTAATAAAAAAACAGGAGGAATGACGTATGTGTGCGACAAAGCGCAAACGATTGGCCGCGCTGGTGATGGCCTTTGTGATGATGGCGTTTGTAACGCCGCAACAGGCAAGAGCAGAGAGCAACTATTTTGACGAAAATAGAATTTACGTCAAAACACTGGTTATCGTCATTGACACATTGGGGGTCGGTGAGGATAACATTTGGATGGAGTTTGAACGGTTGCGGAAGATTAACCATGACGCAGGGGAAACATTTGGTATGGATGATGGTGATTGGAATTACTTTACGGAAGTGCCGTATGGACTGACACCGCCACTAAGCCTTGAACAACCCGGTAATTATCGGTTGTTTATTGAGGGCTATATCGCCGCAATTTCTGGTGAATATAAGTGGCAACGAATCTTTATTTACGAGGATAATTTGAGCTTAGAGCCTAAAGTATTCGGTTTTCATGACGAGTATAGGCGAACTTTGCCGGATGAAGTAACCGCCAATGATATGCCATTTGATGTAAATTTTGTAATCAATGGGCTAAATTACGGGGATTTTGGTAGACGTATACAGGTTGGCTTACATGGTGAAATTCACTGGATGGAGTGTTTTATGAACTGTATTGACTACGAAACGGCTGTGCAACAGTTCTATCACAAATTCGGTGAAAGTCATTGCGTGTTAGAAAACTACCTAAATTCTATTGGGGTTACACCAGACAATAATTACTTGATAGATAGTGATTTTTGGCGCGGCACAGGAATTAAAGCCTATTACATTAACATTTTAACCCCGGAGCAACAAGACGTATATAACGCCTATTTACTTCAAAAAATGCGCGAAGAATTTGACTTGTTGCCGTACTTATGGCGATTCTTCAATTATTCACCGGAGCAAGCCGCTGACTGATGGCGGCAACACATACAATCCACAACAACCCGTTTAACAAACATAATATTTTATTTAGTTAGTTAAGCGGGTTTTTTATTAAAAACTGATTAACTAGGGGGAATTAACGTGAAAATTCAAAGAAAAGCAACAAAGTGCTTTAGTATCTTGCTTGCGTTATTATTGACGCTTGCGCTTGTACCGGCCTTACAAACTTACGCGGCAGGGGATTCACAAACGCTATTAAATTGGGGATTTTCAGACTTGAAATACTTAACACTTACCATTGATACCGAGCCGATTTCGAGGGAATATTGGGATGGCGGCGACCCGAATTTTTATAACGAAACTGTTATTATCAATTCTGGCACTACTCTTACTATATCCGTCAATCCCGAATTGATGATGTTATCGGCGGCAGATGATGATGATTTGTTAGAGGGTTTGGAAATTAGATTTAGGCCAGAGGGCGGGGATTTTACCACTGTAACCGACTTGCTTATTTATGGAAATTACAATTACTTTAGAGGGCGCGAGGACAGGCCGTTACATTCTTTGATGTTGCTTGGCGTAGAATCGTGGGATGAAAACGCAGAGAGCTTGTCAGTTTCTTTTGTCTTAGACACAAGTGGAGTATTGACTATAAAAAACTCAAACTTCTTTTATGATGGTGCGCCGTGGTTTAATTTCATTTTAGCTGGTGAAACAGTAGAGATACCAACTACTAACTGTACAACGGTATCTGAAACGGCGGTTATTACTAATAATAACGGAACAGTAAATATTTCTATACAGAATATTGTAAGAGAATCAACAATCCAGATAGACAATTCTAATTATTGGGAAAACGGCTCAACTGAAACAACTCTTTATTGGCTACCATCATCAGGCACTATGCTTTCATTTACAAGTACAGATTCAAACCCAAATCTAGGCTTTAATATGATTTATCTAATTCTCGAAGATGGAAAATACCGCGCTGATTTAATTGGTTCATGGGATTGGATAGTAAATGATGATGGTTCAATCGGAAATTGGGTTGATGTAAATTTAATGGCATATCTCGAAAATAGAGAACAGAGGATTATGGCCTTTGCCGCTCCCTCATGGGAGTGGGTTGTATGTTTTGGATTTTCGGATGAAGAACCACCAACGCAACAACCGGCCGCGCCAACCGCACAAAATGCACAAGCTAACAGTATAACCGTTTTATACAATGACGAGATAATCAACTTCACCCAACCACCAACGGAGCGCAACGGCTTTTTATTCTATCCACTGGAAGATGTGTTAGACGCATTTAGTGGCGGCCACGGTTGGAATCCCGACACATTTACTGTTTTTGGCGAAAAGAACGGCAATATTGTTGAAATTCCTTTACGTGATTTAAGTTATTGGGTAAACGGTTCTATGCTTGACGTAGCGAATGAACTCATGCCGTTTGTAGAAAATGAACGTACCTACGTTTATTTAGACTTAATTGTAGAGGGGTTTGGCCTTTCCGTAGATTGGAACGGCGAAGCTAGAACAATCTCTATCAGATAACCAAACCAATTTATATCCCGCCTATTCATAAAGAGAGTGGGCGGGGTTTAACTAATTAGGGGGAATTTCCATTGTTAAAAAAAACACTGGCGGCCTTGTTGATGGTCGCGCTGGTATTCGTTTCAATGCCGACCATGACGCAACAAACGATAGCATCACCGTCTGTATCTAATTCACAAACACTTAATTTACCTTTATTTATATTAAATAATTATTCCGGTTCATCAGGGAATGTCTATATCACAGAAACGGGCGATTTATTTTTACCTCGCCGGGGGCAAGTTTATGACACTGATGTACGTTCAGTCCATGTTGCGTCACCACACGGGCGCGAAAGTATTATATACCTTAGAAACGATGGTACTTTATGGGGTTGGGGTTCTAATAGAAATGGTCAGCTAGGCGATAATACTGGTGTTGACCGTTCTACTCCAATAAAAATAATGGATGATGTGGCTACATTTGGTTTAGAGGGGTCGCGGGTTTGGGTGATAAAAACCGACCTTACATATTGGGTTTGGGGAGCTATGGGGAGTAATAACAGCGTTATTGATTATGAACCAGTACATATTGCAAATGATATTGTCCGGTATTTTGGGTCTTATGATTTTCCCGGCGCAATTTCGCTTAACTTGGTACAAACTAGCGCAGGGGAACTTTTGTATGCACATACATTCTTGCAACCTTATGGCGGTATAAACTATTTACCTGATGTGCCTGTTCGTGATGTAAAGACAGCCGCTTATAATTCAGATTTTTATTTACTCTGGATTGACGCTGATTTTAATTTGTGGGAACGCTCAATAAGGAATATAAGAGCTACACAATATGTTGATAACAAAATAGCTGAAAATGTGGCAGAACTTAGTTTAATAAACAATCGTAGCGGCGGTGACACTGTTTTTTACATAACAACTGACGGAGCATTATATGGCTGGGGTAATAATGCTAACGGACAATTAGGGGATGGTACAAGAATCTCACACGCTAATCCTGTAAAAATAGCTGATGGTGTTGGCACTCCAAGTAACGAAACGCCGACAACATCAAATACAGGCGATTTACCAATAGCACCGAGAGAGTTAATTCCTGTTGACTTGAACAGCAGATTTTATAACGAATATCGCACAGGTTTTACGGCGGCGAATGGTACAGTTTATAAATTCCAATGCGTTGCGTATGCCAAAGGCAGAACACATGAGCTTTTAGGCATAACATTTGACCGGGCATGGGGTATAGGAAAAGATGTTGCTAAAAACCTAAAAGATTTAGACGGTGAAGTAATCGTAGGATATTCTGGCACATACCAGATTGTTTATTATGGAGCAGAAACCGTAATAGCTCCCTCGGTTGTTTCGTTTAACTCAATATTGCCAGATGGACACGTTGTTTTTGTTGAGGATGTTTGGATTGACAACGGGGTTATTTATGTGAAGTACAGCGAAGCAAACGCCAACGGTAAAAGTGAGGGCGGTGGGGATGATGGTTTATTTCAAATTCTGACGCTTGACGAGTTTAGAGAATATCAAAACGGCTTGATTGACGGTATTCACTTTGAAAGGGTTGGAAATTAGCCAGAAAAACCAGAAATGATATAAAACCACCTTATAGAAAGTGATTTTTGGCATGACGCAGGGTTAAAAATCTATTTTTACCACATTCTAACCCCGGAGCAAGCCGCCGACTGATGGCGGCAATACATACTAAACCACTTTCCCTTTTAACTATCTTAATATAAATTTAGAAAGTTAAGAGGGGTATTTTGTTAAGGAGTGATTATAAAGTGTTTTGTTCAAAATGCGGCAAAGAGATAGCTGGTGACGGTAATTTTTGCGCGTCATGCGGCGCGGTGGTCGCGGAAACAAAGTCAACTAAAACGCCAACACAACCGCAAGGCGTTAATTTTACAATATCACGTTCACTATTTACTGGTTTTAGTGCAATCGTATTGATTATCTTGTTATTACAAAAAATGTTGTCTGTGCCATTTATTACCGGGCGATTAGGGGATTGGTATTTCATTGAGAGTAAATGGTATTCGTTTTATGGCCTTATTAGTGCAATAAATAAACTAATTGGAGTTGCCGGTGATAGTGCTGGGATTTATACAATTCTAATTGCAAGTTGGTTTTATTTTGCTTTTTTAATGATTTGCGTAATTATACTGGTAGGCTATTTAGTTGGGCTTGTTACAAAGTGGAGCAAAGCACCGCAAATAGGTAAAATTGCATTTTTGCTTACAGCCATTTTTGCTATTGTAGTGTTTGTATCATCCAAACTTCTGCACATTGTTTTGTCAATAGAATTTGCAGAAGTAGTACGTGTGCCTGATTTAATATTAAATCCAACAATTCAATTTAATTGGGTGTTTTATGTAATGTTAATTATAGCGGCTCTTGGTTGGATTCTTGGATTTGAAAAAAAGGGTAAAGTTTAATGTCATTAAGTTTATAATTGAAATCGCTATCGTATCAACATACCCGCAAACAGCGCATTGTCTACCACGTTTTTTGTTTGCCCCGGATAACTGTTCAATAGCCACGGTTCAGTGTATTGGCCGTTGGCGTTTGCTTGACTGTAATAATAGATTCTCATGTACTCAATAAAATAATCGCTTATTGGCGGCAGGGCAAGGGCGCATTTAGCATAGTTTTCTATGCCGATAAAGGTTTCACCGCGATATGTTTCGTTGATAGCTTTATTCCCTAAGAAAATAACAAGGTCACACGCTATATCACCAATTTCCCCGCCTGTATCACAAAATGCTTGACTGGCAAGCAAGAGAGGGCAAGTAAGGGGATTATCCAGTTTTGGTTCGCGTATGTATACATCAAGTACGCCGAGGTAGTAAGCCTGTGCCAAGTCTAACCGGTATTCTTGCGGGTCTAACTGGTATCTGATTATAAATTCTGTGGCTAAGTCAGCCCAATTCCGGCTAGGTAAAATTAAACCCTTACCTTGCGTCTGGTAAGGAAAGATGTTGCTTTCAGCGTTGACGCTTTCATCCAGCCCCATGATTAGATTAGCTTTGTAACTGACTTCTTCCAGTAAAAACGCCAACGGGGGAGCAATAATGTTTTCGCTCATAGCGTTTTCGTACTCTGTTTCAAAACAGGTTAGCATGGCTTGCATACGGTCTGTACCGCTGATAGCCGGGTTATCGTCTAGGATGATGGGGAGCAGATAATAACAGCTTAGATTATCGGTCAGGATAGTTTCTACCACATCACGGTTTGCGTAAGTGGTTAGAGCGGTTTTCATTCTCTCTAAAGCGGCTAAATCGCCGGTTCTTTGCCAGTAAACATAATTAGTCCAAATTACGGCCATGCCGGTATTGTTGGAAAAACCGCTATCACAAGTTTCAACGCCGTTTTCGCCCTGTTTACAATTTAATGCGGCTTTGTATACGCCGCGCCCGTCTTTTGCGTCATTTTCCAACCATTCAAGTATATTACCGGCGATATGTAAATCATCCCAAACTTGCGGGGCGGCAAAGTCAAAAACCGTATTATCTGCTGGCATTGATTCTATAGGGGATTGTGGCGAATGAAAAAACGCCAAAGCAACCAGCGCGGTAATAGCAATCATGGCAACAGGAATAATTATGTCAAGTTTTTTGATGTCGGTCACATTTTTATCATACCACAAAACCGTGAAACCGTCTTGATAATAAATTATCAATCGAACAATATTTTTTACTGTCCAGCAAATAAAAACGCCCCCGTTTTCCAAGATACAGGAGCATTTTTAACCAAAGCAAAAACAGTATAGCACAATTCAATCATTTGGTTTTTTCGTCACCATATCCTATAACACAACACCACCCGCCATATAAATCTTTATCCTTTTCAGTAAATCCACTACGGTCTTTACACCAATCAGCTTTTTATCATCCACACCAAAATCATATTTTTTACAAAGATACCCCAAACACTCACTATAAACATTTGATAATGTGAACTATTTCCCGCAAAATAGTAAGTTCAAGTACGGCCAACGGGGTTCAAGCGAGTGCTACGAGCGACATATCCCGCCGCTCATAGAGCGTGAGGGCGCACTTACATGTTAGCACTCTCCGTTGTCGAGTGCTAACATAGTGCGCTCCTGCGGAGTGCCGCTTTGCGCCTGTGGCGCATAGTTTGGGGCTTTCGCGCCCCAAAGGTAAAAACAGTAATGAAACAGGCGGCAAACCGGAAAATCAACCGTGCTTAATATCTATGGCAATGTACCATCTAACCGTTAAGACAATCAGCCGAAGTCAAGGCCGTTCCAGTGTCGGGGCGGCGGCCTACCGAGCGGGGGAGCGGCTACACAATGAACGTGACGGAGAAACGCACGATTTTACACAAAAAAGAGGTATTGTATTTAAGACCATCATGCTACCCAATAACGCGCCTAGCGCGTTTACAGACCGTGAAACCCTTTGGAACGCTGTAGAGCGGTGCGAAAATCGGCGCGATTCAAGAACGGCGCGAGAGATAGAAATTGCCTTGCCAAATGAATTATCCTTAGATGAACAAATTGAGCTTGTTAGAAATTATGTGCTTAGTAATTTTATCAGTTTGGGAATGTGCGCTGATATTGCCATCCATGCCGGTAAGCATATCCATAACAAAGACCCCCGGCATATTGAAGCGCAGAATGATGATACCATTAAACAAGATAACCCACACGCGCATATTTTATTGACTGATAGGCCGGTAGGTAAAGATGGTTTTTTATCAGCAAAAAACCCACAATGGAATTGTAAGCAATATGTATATATTTGGCGTGAACAATGGGCGAATGTGCAAAACCGTGAGTTTGAGCGCAAAGGTTTAAGTGTAACCGTATCACATGAAAGCTACGAAAAACAAGGCATTGACCGCGAACCGACCATCCATCAAGGCCACGAAGTTACGAAAATGGAACGGAAAGGAAAACGAACAAAAATCGGCAACATCAACCGCGCCATCAAAGCGCGGAATCTCCAACGTGAAAAATGGGAGCGGGAAGTTAAAAACAGAATCCGGCAAGCCATCTACAGCACAGGAAAAGAAACCAAAGAGCCGACAGGAACGGCAAGAGAGATTGACGAGGGAGCGGCGGGAAGCAATAAAGAAAATAGACTTGTTTCTGGAAAAATCGAAACAACAGGACAGCCAGCCCATCAGCCGAACCAAGACCAAAAAGGAATCAGGCCAGCGTCAGGAAAGCGAATCAGAATTGTCCAAAGACTTAAAAATATCACAGAAAAAATCCGCAATATCTCAACCGCCGCGCCAGCAACGGCGGCACAAGCGAAAACTACGCAAGAAAAAACGCAAATCCAAGTACCGGCCAAAGTCCAGACGCAAGAAAAATCCATTAAACGAATACGAACCGAAAACAGAGCCAGAGGTAGAAAATTCATGCGAAAACACGGATTTTCAAAGACGCGAGATAGGGAGATGGAAATTACCAGATAAATTTTTTCGCTTCTTTTTTAATATTTTAGTGTTCACCGGCGCGTGGTTTTTTTTGCTCACGCACATAGCGTATACGTTTGCTGTTGTTTTTAATGTCGGTTTTTTGCATGAATGGGAAATAAATAATGATAAGGTGATGGCATTTTCTATCACCGTTACAATCATAATATTTTTGGTAAATCTGTATCGAAAATTTGACCGGAGCAAATTACCCGGAAAAGACCGTAAGGTTTTTCCTAAATTCATGCTACACAGGCAAAAAAAGGGTTCTGGCTTTTTCTTTGGTGTGCGCTGGTGGGGATTCTTCCGCTATTACATCACCAAGCCAATGAATGTAGACGGTAATATTTTAGTGGCCGGTTCTGTGGGTAGCGGCAAAAGTAAAGCTAACGCCAAACATCAATTTGAATCATGGAACGCGCCTATTTTCGCTATCGACATTAAAGGCGAACTGTCAGAACATTACGCCGCATTGTTTAAGCGCGGCATAGTAGACCGGCCTTTCATCATCTTTGACCCAACAAACCCTAAAAGCTGTGGTTATGACCCTTTCAAAATGTTGCGTATCGGCGGCGAGAATAAATTAGTCCAAAATGCCCGTGAAATCGCCCAATCCATCATCCCCCTGCCGCCAAGCGTGAAAGAGCGGGTTTGGATAAGAGCCGGTCAAAATTTCCTCACAGCGACAATTCTATATTTTTTTGGTTTAGGCAAGGATTTTAGCACAGCCATGAAAGCAATCCAGCTAACGCCTATGAAAAAATTACTTGAAGAAGTAATGGGGAGCAACAACGAAAACGCTAAAGCATTTATGGTTAAGCTCGTAGGGCTGGAAATGAAAGTTATTGCCGGGGTTGGTATGGAAATTGGTAATGAACTGGTGGAGTTTTCCGTAGACCCGTTGATTGTCAAGGCTATGCGAAACAGCTTGAAAGACAAAAATTGTTTTTCATGGAGCGATTTAGAACATAGTCATATTTTTTTGCGTATACCGCAAGATATGATTGAGCAATGGGGGAACGTGATAACGCTAATGATAAACCAGCTAATTAGAACGCTGGAACGCCGCCCCGACAACACTACGCCAGAGGGTAAGAAATTATTGCCGATTCTCTTGTTACTGGATGAACTCGCCCGTTTTGGCAAGGTTAGCTCACTTTTAGGGGCGTTCACAACTTTACGTAGCAAATGCGTCACTTTCGCAATTTATTTACAATCTTTGTCGCAATTCGGCATGTTTTACAGCTCTGCCGAGAGCGAAACTATTATAGATAATTGTGATTATATAGCCATTCTTAAAGCTAATGGCTTGACAAGCAAAAACTTTTTTAGTGAGTTGGCCGGTACATACGAACTTAAAGAGGATAGTTATTCTGTTTATTATGACGCTGGCGGCATTTTAGAAACCGGACGAGCAAAAAAAATAATCACAAGTAGAGAACCGTATATGCGGCCAGAGGATTTTTCTTTGTTAAAGACGGATTTTGTGTTAATGAATCCAGAGGGGTACAGCAGGGTTGATAAAATTTACGCGCCGGATTTAATCTGTTAGAGCTTGTCTGTAAGGCGGTGTGTACCGGCAAAATAGACAAGCCCTGACCCTATGCCGGACAAGCCTTTTTATGCGGATTATTTAAGTGTAACTTAGGTGTAACCGGCTGGCAAATTTGCGTTTTTTGGTTACATTCCCGAAACCTTGTGAAATTAAGTTTTGTTGGGGGGTTCTGAATTATAAGGTAATAACATAATATGTGAATATTATGTTAAAAAGGGTGTGTGAAAAAAATAATTTTTTCGTTACTTCAAGACTACCGGAGATACCTAGAGGGGCGGTATAGCCCCGCTACGGCCAGCACTTATTACAAGAGAATTTGTACCCTCTTTGAGGGTCAAAATGTTGTCAGCGTAGCCGACCGCCCCGACTTCGGGCGCGCATTGGAGCGGCTGGCGCAAATCAAATACAAAAACCAGTTTTCCCAAGCGAAAAACGCCTTGCTAAAGTTTTGCGAGTTCCGCAAAATAGCCCTGCCCGCCGATTTTGTTGAGCGTGTTGAGGAATTGGAAAAAAGCACCCGAAAGAAATACCGAAAGTTAAAGCCAGTTGACTATGCAGATATTGACCGCAAAATAAAGGGCATTAAGAATCAAAAGCTAAAGATAAGTTTTCAAGTCCTAACGGCCACAGGCTTGCGAATTTCAGAATTGGCCGGAATACGTTTTACGGATTGCACAGTCACGGATGAACAAATTACTTTTGGGATTTTAGCAAAAGGCCAAAAGAAAGAATCAGTGACTATCAACAAAGCTGATTATCCGCAAATCTTTCAACGCACCAAAGAATTGATAAAAACCACTCCGGCACATAAAAAGGTTTTTTATTCGGCTGTTTATTTACAAGGCAAGGCTAAAGAATTGGGATTTACTTGCCATGACTTACGTAGAGCTTGCGCCAAGTTGGAATACAAAAAAACCCGCTCAAAAAACGAAGTTAAGAAAAAACTCCGTCATTCTAATATAAAAACCACAAACATATACTTAAAGAGCAAGGTTGAAATATAGCTGGCTCATTGGGGGATGGTAGTGCATGAGGTTTTGTCGTGGGTTATGTCTGGGGATAAAGGCAAAATGGCGATAAATATTGACTTATTAGCATAATGATAGTGAAATAATGTGCTATCAATCAATCTTTTTTGAGTGCTAAAACTTGACTTCCAGAGGAAAAATGATAAAATACTATAAGTTAGACAGCAGGGAAGGACCGCATAAGTGAAAAGGCACTTATGATTATGAACAATTTTACAAAAATGAATAAATTACAAAAAATAGCTTATAACAAGATATTATGCCAGCATAATGAAAATCGAGTTAAAGACCTTATTGAATTTCAAGATAGCGGGGCTGTTACATTGAGCATTTTTTCAGCGTCATGGAATAATTTTAAGCAAAAAAACAACTATTCTCAAAGCGTTTATGTTATTTCTGATGATGGTTGGCATGATTTTGTTTTAGAAAAATCTTTGAATGATGAACAGGTCAAAGCATTTGGCCTATAACTAATTCCCCTCGTCCGAAAAAGGCAGACGAGGGAAGTTTATTATATCAAAAGAAAGAAATATGAAAGACTTAAAACTATTTGAGGTCAACTCACTTTACAAACGAGTGATTAAGGACACGTTGAGAGATAGCAAAACACACGGGGGAAATTTACTAGAGTGGTTGAACTATAAACAGGAACACGACCTTGTATCTGGCGCGGTTGCTCGTTTAACCTATCATAACAAAATCGGTAAGTTTTACAAAAGGTATAAAAGTGAAATCTATGAATTTTTAATCGAATATCTAAGCGACACAGGAAAGACTATTGGGGCATTGTTTGATGATAGGTGGGATGGACGCGACCCGTTAGCATTTAATTCCTCAAATCAAGGACTTTTAGTGTGGTTTGTTTATGAGAGAATAACCAAAGTATTAAGCGGCTACATAGCAGAAGAAAAACATGAAACCCCTGTTTTGATAGAAAAAATCGGGGTATTAGTATAATAAAATGATTTAATAATTAGAAATTAGAAACAAGTATATGAAAGACTTAACACCATTCAAAATCAATGCACTTTACAAACGTGTGGTAAATGAAATTATAAAGGATAGTAAAACACAAGGCAAAGCAACCCGCGAAGAAAAATTAAAGGCAAGGTTGAATGATATATTTAAACACCCCTTGCTTTCCGGGTCTGGTATTGTTAGTAGTCTAATTTACAGTGACGATATTACTAAATTTTACCAAAGATACAAAAAGCAAATCAGCGAGCTTCTTTATGAAATACTTGATGGCACAGATTTATCTATTGATAAATTGTTCGTTGATAAATGGGATTCTACTGACCCGCTGGCACTTGATTATAACAACCAAGAGCTATTAGCATGGTTTGCTTATCAAGAAATCGCCAGCAGATTGAGCGATTACCTAGAGGAAGAAGAATAACAAAGGGAACAATGACAAATTTAGAAAAAGGTATGACCGGTGAACAATGCATGATGGTTATTAAAAAACTTGCTTGTCAACAAGGCTTTTATACTCATCTAAACAACCAATTAAAAGCATTAAAGCGTGTTAATCCTGATGGTTTTACTAACTTCATGCAAAAACTTGAGGGGCAAAATTTTATTGACCAAGTCGATTTAATTTTATACCTTGAAATTGAAAAAATACAAATCGAAAGAAAAAACCAATTTTGAAAAATAAATGATTTAATAATTATCACTAAATGAATAGCATAAATATGAAAATTACTAAACAAAAACACAATGACAAAGCTGTCTTAAATAAAGACGTTTTTATGTATTGTATTGAGGGGAAAAATAGCTTAACAGGCGACTTTGTTTCCCATTTTCTTTCAACAGATTATTTAACTGATAAAGAATCAATGCAAGTAGCAATAAAACACTTTAAAGATATGGGTTATGCTGGACAAGACAGTATTGCATCTGTGTATTTAATTGTCGGTGACTTACCGACATATAAAGTTGAACAAGCTGATTAAGAAAGTAAGAATGAAAAATCCCAAATGTTGCTTGTGTGGTAAGATGTGTGAGAACGAATGGGGCAACAACCCTGCGCCGTTGGTTAAAAATCCAAAAGACAGGTGTTGTAATATTTGTACCGCTACAAAGGTAATCCTCAAAAGATTTGATAATAACTTTAATCACGAATCAGACAAAACAGGCAAAAAGTATATGTTAATTGACCCTTGCTACCTAGAGAAACATGCGCTAAATTCACGTTTCGGTAAGCCAGTGGCTACTTTTGATATTAGCTGTGACGGTATTTTTTTCTTTGGCGCGATAAAAGTATCGGTAGAAAGCGGCAAACTACATGTACACGAAGTGCCAGCAGATGATTTTTTATCATTACAGGGTTTAACAAAAAATCCAGACGCAATAATTGGTTATTTGAAAAAAATACCTACTTATCATGATGTATTTAATGCCATTACTAACTATCGTATATGTGAAAGTATTTATTCATTCATATAAAAGCTAAACGGCTTACGCTCTCATTCGTGGGCGTTTTTCACACTTCTATGTAAAAACCGCCTATAAAGGCGGTTTTTATTCACATACGCTCATCATGTAATGATTTACGAGTGATTTTTTATCTACGAAAGTAGAAATCAAAAGAAAACCGTAATTTTCTTGTGGCTTCTGCCTATGTAATTGGATTATATCACTATATCACAAACTTATCAATATATTAGGCCAAACGCCACAAAACCTTGAATATAAGGCTTTTTCAACAATAATGCCAGTTGACAATTTATTATCAACGGTCTTTTTCAAAACACAAAGGAGTAAAAAACTTGAATCGCGGCAAAGCTCTGACCGCTTATTGACGCGCAAAAAATTTATATTGAATTGGACAAGCTATAGCATGTCCAGCGGTTGTATGCTACCTAAATCAAATTGGACAAGCTAAATTTTACGGTTTTGCTACCGGTTGCGTTCAAAAAACCGTAGTTTTGAATAAACATAAATATTCTATTTTAACAAGTACAAGCATATATTTATAAACAGCATGGCAAGAATCAAGTTAGCTCTTTGGGGTTGGTTGGCGTGAAGTTGTTGGAATTGATAATAAAAGAGTTTATTACGATTGTGGAGCGTTTGGAACAAGATAACCCCGTAGAAAACGAGAGAATTGTTATTGAGCGTGACGAATTTAAGAAACTATTGGAAAAATACGCCTACGCGACTTTTAAGCAAAAAACTAAAGCCTACAAAGACTTGAACTTTATTATCCATGATAAAAACAATTACACCATGCCATATAAGGACAGGACTACTAAAAAAACAGTCAGAAAAGTCATTTTTAACTACCGGACTTATCAGACTGTGAAATATATGCACGAAACAATTATCAATATGTAGGAGTGATTATACATGGCGTTTGATGATTTAGTTTGGGATTCATTTTGTAAAGCGGTAAACGGATTTTTTCGCGGTATCTTCAACGTAACGAAGTTTGGAATGGATGAAGCAAAAAAATATAACAAAGCAAAATTGATAAATTCCGGCGTTAGAGATTTGCCTATACATAAACAACGCAAATTGTTTGATGAAATATTTAAGGAACTAAAACTAACTAGCCTTGATGGTAGATTACCATACTTTGAATGTGAGTCTGTAATATCTGAATATTCCTCTGTTTATTCATTTTCAACTTTAATTCCTGAAAGTGAATGGCTGGCAAAAAAAGACCTCTTAGAAACATATTTGGATATTAAGATATTAGCCATTGAACAAAATAGAGAAAACAATCGGATAATATTTATACTTTTCCAAACGAACCCATTACCAAACTCGTATATTTGGGATGATGAATTTATCAGCGAAGCAGATTGTTGTTTTGCTTTAGGCATAAGTAACGCCGGTATTGTTGAAATGGACTTAGAAAAAGACCCTCATGTTTTTATCGCTGGCGAAACAGGAAGCGGTAAATCTAATCTTCTAAAATGTTTAGTACATCAAGCATTATGGAAAGATTATGAGGTTGTCCTAATTGACTTTAAGCGCGGTGTTTCATTTAGTGATTTTAGCGATTACGTAACTATACATTTTGAATATGAAGATGTTATAAAAGCCTTAAAAGATATGGTTCTCGAAACCTCTAATCGGCTGGACAAATTTAGAAAAGCAAAAGTAGATAATATCAACGATTATTTTCTTACTACCGGCGAATTTCTAAAGCGAAAAATTATCTTTATTGACGAATTGGCCGAACTTCTTAAAACAAGTAACAGAGAAATTTCCAAAGCACTAAATAACAGTATCGAAACTCTAACAAGATTGAGCAGGGCGGCAGGTATTCATTTAATAATGGGTATCCAACGACCCGATAGCACCATCATCAGCGGTCAGATTAAAAACAATGTCACTTATCGAGTTTGTGGAAAATTCGTAGATAAAGAGCCTAGCCGGATAATGTTGGGTAGTGACATAGCCAGTACATTACCAAATATCAAAGGTCGTTTTATTGTTAAAGATGATAGATTCCGTGAAATCCAAAGTTTTTACTTTAATTATTACGAGGGTAGAACCCCTGACGCAACTGAAACTACAACCACGATAATAGACAAACCACCAGAAGCGACTGATGATGTAATTCTAATCGGACACGAAAGAGAAAGGTCAGAGGAAACAGCAGATGAAATAAAGGAAATTAAATTTGATTTTAGTGATTTCAAAAAATAAAACAAACCACGGGCGGCAAAAACTCTTGCCGCCCGTGGTTTGTTAGTTTATTGTCAAGGTTAATATTCGTTAAAAAGAACCTCGTCAATTATTACATCTCTAAATCTGCCGGTTTTATCGGGTACGCTATGTACCACGATTTTTTTAATAAATTTTTGGATGAACTGTTGCCGTTTTTCATTGTTTAGCGTTTGCCAATTATCACGAAAATTCGTGATAATCTCTGCTTTGGTGTAAATTTCAATCAGTGGTTTGGACACGCTTTTAAGTAAGTGTAACCGCGCTTCCAACTCACCGCGCCGCTCGTTGCCGACTTTAACCATGTTTTGGTATTCGTCAAACGTCACGTTGCCAGACATATAAAAACCCATGATTTCCTTTGTTTTGCGCTCAATCTGGCTTATCTCGGCAGACATAGCCGCTATCTCTTGGGTGTTATCCTCATTCACGGCGTTAGCGATAATTTCGGACTTGTTATAATCCTCAAAGTTCTCAATCTGTTCTAAATATCGTTCAAATGCCCGCGCTAGTTTTTTATGACTAATTAAGGCTTTGGCTTGGCAATACCCATGTACTGAATCAATGCACCGATAACTTGGATTTACTGGTATTTTTCCCTCGCTTGGGTCTTTGCTTATACGGTAATTCCATCTTGTAGAATACTTGCCGCCACAATCCGGGCAATACAGCACACCACAGAAGTACACGCCGCTAGTGGGGCGTTTGGTGTGTGCGGCGCGGTTTAGCTTGCTAAACTTGTCTTGAACCCGGTAAAAAATGTCCTCGTCTATAATCGCTTCATGTTGCCCATCAGCTTCAAAATACCGGCTTGCGTCATTAAGGGAGTAGCGTACCTTACCGACATAATTTGGGTTCGTTAAGAGTAGCTTTAGCGTTTTGTTTTGCCACTTCCGGCCTTTTTTTGTGGCGATATTCTCGGCGTTTAATCTTCTGGCTATTTCGTTAAGTGAATAATCATCATGCAAATACATTGTGAAAATGCGCCGTACTATCGCCGCTTGCTCGGTTTCGACTTCCTGTACCTTATTCCCTTTTTCTCGACTGTAACCGAATGAGGGGATATATGCGCCTGTACTATATCCCTCTTTCGCTTTCCGCTCGTACCCCAATCGAACACGCTCGGCAAGGTTCTCACGCTCGAACTCCGCGAATATACCGACAATCTTCAAAAACATTCTGCCGGTTGCGCTGGCGGTGTCGATACTCTCAATTAGCGAATTAAACGCGCATTGATAATTGTTAAATAATTCCACCAATTCAATAAGGTTTTTTGTGGAGCGCGTCAGCCGGTCTATTTTATAAACCAACACATTGTTGACTTTCCCGCTGGCAATATCGCTTAGTAATTGCTTTACGGCGGGTCTACCGTCAATGTCTTTGCCGCTTATGCCCTCGTCAGAATAAATATTGTAAATATGCCAGTCTTTAGCGGTAGCGTAGCTCCTTAGTTTTTCCTCTTGCGCCCTGATTGAATACCCCTCTCGCGCCTGTTCCTCTGTCGAAACTCGTAGATAAATTCCTGTACTTACCAATTCCCATCAGCACCCCTCACATGAATTTTTTGGGGTTTGCTGTTGTTCCTTGTCATTAGTGACATTTTTGGGCGTAGCCGCTTCAATAAAGAATCTCATCATTTCCCGTTGTAGATTTTTGGGGAGTACGATTTTTTCTTTTGAAGTGGTCTTTTGCTTTTCCAAAATAATCACCTCATACAACCTTTCCTAGTTGATTATATGAGGTTCATAACGAAAAATGCCTGTCCTACAAGGTTTTTGTGAAGTGGTTTATTTAGAATTATAGCTTATTGTCCTCTGTATCGTCCGGATGCGATTTCAAATATTCCTCGCCGTTGCGATGAGCAACGCTTACACTAATAATTCCACCCTGCTTAGCGAGTGCAACGGCTTCGGGTTTGTCGAGTATTGTACCATCCGATAATTGATACCCCGTCACATATCCATCTTCTTTAACAAGTGCGGTAATAAAATTCGACATTGTAATATTGTTTGATTCGTTCATCGGCATGGTTGAAGCATTGTTTTCAATCATAGTCTATCCTGCCTTTTGCCAAGGGACGGGTGGAGATTTTTTGCCCCGGTTTTAGTATTAGGCAAAAAATACTACCCTATGGTAAAAGACATCGTAAGCGGCGAAATACTCGGGGAATCAACGAGTGAACGCATGAGGAGGGACTTGGTAATAAAGGCTTTTCTGAACGCCCAAGCCCGACACAACCTTGCTCCCGGCGC
>Ga0131853_10004236_pt1 | contig 25702 bp, 12 predicted proteins | sample TergutLab28metaG_FD_92764 | JGI IMG/M metagenome (GOLD analysis project Ga0131853, IMG submission 92764) | Labiotermes labralis P1 segment gut microbial communities from Petit-Saut dam, French Guiana - Lab288 P1 (version 2) (version 2) | ecosystem: Host-associated > Arthropoda: Insects >... | reverse complement strand
GAGTGGACCCCGTTCCAGACCCACTACTACTCAGAAAATCTGGTAGCGCCGGGGATCGAACCCGGGACCTCTGTATCTGTAGCCAGAAACTCTGACCACTAGACCACAGAGGCGGTCGACAATTTGCACACTTCACCAAATTCAATCAAGGTAGAATGTAGAGCTCCGTACGTCAAATATCGTGTTGCTTCACGCCTATGCCGCACGAACTGTTCCCATGTAACGTAAATTGGGCCAAACTAATTCAAGAAACCATTTCTGCCACGTAATGCACAGCTTTGCGTCACGTTTGGTAATGTTGTTATTCTGTCCTAGCAATGGAACGCACATCGAGAAGCAGAGATCCACGTATTCTGAACCTAGGCACTAGAAGGGAGTGACTGACCTGGTTCAAGTAACAGCCTTGCCCGCTGCAAGTCGCTGGGCGGGCCGCAGGGCCGGACTACATGTAGCCGCGTGCAGCGGCGAGCAGAGAAGTTCCTTTCCCTCGCGCCGAACAGCTGGCTGTAGTGGTAAGGCATAAACGTGCATGTTTTGATACAGCAGAACATAAACCTTTATGAAATACTACCTTCACTCTGAAAATGAGATCTCAGTCCTATTTCTAGAACCTACAGTTACTATTATCCTTCTAAGTATTTTTGTATTTTGCATTATCTGATGATGCCCAGTTCCGGCCAAAACGTATGTTGTAATAAATTGTAAGTGCTGCCAATAAAAAATGTATTTGTAATTTACGGTTTTATTCTGTTATAATTTAGCATTCATCATTCATCCTACCAGCCGATGCTATACAATCTAGTACACCGACAGCTTCTTTAGATAATGTATTGAAGCCTCCCCTCCCACACCACTCTGGTTACAGCCCACATCGTAGTGTCGCTATGCTGACTGGATTTCCCGGCTTTTCCGACATTAGATTTATCTCCTGTACCTCCGCTGGCTTGAAGTACATAACATCGCAAAAAAAACCTTACTTTTAAAATAGTGTCCCTTAACTATTGACATCAAATTTGATCTTCCCATGCTCTACCAACTATCGCGGTCCAGTTGTTAGCACTCCTACTAGGGGTCCCAAACTGAAGTCTCAGCTCGGTAACCGGCGATCTATACAGAGGATTGTCGTTTTTCTCAGCCCCCTAAAGTACCTTGGGGACCGCGGTGGCACAGTGGTTAAGGTGCTGTGCTACAAATCGGAAGGTCGCTGGTTCGATCCCAGCTGGTGTCAGTGGATTTTTCATTGACATAAAATTCTTCCGATTCGCACTATGGCTCTGGGGTCGACTCAGCCTCTAACAGAAATGAGTACCAGGAACATTTCCTGGGGGTAAAGACGGCCGGTGCGTAAGGCTGATAACCTACAACCATCCTGTGCCGTTGTCACGAAATCTGGGAACCTTAATTTCCTGGAACCCTCTGGGCCTGTTAAGGCATGTAATGGGACTGCTTTACCTAAAGTATCTTAAACTATTTCATGAACGTTTCATTTCACGTCTTTTCCAGTTCATTATTCATTACCTCGACGCCAAACCATCTGAACTGTTGACAGCGTCGTTCAAAAACCGCAACTAACAAATCGTAACAATTTTGTCCTCAGAGCTGTGAATCTTCCTTGATGTGATGCCGAGTAGGTACGTAGCCATTTACTAAAGATCCTCCAAATTCAGGCTAGACGAACACAAAATTCAGGCAGGAGGTTCCCCCAGAAGTTAGCATAATTTTCCACACTACACGGCGTCATATAACATTAGACCACATTCTTCAAATAAATACGAATTCAACGGGAAGGAGAGATCAGGGGGAGACAGAGAATAAGATAGAGGGACCAAATTCATCTTCAGAGACATGAACAGGCTCAAGAGCCCACACCGGCAGTGGTTCACAAGACGAAAAAGAAGAAATACAAATCCATTCCTCCCTCCCACTTTCGTCGTTTAACATCGTATTGCTCTACGCAGCGAGCGTACCGCGTGTGGTGGGGGCCGAGACAGGTACGGCAGGTTGGTTTGACAGGTTCGTGATGCCAGTAGGATGAGAGCCTCATGACGGCAAGGGTGGACGAAAGTGACGTCAAGATGAGGGCCGTGACGTTTGGCGGTTTGTGTGCCCTAGCAATCCTGGTGGGACTTCTGGTTTTAGTTGAGGCGGGTCTGCAAGCCGAAGGGAATACTTGTGGCGAGAGGAAGTGCGGGCCCAAAGAATACTGCAGAAATCACGACAATATATGTCAGCCCTGTAAGGATGTATGCGAGACCAAGTCCAATAACTACCAGCAGACGACATGCGACAAACAGTGTCAAGGTATGTGGTAACTATCGCGTGCAGGCATTCAAAACCGTGTGTAGATATATTATGGTATTCTGAAATGTGACACCGTACAGTCCATTGTGTGTGTGTGTGTGTGTGTGTATAGCGAAGTTGTGGAGCGGTAAACTGCCTTCACCTCCGAGTAAGACACAGGCAACATGTTCAGCAACTTTGGTACCCACATTCCATACTACGTGATGTGGCAACGCGGAAGACCAAAATATAAATCTTCAAATTCGTGAACCCCCACCGCCCCCCCCCCCAAATTGTCCCACGCGACAACAAGCAAATAATGTATATTATATGGCCTTATATGCCTGCATAAGCAGTGGTAGCCTAATGCGTGACATCTCACGACATCCTAGCTCCGTTGTTTGATTACACGCCATCAAATAATGACATTTCTTACAACTGAACGTGACTGAAATTAAAATTATTTGCACCTAACACGTTTCGGCCATGTGCATTTCCCATCTTCAAGGGTTATCTCATTTTCAAGAAGGCTTACACAATGTAAACACAACACAGTCATGACTCTACCTACTATAAAATATGTTACATGCTTAGACTCTGAAGACTTCCTTGACAATGAGATACGCCTGTTAGTTTGACAGATGTGCATTGCTGAAAAAGTAGGGTGAAATCCATGGGCGTAAAATGGGGGGGTGCAAGCAAATTACCCTCCAATATTTTTTCTACCTCAGAAGATTTTTCGGGCTACTACGTTGAAGAGGGGCAAATAAAAAATAGAAATGTTTTGTAAACTATTATTTGGGCCGTGTAAAGACAGAAAAAAAACATGGTGCATGGCCGATTTTGCTCCCCCATTGTTATAAGGCAAGTTACGCCTCTGGTGATATCCGTTTTAATTACGATCGTGCAGAGTTTCAAGCCAAGATAATTAACGTACGTAGAATGTGACTTGTGGTGAGTTCGGATATTTTATGTCCGTAATGTAGAGCCTCGTTGCTTGAGTAATTTTTGCAGCGACACAGGAATATACTAACACTTCTATCGTCTCCACAGACTACAGTAGTTCCCAATACCAAATTTAATGGAAGTGTGTCCAGTGGAAGCAGCGCTGATACATACGGACAGATGGACACGACAAAGCACATAGGTGCATTTTACAACTTGGCAAACGCGCTTGAAAGCTGTATTTGCTGTTTTTAATACTTTCAGCTGTCCTTCACAGAGCGAAAATGAGGCGGGCGGTCACGCCTGTACATCCTAGCAGACAGTTCTCATTTTACGTGTTTTCGCTTTAACGCTACTTGAAAATTTACACTACTTTTAGAATTTACGCGATAATGTTGGGTTTAACATGATTTGGCATAGAAGATGCGCGATAATTTTCGGTTTAACGCGATTTCGCATAGATGGAATGTTTCTCATGTTGGAGGCTAGCAGAAAGTGACGTCACTGTACGCCATCAGTCACGTGTATGGATTGGTTACTTTGGTGATATGAGCATGCGGCTTGTTTAACCCTTATCCTACTAAGGTGGAGTATAGGGTGAGCTCCTAATAATGCCAGCAAATGTCAGATGGGATTTAACTGAGGGTTTAAAGGGTTAATTCCCCCTTTCTTGTCATTGGCTTTTGGTACAAAAATGAGTGATGAACGTAAATGTACATCGCTTAGTGAAGAATCGGCGAAAGAAAATCAGCATTAGAAATTAAACGTAATACGGCGACTTGAAAAGAGTGAAAGAAGTGTTGACGTATGCCGTAATGATTCGCTCATAGTAGCATACGTACAATTGGTGATAATGCTGATAGAATTACAGAAAGTGCTAAGTCAGGTACTAAAGTAGCAACATTACCACAGTCCTATCGCAGTGAACCGTACCAAAAATTATGGATATGAGTCTCTTGCAGTTCTGTTGCATTACAAATAAATAAGGGCCAGGCGGTGGCGCAGTTGGTTGAGGCACTGAGCTACAAGCCGGAAGGTCGCGGGTTCGGTTTCCAATGGTGTCACTGGAATTTTTCACTGACATTACACTTCCGGCCACACTGTGGCCCTGGGGTTGACTCAGTCTCTTACAGAAATGAGTATCAGGAATATTTCCTCGGGGGTAAAGGCGACCGGTGCGTAGGGCTGACAACCTTACCACCTTCATGTGCCGATTGTCTTGAAATATGGGAACCTCAACCTCCTGCAACCCTCAGGGCCTGTCCAGGCCTGTGATGAGATTGCTTTACCTTTATCTTCACAAATAGATAAACAAATGGTATATAAATATATGTGTAATATATAAAAGTGTATACTGGATACAAAGTACATATATACTCTACAGGTCCGTATATCAGTTAATGGTATAGTTATACACTATACAGGATGAGGTCATCAATCCCTGTCCATGTGGGATCTATTGTGGATAAGGTTGGACTGCATGACCCTGAAGTTGAAGGCACTGGGATCCTTCGAAACGTCGGTAACTATTTACCAGGCTACACGACGTAACATCCCAGAAGATTTTAATATTAGAATTTATTAATTATATATATACATATATATACTGCGTATACATTCCTTGGACACACTTTTATGCATAAACTTACAAAAGTTTTACAATATTTATGTGTGGCTTGCCATTGTGATGTACAGATAAATAGAGGAAGACAGAAGGGCAGTACGTCACGACAACACTCCGCAGTTTATAAATATCTTTGACGATATGTTACAATCTGTTTGTGGACTGCTTCAAATTTTATAAGTCAATGAATAACAGCTGTGTCAAAGGAATATGAACGTTCATTAATTTTACATTATATGCAGCGGAACGAAAATAACTCGGACATCTAATAACACTCCTGTGACATGTCATCCGTCTGAATATATCAGAAGAATAAAAGGGATGTTAATAGCTAATTAACGAAATGAGGTTTGGCGTTCTCATGGCTGTGACTATTATGTTCGGCGGAACCTGCTCTCTCAGACTTCCGGATATACAACCGTGAAGATGGAGGCAGTAGTTTCCTCCAAATCGCTAATGCCTACCTACCGAAATATACGGCGTCATATTCCACAATAATGCACTCTTAAAATGGATTTCGGGGTTCGGGATGCAGTGAATTCTGTACAAGATATATGGAGCTGAAGAGCTACACATTGTCTACTGTGCCTACTTAAACTTCGAAGGATCTGTGAGATCTGAGGTTGTGAAGGCAACGGCTATGTGGCCCCGTACATTCTGGTAGAACTTTACCGAGTTTCCGGCGAAGGAACGGACAACAAGACAGCGGAGTGTGCCTGTGTTATTTAAGCACCACGCCAAGAATGCTTACCGACAGCTCCAGCCATTCTTAACCTGACTGGTTAGATTTGAATGGTCAGTCTCACGCCCCGGTCGCTCAACCTCCAGGGCAAGAGCCCCTGATACCCACTGAATTGGAGCCAGGGGTTGGACACTTTGGAGAAGAGACAACTCCCTGCCGGGAATCAAACTAAAATTCCTTAGTTGTCCAGACCGTGGCATGGACACAACTGACTGCCCTCTGTCGGCTTTTCCATCTACCAAGAATTTGAAAGAATTTGTGTTTATTTACACATCAACACTTGCCACCAGTACTCTTGTCAATAAAATTACTTCCCACCAGCAAAGGTATTTCGTCCGGTCAAGAGTCAGAACCTTGTTAGAATCGTCGGCAAGTAAAGTAAAAGAGTGCGAATACAATCGCATTTACAGAGAGACCGTTTGTGTAGGCATCAAGTGCGCAGTACTGTCTGGTTATATGCAGCACAAACTTATCGATCGAACTGAATTCGAAGTGAAATATTAATGTTCTAGTACTTACATGCAGCCCGTTTCACGAAGTGTGTTCCGTTAGTAAGAGGAAAGTAGAGGGCATGGCCGTCTGTTGCACGAGATGCGGGCACATTAATTTTGTGAAACTGACGCAGCTGTGTTATAGTTTTGTAAACTTTTGCTTTCACTTCAGACCATAAGCAATTAAAATATTCGTCTATGGTACAGGATCATGTTGAGCAGCTCATGGTTATTTATCCGGTCAAAAAAATTCTTTGAACATTTGAGTTCTAAAAGCCAATGACGCCTTAAAAATTATTCCAGCTTTTCACGATTGTATTCTATGGCGTTATATTACTACTCTGTCAATATAATACCATGCTTTTAAACTAACTGTATATAAATGTTGGTACAGTACAAGACGAACTTAAAATTTGCTCGAAAGTTACATTTACAAATAAAAATTTAAATGTTCCCCTTCTTTATAATTAACCTCATAACACAAGATTCTTCTTGAGAAACTGATAGTCACGTAGCTGCTCCGGAATTTCCACGTCTTTATCAAATTAGTAGCTTTGTTACTGTGTACACAGCAGCACGCCACTGGCCCCTGTATTGTGGCTTTCTTCATTACCCCCAGGCAAATACAAAGGTAAAGGTAAAGCAGTCCCGTTACAGGCCTGGAGTAGTCCAGAGGGTTCCAGTAAATTAAGGTTCCCAGACTACATGACAACGGCACAGAATGGTGGTAAGGTTGTCAGCCTTACGCACCGGCCGCTTTCACCCCCAGGAAATGCTCCTGGTACTCATATCTGTTAGAGGCTGAGTCGACTCCAGGGCCATAGTGCGATCGGAAGGATTACGTCAATGAAAAATTCCAATGACATCATTTGGAATCGAACCAGCGATCTTCCGATTTGTTGCACAGTACTTTAACCCCTGTGCCACCGCTGTCCCCAAATACTAGGGTGGTAATTCAAATTAAGTCACTGTCGCTTAGTTACATGCCCAGTTTAATATTTAATAATCTTACAATTCGACACTATATAGCCTAAACAAGTGATAATATCGTTAAGTGAACCATAAGTGAAAACATAATGTTCAGTGACAAGTAAAGATTATGTTCCTACCTAAATCATTTGGGATATCGGTGAAAAATGTGTATGTGAATTTGTAAAACGTCGTCCCGTTGTGTTAGTCAATCACTAAGAAATACCGTACGCACAAACACAACAAACAAACACACTCTACATGATCACTGTTTTTTGTTTTTACTACGTGTTTCGGTCATACATATTGGCCATCATCAGGTATAAAAATGCAGGTGTGAGCACAAACACGTGTGAACGGCAAGACAGCACTGGCGATGGAGCTGGACGCTGACGATTTTATTTAAACGCCGTTAAACACATGGACTGAAGAGCACTGTTTCACACTGACGGAGTTGGCGTCAACCTCTCGTTAACCATTAGACGCCTAACGTCAACTATAGTTGACGTACCGCACCGCTAACCTCCAAAGTTGTATTTTATATATTTATTCAACAAATATAGGTGCCGAATATTTTAAACATGGTGTATACTCTCCGTTTTTTTTCTCTTCAAAATGCAGTTTGTTTCATAATTCTAACGTATTTGGTTCCTGTATTGTTCACATTTTATATACAGAGTGTGTTAAAATTTAAAAAATAATTACGGCACCAAAAGGTTAATCACTGGGTTTTTCCTCTCCTTGACAGAGAAGTCACTGACATTCTCACAAAATGTCAGCCTTTTTATCTCGTACTGTTGGGTGATGAAATCAAGGGTGGAGGACTCAACATACATCAGGGAAATGATTAATGCATACATTTCCTGATGTGGATGTGAGTGGCGAACCTCTAGATAGGGCACGCATGGTATGTAGCAGCGTGAATGGGCTACTGCTCATAACAAGAACACAGTGTCTGACGGAGAGGTCACTTTTATTATGGAGGAAGCCTAGCATGCCCAGTCTGTGGGCTGCCTTGCTACCCACCTAGATAGTGTATATCGACCAGTTCAAAAGTGTATCCAGATTCACCCGAAGATACTGAGCTGTATCGGCCCACTAGACTGGCTCGTGTTGTCTGGGGCTTTTGGATACGTCTCGCAGCCTTAATGAAGAGTATCGCGATGCTCTTCGAGACGGTGATGGCGATCCTGCAGTCCACCGTTCGAAACTGTCGAAGTAAATCTGCAGGTAGCCGAAAAGCAGCGCCAGTTGGGGGGGGGGGGAGGTGGATATAATGGCTGTGGCCGTGTCATCCGCGTAGACAGCCAATTCGACGTGGCGGAAAGATGTGGACATGTGGTACAGTTACAGGCTACAGGGGACGGTGAAAAGAAGTCACCCTGAGCCACTGCAGCTTCCATGTTTCGACAAGTCGACATGGCCGAGTCGAAGAAATTCCCTGCCTTATACAGGGTGATTCAGGAGGAAAGATCAATATTTTGGGAGGTGATATTATTGGTCATTATGAGAAAAAATGTTCATATGAGCATGTGTGTAATGCTGAATGTTCACCGAGATGGAGCTGTTTGAATCTCCAGAACTAACTCCGATAGGTTTTTGTTTGTTGGTCTGGATACACGAGACGAATTGATCGCGCTAATTTTGTATGCTGCTGTCCACGTGAAAAAAAGTGAAGATCAACTCGTACGAGCAAAACGCCACCTTCGCACACGAGTCGCAAAGTACACTGAGATAGACGTTGGGATTTTTGAATATTTATCACGAAGTGTAACAAATTTGTCATTTCTTTTTAACCAACAAAATTAACGCTCCGCAGATTCTCCTCCTTTATTACCATTCACAATGCTTTTGTATCTGTAGATTCAAACATCTTTATCTCGGTAACCATTCAGAATTAGACACATGTTCATATGAACTTGTTTTTTGTGCAAATATTTATATTTCCTTCCAAATCGCTGTGTACAGAAACTGAAGTCCCATTACCGTTTTGGCACCCGCCTGCCGCTCTCCTCTCTTCTAAGCTGCATGAATTTATTCCACAAACGCGTATTGTACATTTCGCTTAATTTTGTTGAGAAGAAATACATATGATTTCTAATAATGTACAAATGTCGTTAATTCCAGGCTCAAATTGATACAAAGTTAAGAAATTTTGTTACTATTCGAACCAACGAATCCTTTCATTGGTTCGAATTGTAATAATTGTATTATAATGCAGGGAACAGAGAACGTGAAATCCACAGAAACGTAGTCTAGTATAAAAGGAAGAGCTATGTGGCTCTAATGACTCCCCATCAAAATCTTCGTTTTCATCCCTTTGACTCCGACATTCATTTATTACAAATAAATCTATTATTGCAAAGATATTGGCTTGACCGTCATCACATAGAAAACAGTCGGGCGTTATTTTTCGTTGTGTCTCGTATATTTTCCATATTGGAAACCGTATCATATACGCATGTTAGATCTTAATAGAGTTTCTACGACAAGCTTTAATAGTAGATCTGACTTTCATACGGAGTAAGGGTTATGCTGAACCGATACAGACCAGATTTATTGAATTACTTTCAATCTGCAGCCTCTAATTCATTTACACAAAGTTTAAAAATTCAGTTCATACACATGGGACACATATATTTGAGTAGTACGTCTCTACCTCGCTCAAAACATCCGGAGTCTCCACTGTAAGGATTAGTCGGTTAGCCCTCACCCTGCTAACGTGGAGAATATGGTGAGCTCCTAATAATGCCACCAAATGGGAGATGGGATTTAACTCGGCATTTGAAGGGTTAATGTTATTTAGGAAAATAAACACTTTTTAGATTCAGGATGGTACGAAACACAAATATGTCAGCCAAATGCTGACTGTTTAGGCTAATGTTCAAATAGCCCATAACTTTAGCGTTCATTGTACTTTAAAGCGTTACTGTTTGGTTTTAAGATATCAGGTACCAAATGTAATGAATTTTTTTGAGACGTGCGCATAATATACATAGACACATACGTATATATGTAGGCATAAAAATGGTTACAGTGGCCAGTGCGAGCGGCAGGCGCGAAGTGCATTCTACAGCGCTGCCGTGCTGGCTTTACGTGTGTGAGTCATCCGCATACAAAGACGGAAACAGAGAAAGCGCTGGCGGCCGGATTTCCCCAGGTGACAGACAATATTCGGCAGGTGGCAGACACCTCGTTCATTGAAAACTGAAGGTTTCATTTGGCCGTATTTTCAGTTCAACATCGGTGGTGGCGTGGGGTGTAAATGACTTAAGTGCTCGTAGAACTACGGGCGAGATGGAAAAGGAGTCGGAAAGGAGCGAGGTTATCTACGAGGCCGGTAAGAAATACAGCAAATGCGTGAATGCAGGCCTCCGCCGCAAAGTAGGTGAGATACGGGCTTTTTTTTGAGGGGGGGGGGATATTACGCAGCGTATGGTGGCAGTTCCTTACAGACGCATCGGGACAACCTATCGTTCCCATCTTCAAGGGTCGAACTTGAAGATGGGACCGATGGTTGTCCCGAAATGTCCATCAGGAATAACCACTATACACGGCGTAATATCCCAGAAGAGCGCAGATCTCGAATACAGTATTTCTTCGCTGTCATCTTTCGATCACTTGCTCATAGTGTTGCAAACTGCGGCGCTGATCAGCAATCGATGAAATGAACAACAATAAAAATAGCTTCAATAAAGCTACAACAATGATAGTGTTAATAACGCTACTTTTAGTAACGTTACAAATAATCTTATTAAAGGTATTATTATTGTTGTTATTAACATGCTCTACCGATGTTTTCTTAACAGTCAATATAACGCATTAGGAACTTTTTTTCCCGCCAATTCTTCTGTTTCCCCATTCCCCAGTGCCCCATGATCTTACCTCATTCATCGAGCATCGGCGGTATAAAACTTCAGCAACTGACCACGTCATTGAATATCCACTCTTACTGTCTCACCTTGCCGAGAGGCCGGGCGTTGACTAGGAATGCATCTCTCGAGATACCTTACGCGATAAATACGAAAGCGATCCATTTCAGCAGGAACTCACAGGGGAGTTATCAGCGGTGGAAATAGTTTATCAGAAACATATCTCTGAAATATCGGTACACATCTACCAGACTAGTCGCTGCCGTGAGAACCTTATATCTTATAAATTTTAAATCTTCGTGCGATTCATTCTACTGGAGGTCGACCGATTAAAGAAAACAATTTCCGTAACCAAGAACATGATGATGATTGTCGGCATTATGCACACACGTTGCAAGACAAACAGGTTTGGGCTGACGAAAGAACGAATGTTTACTGAGAATAATCACAGTCCAAGTCACGTGATTTTTAGAGAGAAAGGGGGTGGGGTGTGGGTGGGGATGGGGGGGGGGGAGAGGCAGATGCATTGAATGTAATAATGGCTGTTCATGCACCTGTACTATTACACGTTTCCTGGAAAAAATTGCCGTCCTCGAGCAGCGGACAGACTGTTGTGGAGTCGCTTCAGTCACGCCAGAATGTGAAGCGGTAAGTAAAATGGCGGGAATGCAAATCGCTTTTTGGCTCTTGCGAAAACAAAAATTGCAAAAATACGCCTATTAGCTTTGCCAAGTATGTCCGCATGTAACAAATCGAAAACAATTGAACAATGTTTGATCAAGTTTCAAATCGGAGCGCTTCAGTAATACTGGTAGACATATTCCAGTGTCGGTTAAAATCGGACAACAGTAACCGACACTTTGCCTACAGATCTGCTTGCTTTTCTGCGTGCATCTCGAGCGTAATTTGGTAAATATTCAGCAGAGTGAAAAATTTTCCCAAAAGCGTTTGCAGAGGCAATAAAAGCCACATTTACTACCAGCACGGCCGCGTGGTCTAAGGCGAAATCTGCGGCCGCTCGCCTGCTAAGATTGTGGGTTCAAATCCCACCGAGGGCATATAAGTTTGTCTGTTGGGAGTGTTGTGTGTGTTGTCAGGTGAGGCCTCTACGACGAGCTGATCACTCGTCCAGAGGAGTCCTCCGATTTTGGTACGTCGTTGTGTGTGATCTGGAAACCTCGCGAATGAGGAGGCCATGGACCACTGGGGGGCTGTCGCGCCAGAAACGAACTACCATTACAATTTTTCCGTACATCTACGGATTTCTATAGAATTAAATAAGTGGGAGTGGGCGATACAGATTTGTTACGCTATTCATATACATTCTGAAATTGTTCAGTTATAATGTTTTAATGACGAGCAATTGGTTGTGTCAAAGACGACTGTGGCCACATCTGACGGAGTCGGTACAGTAGGTATATACGTCACAATATTAATTATTCAGAAATAAATTTGGTAATGTTAAAGACTTCAGTAATATCCTTGCGTCTGTCAGTCACAAGTCAAACTTCAAGAAAATATCTTGTATAATTATGAAATAAAATAAATTAATTTAATTAATGCGCTGAATTCAACAGTGTGTTCCGTCAGGTTTAACATCCAAAAACTAAGTTTTTTTTCACAAAATATATTTATGGGTTTTGTATGATTTTTCACGATAGATGACTGTTCCTTAAACAGCATTAACCGGTTGGTTTTGGTAACGAATAAGTAGCGCACACGCAGTGAGGACCCAAAATTCCTCAAAATTTCTGTCCAATTAATTTCTTGTTCACGATGAGCAAACCATTCGAAAGAGCTATTCTAAAATTAGTCTACAGGCACACCGAGGTAAGTAATTTGCGGAATGCAAGTCGGTTCGATTATATTGCACGTCACAACAATACGCTTTAACGTATAAGACTTAGAAACCTCAAATATTAGCTCACTTCTTTCAAATACAAAGTAATCCCTGATGATGGTTTAGTGGACGCCGAAAAATGTTGTAGATATAGTAAGGTAAATAGTAAGATATAAGAACTAAAGAGTGCATGTGGCTGGATTCTAATAACAACAATGTAATATGCGGAAAATGCAAAATATTCAAGAAATTCAAAGTTTCAAATAAAGATAAAATGTATATGACCAGATAAGTGTAAGCAAGGGAGTTCATCCTGCTTCCAGCTTTGTATAGTCAGCGTATAAAAGATATACCCTCCAAAGCACCAAATTTTGTATAGCCCTCTTTACTCTTGATACTTCAAAAGGCTACATGCCACGTTCTCAGAAAGTGCAGCATGGCGTCACGTCGGTGGAACAGTGCTGTGAGCACTGGAACATGAAGATTCACGAGGATAAGACCCAGACCACTATTTTCCTCGTGGACATAGACCGGAAATTATAAAAAAACATGAGACTGAAAATGCCCGCAACGTCGGCTGAGGCAAAGCCCAACGCAGAAAATGCGAGTAGCGGCGGTCAAGCTTACGTCATTTCAAGTTCTACGCTGCAACTATATGTAGCATAAACTGAATACGTTACGGTAAAACCTGCTTCGCAAAGCCTGGACTGACCGAGAATTGTATGTACACTACCACAGACTAGACACATACCATTTGCTTGGCCCTCTCATATTACACATAATTAATTAATTATGTACAGGATGCGGAAAAACTCCATGCCCATAATCGTGACGTAACAGGGGGAACCACAACAAAGACTTATTGTCAGGGAACTATATGTCGGAGATGCGTCCTTGTAGCTCTACGGTCCGTCAAATTTGGCCCAATTAAGGTTAGAAATCAAGCAAAACCAGTGTAGTATTCTGATATAAGAAGTTGTATTTCGTACCAATTTAGAGTAGATGTTCAAACGTACGGCCACCAGCCTCGACAAACAGCCGACAACGAAACAGCAGAGACTGACGTGTGCGCTTAAAAACACCAGGTTGCTGCCTGATGGTGGCTTCTGCCTCAGCGATAAGGGAAATGAGATCCTTTTCAGTAACAACATCTCACCGCAACTTATAAAACGAACGCTGGATTGGACGGGGCGGGCCTATGCGTTGGCCTCCTAGGTCACGGGACCTCAAACCAATGGACTTCTTCCTAAGGGGCCAGATTAATTACCTGAATTAAACGTTGCTAGTTCATTCTGGGACCGATAGTGTGAGAAGTGAAGTGTTACAAACTGTCAAGAAGGAAAAGAACATCCTACATAGAATAAAAAGGATGAAGGCTAAATGGATTGGGCACATCTTACTTAGGAACTGAAGGAAATAGAGAAGGAAGGATAGAAGTGAGGGGAAGACAAGTAAGAAGACATAAGCAGCCACTGGATGACCTGAAGGAAGGCACAGGATACTGGAATTTGAAAGCGTAAGCACTAGATCAAACTGAGGATTTGTTCAGGAAGAGGCCATGGACCTGTCGTAATACAGACTACGAAGTGAATTATATACTTGACAAATATCAAGACAATGGACACAAAACAGATTCATCCTCTCGTCAGTAGGGTTGTCCCAAAGTTCTGTTACTTTTAACCTCTAAATGTATCGAATTGAAATGTGCGTGCTTATTGAGCTTGACGTTACTTTACTGCGCACACAAATTATCGACTGCATTGGAGATTCACTGCCGGGAATTGTAATCTGTTTTGGTTTTATTTTCTTAAAGCCGGCTCAAGCGGTAATGTCTCTGACCTTCATTTTTTTAGTATGTGACCCGTTACAGCTTCGACCTGGATAACGAGCATTCTGATTGAGGGTTTTCTTCATTTTACTCAGTCCATCCAGTCAAATGCATGGATGGTACATCAGATTAGGCCACGACCACTTTCTTCCCCATCAAAGCAATTCGTGATTCACCCTGTCATCTGACGCTGCAGGCTATATGCCTATAGGCAGAGCTACACGCAACCTTTCAGTAAATAGTAAAGAAACTCTGTGACGTTGCGTACACAGACTATAATAAGACGTTCTCTGTTTTCAAAACTTCTTACGGTTGCACGGTAAACGCGTGAATGAATTTTCACTTGCCGCCATAAGAAAAATATGACCTTCCCTGCGCCAATTTTCACGAAGCTCGTAAGTGTTAAACAGCACGATGTGCGAATCACATCTTACGAATTCCACCGAAATTGAACAACAAATGTGAACATTATGGCTACGAATTCATTTACGGCCCAAGTAAATTACGGCCGTAACCATCCCGATTTTCACGAAAGTCACTGCCGTTTAAGAAAATTCTGTGGACCTATCCTTTACCGACTTCCATCCAAATGGGGTAAAAAAATTATTTACGCCTTTGGGACAATATTGCTTTCATTGTACAGATTTTCAGAAAACTCAGAATTACTCAACGGCTTTGCACTGGGATCTTCAGGACTGAATGTCATCAAAATCGGTTAAGAAACTTACATATAACAGGTGGTAATTCATTAACGCTGTTAATTATGAATATTACTGAGCCGATAACAAAAGCTTTTGTAGCTGATAATAGATAAACTTCCTTAAATAAGCAATAACGAAAACTAATTGTTATGGAAGTAGTGGATATTAATATCTGCATACTGTGGCGCGTTATAATTTGTTTGGTGGTGAGTTGTTTCTTTTAAGAAAATAAATAAAATTTGAATTTGTGTTTCATACAAATTATGAGCTATATGCAGTGACGTACCCAGGAATTTTGTTGGGGGGGGGGGTTCAACAAATTCAGTTGAGGACAGAGGACAGAGAGAACGGGGATCTGGGGGCGGTAGCCCCCTACTCAGGGGTTCTGGAGGCAGCTGTAATTTGGTACAAGGAATTTCATTTTATATAGTAAAATTTTCTTAATTTTTAGTACTTTAAGAATATTTATGATGACAACGAATCTATTTGTCATTGCTAATGTAAAACAGTTGTGAACCTAGGTAGTTTTAGAATTTTACTGCCTTTTTCCGAACATCTTGGGGTGTTTGCGTCCTAAATTTAGCAATTTTTAACAGTTTTCACAATCGGGTTGAGTTTGGCACGATTTTGGAGGGCTTTCGGAATTTCTGGGGGGGGGGTGTTGAAACCCCAAACCCTCCCCCCTCAGTACGCCACTGGCTATATGCACCCCTACCTAAATCCATGAAGCAGCCCCTTCTTCAGAAGCTGATATTCGACATGTTAATAAATAAAATCTTAATATTTTGTAGAATCTGGAAGTTCATTAAGTTATTTACAGGAGCCCACAATTTGACCCTATCCTGACCCCAAGTAAATCCACTCCTTAACTTCACATCCTACTGTCTTTATATCTGTCCCGCCGTCCGTAGGGCAAACCTACACAATTCTGTACTAGGACCTACAGTAGGGTGTATCTGTCACTCAATTATGTGCCTCATTTTGTGACCACGGACTTAACACAAATGAGGAACGCGTGACGAACGTAGAGTACAAGAATATATAAGGAAGCCACGGTTGTGGGTGGGTTTGTTGCATTGATCATTATGAGCTGAAACTAAATTCGTCCGACAACTTGTAATATGAAATTCCTAGTCCCGTTGTTCATCGGAATCCATGGATTTCGTTTTAGACCAAACTGATGTCAGCACAGACATAGCATGTTCGCTGTTGTTTAATGTTATTCAGGTTGCGGTAGTGAGCTTAAAGAGTGGCTAGATGCACGTGACTGTGAAGAGACCAATCAGGATACAACTTGTTACGTACGGCTTGCTCGGATGTTTCCATGTTTACTTAACAAAAGCGACTCTATTGTTCTGATGCCTACAGTGCACTGCAACAGTTGTGCCCCACTTCCAACCAACATGTCTTCTGCCCAGAATTTACCTAACTCCGCACTCTAAACAGCGCCAGGGGCGTTCCTCAGATCAATTTCGACCACACACTGACAGGTAGTACGTATAGTAACCATAATCGTGACCGTAACGATTCGTTCTGTTTGAACTCTGAGACATTTTGGACTCTTTCTATCGCATGTATTTAAATGTAACACACGACGTTTCTGGGATAAGTTCGGTCCCCGTCTGCAGCCTTGCTTCTTCCAACGACACCGTCACTACGCGATATTCTTCACACTGTAACTAAAGCCGCATTAACATCGAGTCAGCAAATACCGCATATTATAAAAACAGTTAAAAATATATGGTTATACAGATTTTACGATTACTTCGTGTGATAGGTGTCTAGTGAAATTTGCATAACCAGATGTTACAACGTGTTTTTAGATTATGTGGTATTTACTAATTTGACGTTAACCGGTTTTAATTAGAGTGTAAATAATCATCCTGTAGTGAAGGTGATTTTGGAAGAAGCAAGCTTGAAGACGGCCGATCCTAGTAGCCTCGTGATTTAAGGCGTGGGTCTGCGGCCACTGGCTTGCTGGGCTTGTGGGTTCGAACCCTGCTGGTGGCATGGATGTCCGTCTGTTGTGTTGTGTGTTGTCAGGTAAAGTTCTCCGCTTCGGGCTTGTCACTCGTCCAGAGGAGTCCTACCGAATGTGGTTTGTCTGAGTGTGATCATGTATCCTCGACAATAAGAAGGGCTTGGACCACTAGGGCTGTTGCACCGTGGTAAAAATAGAAGCCTGAAGACGGGGACTAAACCTGTCCCCGACACTTAATGTATCAAATTTCAATTCCCACCATGGACAAATCGAAAAAGTTTATGAGTTCGATGTCATACGTCATCGTCAGAACCCTGTAGATTCGGTTCATATTGTTGCATATGTCGAAAGGCATCAAAATTCGAAAAGCCATCGAGCACCCCTACAGTATCACACGGTGGCTTTATAGGTAGTGGTAGTGCTTATCAGTCGCAACGTCGGGTATCGCCCTTTGTGAGCAGTAGTTTCCACGACACGTCTTTAAGATGTTCAGTCTAGTATCTACCCAATTTAGTTGAGTCCCTTTTAAAAGCTAAAAGCTGCTCATCTATTCACTAAATTCCCCACATCTTTTAGAAACTGGAAGAACAGTATCTTAATCACAAGAACCCTTCACTGGTTTCTATCCTAAGCCACATGAACCCAGTCCACAATTTCTAATCTTATTAAGACCCATTTTAATATCGTCCTTCATTTTAAACCTACAGTTAGATTCTGTAAGTGATCTCCTTCTATCAGGTTGTCCTACCGAAATCATGTATATTTCGTGTCTTGTACTCAGTTTACCTAGCTACATTTAAAGTCCTGAAGTCTGTAACATAAAATGACAACATTCTACAAAAAATCTTCGCTCTTCTAGAATGTTACACAGCGTAGATTAGTATTTACTTACCGACGTTTCGGGATAAGCGTAAGTCCCTTCTTCAGAGGTCAGTCACTCAAAGAAGACAGCTTGTCCCTTGATGATGAAACCGATAGGTTGTCCCGAAACGACGATGACTACCAATATACGCTATGTAGCAGCCCAGAAGAGCGAAAATCTCATTTACACCGCGGCGGAAGCCTGAAATCACGCAGCATCTTACAACTCTATTCATGAGGAGTCGAAAAGAATTTACTGGATAACATCAAGGGTAGCAAAGTGTGGACCGAGGGGAACAATGGAAAGACATAAACCGGCCCGCAATTATGTTCATGTATGTTAATAATACGGCACTTTATAAAGCCTGAAGACTGATGCAGTCGTTTCCTGCTATTTGCCAACATAGACGTCATGAGATCCTAGAAGACGCCGATCTTCCCTTTCAGGCAGAGTTATCCCTCACACGGGCTCAGGTTTGTTTGAGTTTTTACAATCGAATGTGGGTGTAGAACAAACAGACGAGGACCTTCTGCTGTCCAATCCTTATTTAGTTGCCGTTCATGATCACTTCCTCTCTTCATTTTATAAAATCTGCTGCTACAACAGCGTCGTTAAATAATCCACAACAAAGTTCCAACCAACATACCATTTGTTCTCATCATATTGAGATTTCACGTACGGCACAAATCTTCAATAGTCACTCCATTTTAATTCCACACTACATTTTGTACATTATACAGACAATTTTTAATTTTAAGCAGACTCTAATATGCTGGCGAAAACGGCTTGCAGGAACTCAACACGGGATTATTTCATTCTTATTTTCATCCTTTGTCCTTTACGCGCCTTCTTTTCTTCACTTTTTTCTCTGTTAAAAGAGAGTGCAATTTCTAACATAGAGCTTCCGCTTGTGTAAGTACCTGAAAATTGTACTTTTCCATCGAAACGGCGAGACAGTACATAGTCAGTTTTTTTCTTATATGCAGAGTGACTAGGAAATCACCGTTTCTGTGTAGTGAACGTGCATCTTTACTACGTCGGAAGTAAGAAAACTCATACGCACGCCTTAGCTGTCGTGACTTCTGTCAGGTAATACCGAAAACACTCAACTCCCCACTACGCAGTAGTTTTCAGTAAATAGTGATCAATTGGATGCGTGCAAGTGTTGTGGAAATGGCATTACCATTTCAGGTCCGACCGAGTGTTTTTGGCGGAACAGGTACTTTGTAGTGCAAATGTTACGCATAAGAGATAAAAATAAATTTGTGAGCATATAATGCCAAACGTGACTGGCCACATCGCAACACGGAACCCCATTTCATTTAAAGCAACAACTCCACCAGTTGCAGATACGCCGAAGGCTGGCAGGCGGTTTTATCAGAGAACCAAGTCATGAACATTTCTGATCGCATCCTCAGAAGTCCGAGAAGGTCTTTTCGCATATGTTATTCGCAAATAGGCGTCTCTTCTGAATCAGCAAGGAAAGCGTTTACAAAAATCCTGAAGTTGCAGACGCCTAAGTTAACGTCGGTGCATGAACTGTGTAATAGCGCAGATGTTTTCATGACTTTCATATAACCGACAGTGATGACACGCTTTTCAGCGACAGAGTATGGTTTCTTTTATCGTGTTACCTCACCTCCCAAAATAGCTGTGTATGATAAGAGGTTAGTTCACTAGCGTGTCAGGAGACATCACTACACGATCGAAAGTATGACGTACTTTGCGCAATATAACGAAGAAAAATATTTGTCCCTTATTACTTGAGAATACCACCAAATCAGATCTTTCTCATGATATGAATGACTGAACAATTAAATAAGGACGAAACTGCCCAGACCTGTTTCCAACAGGACAGTGTGACAGCGCCCATGTCTTAATGCATAGGTGGCTTTGCTGGAAAAAGCCTTCAAGGGATCGAGTATTGTCAGACACACTTAGCGACCACCATCACGAGATCTTACTATCCCTGATTTTTTTCTGTGGCATACAATGAATAGTACAGTCCGCAAAGAAAATCCTCGTAGTCTCGATTATTTGAAAGAAGCAATCATTAATTTTATTAGAAGTGTCTCCTGCACTGAAGTCACACACGTCTTCGCTAGCAAGTTAAAATGAGCAGATGTTTGTCTGCATGACCGTGGGGACCATTTCCGACATTCACTGTAAATGTTAGCACTGTACATTAGCTGTAACTACGTTCATTCTAATCCACACTGTAAAGAAACACTGGGCAAACGGCCAAGAGTGTTTTATGCTCTCCCGTGAATATAACAGCATGAAATTTGCATACGGACGTGCTTTCCGACATAGCAATATTCAGCGAGGAGATTTCACTGAGTCAACTTATGTTGCTAATTGATCAATTGTAGCTGGATCTGAAGTCTCTCTCACACTCGTCTGGATCGTAATTTCCAGAAATCTTGAATGGACGGAGCTAACTGTTATATCTTAGGGTGCAAATCAGTGCCTGTGATCAGTTTGGGCGGATTTCTGGTCATTCTTTCATTGGTCAGTTTTAGTCACTTCAGTCAGTTGGGGTGAATCTTCAACCTATGGAAACAGTGAAGAATCGGCAGTCGTCGTCAACATTCAAGACTGAGCAGCGAAGCGACTGCCACGCAAAACAGTATAAATGACTATAATTACTCGCTGAGCGGGTGAGATAGAATTAAGATCCAAAATCTCAAGCACTGTAATTGATATACGTAACTGAGTTTCACCGTGTAGCATCTAGAGTGATTTTTAAAACATTACAATTAGGTATGACCGCTAGTAAACTGCTTTTAACATACATGTTTTGAAAAGACAAAATTAGGGCCACACAAACCTTAGAGAAGGGACCCTGAGACAGCAGAATGCAATTATCACTCTATAAAACGAGGGGTAGATTCACCTTGACCTGGGGAGACTCTTAATCAACCAGCTCTCGGTACCCAGCGCACCCAAACTGAGGTCTCGGTGTGTTTTCTTACTTACAAAAGGAGCCCAGTGATATTTTTTCAGCCTGTACATAATTTTATATAAAGAGAAAGCAGTACAATAGAAATCTGACAATACAGACTCATACTCTGAAGATGTTCAGAAAGCCGCGCGTGTGTGTAACACCGCGTTGCTACCCCGCACCGTCAACAAACTGCTACTCCATCACAAAGCAGTTTAGGGAAATAACAGCTGTTTGTTATGAGAATCGCGTGAAACGTACAAATACACTGCGTGACAAAATGCAGTTTCTTAATGCTAGAGAAGGTGGTGGCTCTAGCAACTGCTGCGCTTTACCGGGTTAACTTTTGTTTCAGATTACATTCACGAGAAGTGGTTCGTGACGAGGAAGGAGGAGGCAGCGGCAGAAGACATCAGGAGTGAGTATACTCAGACAGCAGTAAGAGGAACATGACGCGTGTCCGGCTTCGTGTACTTTGATTTACGTTAAAATAAACAGCAAAATACGTTATAAGGTTAATCTGTTCTGTAATGTGACCCCTTAGGTACTAAGGTTTCGGAGAAGCGAACGGCCTCTATCATGAGAGGTAGTTGTTTCTCGGAAATGCTGCTATCTATCTACCAGACTACATGTCGTCACATTCTAGAAGGAAACATAATATTAATGTAGCCCGCTGTCAGAAAAACGAATATTGCGACAAAATAAATAGTCAGCCGCTATCGGTTCTGTGACAGGGCACCTTACAAACAAATGTTGCAAGATGCATCCCACAGGCTGTTACGTCGTGATGTGGTAATGTGATAGCAGCCCTCGACACCACACAGTCACTTTTTGTAACTTGGCTTCCGATAATGTGGCGCTGGGAATATTTACACCTAAGACAGAAGAAGTAATAAATAGGATTGAGAAAATTTCGAAGTGGCGAAATTTATAATTGTTTCTCTTTAGAGGTAAAGGTAAAATTCACCCTAGAACAGGCCACGAAGGCCCAGAGGCTGCGTAGAGGTATAGCTCTACTCTTTCATTAACCTCGGCCCTAGATGGGGTTGTCAACGCCACGCCCCGGCCACTTTACCCGCGGGAAAGACTCGGTACACATTATATACGAGGCTGGGTGGATTTCAGGGCCCGTCTGGACAGGTTCGGAAAATCTCGCCCCCACCAGGATTCGATCCCCAGACCGTCCAGCCCGTAGCGAGTCGCTATACCAATTACGCTATCCTGGCCCTCAATTGTTTTTTTTTTACTGAATACAATTAAGCAAAATACATGGAAGAGGCATGGCGAGGCATGTAGCACTCATGGAGAGGATGACAATTTTATAACAAATCTCCCAAGGCATAATGGCAAGACCGCTTGGGAGACGTAGGTGTCAATAAGAGGATAATATTAAAATTGATTTGAAGAAATAGGGAGTGAACTGTGTTTTTCTGGTTCTTTAATAACCAGTGGTGCCTTTATGTGAACACTTTAATACAACTTCAGATTCCGTGAAATGCAGGTTGCTGCGCCATGAAATGTTTTGCCTGTTCATTGTCATTCAGGGCACCGTTCGTTCATTCTGCTGAGGAATCAATATGGTGGCCTTGCGAAGTTTTGATTTAACAGCAACAGCGTTGCCACGGGGTGTAAATTCGCAGCAGTTGGTAGATATGCAGGTTATGCCAAAATCGTATTTGCGAAAAGTAAATAAATTTAGCGAATGTTCATCAGCGCGTTGCTTTAAGTTATAGAATAAATTCTATAAAATATTTCAAACTACTGCAGTTGGCTATATTTAAAGTGACTCCGAATAGAAGGATCAACAAATTCTTCGGGAGAAAATTCAAAGATTTATCTTCCTACTCTATTGCAGGAAATACGGTAATAATAAAGAGATTGTTGCACGTGTTGCAGGTGTGTTGACACGCCTAACGGTGCTGGTGATTCTGACGCTAGTCGTGACGGTGTTCGTGCTCCTGCTACTGATAATCGCATTGGCGTTGCTGTTCTGGCACAGGAGGAAGCAGATCAAGAAACCACCGATTTACCTCGAGGTAAGTAAACTAACCCTTTCACTGTCTGCTCAGTCTCAAATTTCTGGGCGGAAAGGGGGGGGGTTCAGCAAATTAAAGAATCTCCGAAAATAACTTAATATGCCTGCCTTTTTTCCAGTCCTCCAGAGTACGTGATGTTCCTGCAAAAACGGCAACCTCTATTTAATTAGTAAAGAACCATATAAGGAAGGACGTATAGCGGAATGGAGGCATAACGTTGGTCTTCTGTATTAGTCTGACGTAAGCTATTATCTGTAAGTTCTGGCCACTTTACCGTCGGGGAAATGAGCCCTTGATATTAACTGGGTTGGGCAGAATGGCGGAACGAAAAATATTTGCTACCTCAGGAAATTGAACCTCGATTCTCAGCTAATTCAGCCTGTAGAGTAGTCATTATGAGGTACACAACTCACATATCGGTATTAGTGTGAATCAGAATTGCTTCTCTTCCCTCGTAAATCTTCAAACAGTCAGCAGAAGTGATTCTTCATTTCGTCTGGTTTTTACAGCGAATGTGGATATACACAGAATTTCTTAATTATGTCATCACTAGACCTGATACCATGTCCCTCAGTAAGAATATTATTAGCTGTTTTAACATCTTCGTATTCGGATCTTTCTCTTTTTATAGTCTAATAAAAAGGAATTTCTAGTTTATTCAAATCATCGTCCTTACTACAAATACAGTCGAACTCGCTTCTAACGACCTAGGTTTTTGCGACACCTAATCCATAGCATTAAACATTTTGTGAAACCAACCAATTTCCCATAAGGCACGTGTTTTTCTGCCTTGCTTAGTACGACATACATAAAAGCATCCACCTCGGATATAACGACATTACTCGTCAACGGTTTCCATACAGTTTTCCAAGAAGTAGACTATTTTGAGAAATCAGCCATCGTCTCGGCTTTAAGGACGCAAAGGCATTCTTTTTTGGGCACTTACATATAAATTGAAGGCCTGGAAAATGACAACAGTAACAGTAATTCACTTTGTGCCTAAAGTTTTGCTATACTTTTGAGGTGCCTTCGCAGAATGGCGAAAAGATAGTGTAAAAATACAAGTAATATGCGTACAGGCCTGTATTTTATCTTGAAATATTTTTCCTTCGCTTGTACCCTACACCTTGCTCACGGCGATATTCGTCTAGAGCCACAAAATTTATTCGATTCCTACGGAGACGTTATAACCGTGTTTGACTCTATGTAGCCTTGTAGGCCGGCCTACTCAGTCAGTAGGCCTATAGTAATGAGGCTGCAGTATGGACAATGTCTGGAAAGTCCTTTTTTTTTTTTCGTGGCTACCACTAGTTTCAGACCGGCTGTGGAACCCATACAGCTTCCTATCCAATGGGTACCAGGGGAAGTTTTACCCGTGGAAAAGTGGCGGAGGCTGAGTTTGAGGCTGAAGGGCACGATAAATTCAATTTTTCCATACATTTTCCGTGATGCAGTGCGTACCTAAGCATGAGGACTTCTAAGTGTCGCCTCTCTATAACAGTTTTCCAGTTACTGGTTCTCAGTCGCTTTTCTTTACATTTGCCTATTTACTGCGTTTACGAAACTAACACCTTTCACGTACTAATTAAAATTTTCTATGCTGGCTAATTTACCAATTTAATCTCTTTAAGTTTATTCATCAGACACTGTGTACACACTGTCGTAAATATTAAAATTAATACCATAAATTGTACGCAAATGAATACTGACAAGGTGATATATTTTAATATAGATATTTCCTTCATGCTAGGGTCGAACTCAACTATGTTCACGAAATACTTCATGTGACATGATAGGTATTACTATTGGTTTGTTAACTTATCTATGCATGTATAAAAGTCGCACGTATGTCAGGAATATATTTACATTATTTTTTTTATTTCAACCAATTAATGCACAAATATACTTCACAACACAGTCTCTTTATACAATGTCCATTCCTACATGTTTCGACATCTCTGTGTCATCCTCAGGGAGTTTAAAAAATTGGGCCTTGCCAAGTTACGTAAGTTCTTAAAATTATGGCTGTTAAAATTACAATTCCATAAAATTATTAGATTAAAATATATTAAAATATTATTTGATCGTCGCTGAGTGATACAATAAATTCTGTTTTAGGGAACTGTAATTTTAACAGCCATAATTTTAAGAACTTGCGTAACTTAGCGAGGCACAAATTTATTAAACTCCCTGTGGATGACACAGAGATGTCGAAACATGTAGGAGTGGACATTATATAAACAGACAGTATTGTGATATATATTTGTGCATTAGTTGGTTGAAATAAAAAAAAAGATGCAGGGTACATGCATTAAAATATTAAAATTTATGTCTGTATAGTGATCCCATTACAGGCCCGGTGTGGCCCAGAGGGTGGGTAGAGGTATAGCTCTACCCTTCCATGACCGCGGCACTAGAAGGGGGTGAGTGGTCAGCAACACGCCCCGGCCGCACTTTACCCCCCGGAAAGACCCGGTATCCATTTTACAGGAGGCTGGGTGGGCCCCAGGGCCGGTCTGGACGGGCGGAAAATCTCGTCCCCACCGGGATTCGATCCCGGACCGTCCAGCCCGTAGTCAGTCGCTAT
>Ga0131853_10004235_pt1 | contig 25703 bp, 17 predicted proteins | sample TergutLab28metaG_FD_92764 | JGI IMG/M metagenome (GOLD analysis project Ga0131853, IMG submission 92764) | Labiotermes labralis P1 segment gut microbial communities from Petit-Saut dam, French Guiana - Lab288 P1 (version 2) (version 2) | ecosystem: Host-associated > Arthropoda: Insects >... | reverse complement strand
GAAGTGCAGTAGAGGGAAGGGGAGGGGGGAACGAGTCTTTATGGAAAAGGTTTATAGTAGTAAGTGATTAGAAGTGAAGGACTGGGGTGAAAGCGTGAGTGAAATAATGATTAAAAAAAAACAATTACAAGAAACTGTACACAGTACTCTCTTACTTGGGTGTTTGTACCTTTTGTACATGTAGTATTCTAAATTGTCTCGCATGTATTGTTGCTAGTTTTAAGTTGTCTTGTGTGTAATTGTTGTTGGTTGGTCGTGTGTATTGTTGTAGTTGTCTTGTGTGTATTGTTGCAGTTGTCTTGTGTGTATTGTTGTCATCTTATGTGTATTTGTTGTACTATGTGTGTATTGCTGTTTTTACTTTAGATGACGGACTGCTGGCTAGAAGTCAGTACTCGGAAGGTCCAGCGACCGGCCATCTCGACACAAGTTTTTTTTGGTTTCCCTGTGTCTATAAGCAAATGCTGAGATGGTTCCCAAAATTCCAAGTTGCCACTACATGCTTCGCATGTAGCTCTCCCGACTTAAATCTAGTAGTAACCAATTTCATGTTTTGTTTACATGTAAAATAACCACTGCCACCGGGTAACAACCCAATTGCAGCAAATAAATAAATATAAATATTTCTTTATGTAGCCCAGGCAGGTGAAAGCGTGCTAGCAGTAGCTTTCGGAAACAAACTATGTTGGTTCAAGTCCCACTATCGGCATATTTCTTTATCTAGCCCAGGCAGTTCAACGCGTGTTAGCAGTAGCTTCGGAAACAAATTATATTGGTTCGAGTACATCAGATTAGACTAAGCCTTACTCCACTTAGCCTAGGCTGTAAGAGGAGCTTAGTAACTTGAACTGGCTTTAGCTTGACCACCGCCAAGTTTAAGCCTTTTTGTGTTTTTTAAGATGGGTTTCGCCAAGTACAATATTGCATAAATCTTCATTCTCATGGTTTTGTGTGACTTCTTAAATCTTCCCCCATAATTTTGCGATTAAATCATTAATTTAGGGAATTTTGGAAGCAACATGCAGATCGCTGTATGCTTTGGAAAATTGTTTATCACGCGGAGCTCCTTGTTGTGCAGGAACTGCATGTTTGAAAGTTGGATGTCTGCCGCCAATTACCAGGTGGCGCAGCTCTAATTCGTTATAAACCTAATCATAGTTATACGGAGGGCTCTTTTAATTTTGGCACTTAATCTATCACTTTTTAATAAATTCTTATAACAAAACCAACTAGCACTACCACTAATTTCTCAAATTTATTTTTGGAATAAAACTCTATATGTTTCGGACAGTTCCTCTGTCCATCATCAGGAGTTTTTCACTGTACACACAGCAATAGTGTATGTCATACAGGTTTGCTGACAGCTTGCGAGCAGGATCAAGACGGACCTTCCTGATCCTGCTCGCAAGCTGTCAGCAAACCCCTATGACATATATCATTAATGGGTGTCCTAGTGTTTTTGATGAGTAGTGATAAATGCCTACATATTTCTTTGAGAATTTTATTATCGGCTGTAAAAATGTACAATTTATTTTTATACAGTCATAAGAACAATGCACTTTCAGGAACATATTCACATATATCTGGTACAAAGATCCTACAGAAAATGCCAGTTTGTAATAAAAGCATATTGATCAGAAAAGTGAATGCCACTAAGTAACTTCTTTCCAAGACATATCACAGAATATAATATAACACATAAGTGCCTGAATATAAGAAAGCAGTTTCTAAAATTTTTATTTTATGGATGAAAAGATTTCTTCTTTAAATGTTTCGTTCTGTGCATTTTCGATATCCAGTTCACAACACACAGTCAAGAAAAAGTACAATGTTATCCCTAAGGAAGACCACTACGCATGATTTTTCTTTTACACAGCCTGCTTCCTTCATTTTAAGTTTTACGTTTCGGTAGGATTACTGTATGTATGACGCCAGTTTTAATAAGCTTCTTTCGAAATATTAGCCTGTACGTTGAAAGGAAAGCAGGTAGTGTAGTTACACGTATTTCATTACGCCACTGGAAGATGTTTCAAATATAGCTATTACGGGTATCATCTTGTACCAAATATTTATGAATGGTGTAGTCTTATCGCCGGTCACTCAAATATAACCGATACGCTAAAATCTACAGGCTAATCAAGTTAACACACAACTCCTGCTGCAAGACAGTCTTCATCAAAGAAATCTTCAAAAACCAACTTTGTTACTCTAGTGTATTTAGGCAAATGTTCTGCACTGATCTTAGTACATAGGCCTAACCGCTTTCAGGAGAGAGGTCTGGAGAGTTTGGATATTAGTTACTTTACACCATATACCGGTGACCGGAATAGCAACTCGCTATGTGCTGGGTGGTTCGGGTGTCGAATCTCAGTGGAATAAAAATTTTCAGTTTCTGCCCACACCAACTCTGATGCTCACCCATTCTACAGCAAAATGGATACCGGGTCTCAACGGGTGTAAAGTCAACGCAGCGGGACTGCCGAACTCCGTTCCATTCTAGCGCCGAGATTTCGAATGTGCTGGTGTAATACCTCTGCCTCTCGTCTGTGCCTGAATAGGCATCATCGGGTGACCTTACACCATGCACCCATGCTGCATAGTTCGTTAAATGTAACACAAGCAGGACAGTTGTTGAAAGCTTAAAGAATGTCTTTGAATACAGAAAGTCTCCACGCTTATCAAACAGCCAACCCTCTGAAAAATAGTTGCTATAGGAAATTTCCTCGACACAAGAGAGCATCCCGTTATTGCTTCTGACACGTGATCTTACAATTCTTCAATTATATTGTTGCATTTAATCAAGGACTCTCATGGCTGATCAAGAATCTGACCACATGCGGAGAAAGGACACTACCGGTAAATGTCTTCTACCATGAAGTGGGTGTAATTATTCTAGAGAAAATCATGTTTGGTACGGTCAGCACACCGCAAATCACCACATACACAAAGCCTTGTGCCTGCCAGAACTACCTGTGCCATGGGCTTGTTCCTAAATTGGTCACGTCATGCAGCATTTGCCTCTATAGGTAATCTGCTATTTGAGATGGCGTCGAGAGTTACGTGTTTATAACGTATTTCAACATAAGTGGTTTAAAATTCTTTAAAAATTGCAGTGGAGTTAATAATGATATCCTAACACGCAGCTAAATCTTAGAACTGTAGGTCTAGTTTTTAGCAGTGGAAGTGGGGGGAGGGGGGCTTTGGACATCATACATTAACAGACAATTTGTCATTGATATGACAAATGCCAAATGAAGAGTTCAGTCTACCCTACACCACTAAATGCCACAGATGACACGTGTCTCTTTTTATATGTGACAGTTATTATGGAAGTGGCAAGCACCAGAACGTTGTTCAAGGACAGGCAAGTAGGTGTACGAAGTGACCATATATTGTCATACTTTTCAATGTGGAGGTGAAAGGGTAAAAGCATTTTCACTTCAAACTTCAGACATTCCAGATAACTAATATCACATGCACAAGTCCATGACAAGCAAACAGATGAGGTGATTTGGTTCCTTTCCAGAGAAAACCTTGTTTAGCATTCAGACTTAGAATTAGTCTGCACTCTTCAGCCAAAACAGAATGGAGATGCTGTCGTTAGGACACACAAATTTCTGTATTGTAGGTGCTTATCTCCAAAAAAACAAAACTTATTAGTCTCACTGTGGAAATGAGGCTCATATTGAACGGACTTCACTAAATTCCTCAAGAATGGATGCATGAAACCTGCGTCACACATACGCACAAGGAAAGTGTGTCAGTGTGGTAGAAATTTGTTGAGTGTCGCAAAGAAATTCAGACCAGTGGATTATTTACACAGGCAAATTAGTCTTTAAATCTAATAAAAATTTGAGTATTATTATTATTATTATTATTATTATTATTACTATGAAATATTAAAGCAGATTAACTTTACTTTATGATTCTCTTCCCTTTGTCCCCTGACGCCAGATACACAGACTCCAAAATTTTATATTTGAAGTTTTTTTACTTTAATCAGAAAATGTTCACCTGGAGGGCCACAGTAAAAACGAGTGATTGGGTGCATAACGGCACCACAGTGCAGGTAGAGTGTTGCGAGTCTACTTCACATACTACAGAGTTTAATTTTTTGTAAGTCGCCGTTTACTGAACTGAACCAATTTTAACTGTAGCATTATTTTGTGTTTTGTAGATTAAAGCATTTGGACTCTGAAATTAGTAGTTAGAAAATGAGAGATACGTGGAAAAAAAAACCATCACAATTTATTTTCCAAAGTATTTGAAACAAAAAAAAATGCTTCCAAACCTACAGATTTCTACGAAATTTAATAGTTTACTCTTTATCCCACAAAGCATATGGGTTAAACAGTCAGCTATATCCCTTCAACTACGAGACAGGATCATACACACGTTAGTAATGTAGTTAATAATTGTAAAATTATTAGCCTTTCTGACAAATATTATATGCTTACGTCAAAGTAATTTGATTGTAACAAACAAAACGCAAACACCTGAAAATAAATGAAAGTATAACAATTAATTAAAGATTTAATCACTGCCTTCAAGTTATTTTATTCAATACGTAGTCACCTGGATATCCATGTCTGCAAAACTGATGATACCTGCACCAACAACAGTACTAGTCATTAAAAAGTCACAAACCGTTCTCAGAAAATTCCCCGTGTCCAGCATGTACCTTAATGTATTTATTTGCAAACTCGCGAAACATAAACACAAGTGACAATAAATTTAAGAAAAATATAAGAGAATGAAATATGTTCTTGCAGATTAGTCGTTTTTACGAATAGCTGTCAATCTTCGAAGAGTTTTCGCATCTTTGTTGTAAGGGATCTGTATTTCTGTTATATTTATACTACCAAATTTCTGCAACCTGTTTAACCCTTATCCTGCTAACGTGGAGAATATGGTGGACTCTCCTAATAATGTCAGCAGATGGTAAATGGGATTTAACTCGGAGATTAAAGGGTTAATTCACCTCTCAAACTTGTGGGACAGCAAATAGTACCCAGCGTAATTTCCTACCATTTTAAGTGGACAATGACCGACTGATTTTTTAAAGTGACAGACCAACCAAAGAGCAAAACCTTGTGCTGTCTTAAACAGCCAGGATCATCAATTACTACCAAACTTTGGGGGGGAAAAAAATATTTAATGCAGGGAATTATATATTTTCAAATTAATCTTGTTTTAAAATTTATTTACAGACCAAGACAATGTTCAGTAACATAACTTCACTGCACAAAAATTATGTCAGAGCTTCACTTACAAAACTCTTTCCTTCATCCTTCAGTCCTAAAAGACCAGTATAAGAAACCTTACAGCACAAGCATTAAAGCATGGCTGTAGGTGATCACATTGATAAGGCATATTACTAAAAATCTACCATCATACGTTCTTTAAATCATCTAGACTACTGATAATACTGAAAGAGTATTCGGTACTGTTTTTTGTAAAATGAAGTCGAAATACATTAGGATGTATTTCTATTACGACCTGTAGAAAAAGTTTTAAAAAGATAAAAATCACAATGTTATTATGTACCACCAACCTTGGTTACGACGTCTGTCAAGAAGTACTTTTATGATATGCTATATGATATAAAAACAAAATTGTAATTGTCAGAAAATTATCGTAAGTCTCATACTGATACGTTCATTCTTTCTTATTCTACTTAGCTTATCTATGGTAGGATTAGTAGATACAGTAAAATGTGACATACGCCAAAGAGATATTTTTGTACAGTGATAGTATACTACTCAGTACTCTTCAACAGTTTATATATTGCATATAATGAATAAATTCAAAATTAAGACAGTTATAAACACCTTGCAGTAAGTTTTTAAGTGCATCCCACTCTCCAGATTATTACAATTTTAACATGAAGCTTTGTAGATTTTTGAAAGTGTGAAGCAGACTGTATTGTTGAATTGAAGAAGTCAAGCATTGGCATCCTTCTTCTCTTCTGATGGAGGAGCCACTGTCGGGATCTCTGGATATTCTAGGGTCGCTCCATCCTCACACTCGAAGATGGGACAGCAGTCAGGGAATGTGGCAGTCTTGTTGGTCTTGTCAGAGAGTTTGCACTTGGGATTTGGTTTTGGTAGGGGGCCACAGTCCTCCACAAGTTCCAAGAGGTGACCAGTTTCTTCACCCTCTGGCTTCACGCATGTGGAGCGGCCGCAAAATGGAGAGAGCTCCCATGTCTGACCAGGCTCCACAGTTGCACACCGAGTGGAGGCGAAGCACACACCGGGGAAGTCTGCAACAGAAATATCGTAACACGGTCACGTAGCTATTAAATCTAAACAGAATGTAAGTCTTAAGACATCGGAAAAGATTTTTCATAGGTATTTAAATCTTCTGGGTTGTAGTCACGCATGTTTAAAGTAAACAATTTCCCGGTTATTTCTTCAAGCAATTGTCCTTTAAATTCTTTACTGCTAGACTATGTTCTTTAGGTTATTCCAGTCTACCGTGATAGTCTCTCAGTCGGTATAGCGACTGACTACGGGCTGGACGGTCCGGGATCGAATCCCGGTGGGGACGAGATTTTCTGCCCGTCCAGACCGGCTCTAGGGCCCACCCAGCCTCCTGTAAAATAGGTACCGGGTCTTTCTCGGGGGTAAAGTGCGGCCGGGGCGTGACGCTGACCACACACCACCTTCTAGTGCCGCGGTCATGGAAGAGTAGAGCTATACCTCTACCCACCCTCTGGACCACATCGGGCCTGTAACGGGAAAGCTTTACCTTTACCTTTACCGTAATCGTCTAAGTTCCTTGCTTCAGTAGTTAATTACAGGGCATAGTTTGGACAATGAACAATCAGGAAAACCCCGAAATAAGAAGAGATATTTTAAAATTCCGTGGGGCGGTGAAGAGGTCGTTAAGGAAAAGATTTAAAATAGGGCTTCCTTCTGACATTTATAGCTGCACCTTCACGTGTAACAGTCTAATACCATGTAAGTGGTCATGCCAACAGCCATAGCAATGCAATCATAAATTCTGTCAACTTATTTCAACACATGCAAAACTTCATATGCGTGCAATTTTGAGGTGATCAGGGCATGCAGAACGCAGGGGAAAAAAAAGAATTTATTAGCAAATTCTAGTCAACCACTCTAAAAAAATATCAAGGCCTGGATAGAAATAAAACGGAGAAAATGGAATATGAAATTGGTCCACAAAAATATGTAACGTCCTATCATTGTATAACTGAAAGGTGGTTGTCACAGTTTGTAAAACAGAGTGTACCTTATAAAAGCAACCTAATACTCTGAACATATTGTCTTCTTTTTATTTATATCTTCTTCAAAAATGCCAAGAATGTGTTAAAAAGCACGTAATTACAGCAAATGCTGAAAATTTTCCCCACTTTCTTGTCGACATGCTTTCACGCTATGCACTGGTTCTTGTAACTTTTCGAAGGGTGTGATGGTCAATGCCGTTAACAGTCTCTTAAATGTTATTAAGATCTTACATACCTCTCGAGCTATGCCTATTGCGTAAGACTCCTTTAAGAAATAAACAGGCAGCAGTCCCGTTACAGGCCTGAAGTGGACCTGAGGGTTACAGGAATTTAAGGTTCCCAGATTTCATGACAACAGCACAGGATGGTGGTAAGGTTGTCAGCCTTACGCACCGGCCGCCTTTACCCCCAGGAGATACACCTGGTACTCATTTCTGTTTCTTTAAGAAATCCCCACATAAAAAAGTCATCTTGTATAATGTCTGGGAATCGTCTGAGCCAAAGTCTACGCCCGACAAAACCACCACAAAGAAGTAGTGCAAAAAGCTGTTGTTTTTTTGGCAGTATGGGTGGTCGCACCACCTTGCTGAAACCAGCAATCCCGTTCATTCTTTTCCAACACAGCAAAGCATTCAGTTAAAAAAAAAATTGGACAATTTTCAGCAGTAATTTTCTCTTCCAAGAATTCATTTTCTAAACAATGCGCACCGAACACCAATCTCTGTCGACTGCGGATAATTTTTATGCAGTGTATGTGAGTTTTCAACACTCCATATTCTGTTCTGGCTATTAGTGTACCCAATCAAGTGGAACCGTGCTTCGTCCGCAAGAAACAAATTGTGCAACAAGTAAATGTCTTTTTATAAAAAAAAATCGATTACAGAAATAGCGAGAAAATGTTAGCCAACACAACCGACCTTGTGCTGAACGACTCAGTTAATGTTGGAAGTGTCCATTGCAAGTGGAAAGACAGCATCCTGTACGCTTGTTTCTGTAAGTATGCATGTCTGATTTTTGGGTTGTGTCTTATACGGTACAACATCTATGATTGGTGAACGACAGAATGCTAGAGAAATCCCATATATTATGCCACAGTCATTTGTTTGTGTGACAGCAAATCTCACTTTAGAACATATCACGAAGGCCCAGAACGGGGGGTAGACGTAGAGTTCTACTCTTTTTTTAACCTCGGCCCTAACTAGGGAGGTTGGTCAATGTCACGCCCCGGCCGCTTTACCCCTAGTACAGATGCAGTACGCGTTGTATAGGAGGCCGCAGGACCGGGTTCGCCCTTACAGGGATCCGATCCCTGGACCTTCTAGCCCGTAACGAACCGCTATGCCGACTACGCTATCCCGGTCCACGTGTATGTGACAGTTACACTTTGAAGTCCGTAATGTTGGTTTTGCATAAGAAATATACGGAGCTAAACACAACATTTAACTTCCTTTTCCAGAACATATTCTAAATGTTTCGACAATAATTCTAGCATCATCTGGGTGTACCTACATAACAACACACAAAACACAGTAATATTTAACAAGTTTAATAGATAACTAAGTTAGTTTTCTAAAATCCAAATTAAAATCAACAAATATTTTCCAACTTCTTACGATATACAGTTAGTAACAGAATATGTGTAAGTGGTAAGTTCTATCAAATCATCAAAATATGTCAACATAGATCGTCCTTAATCAACCTGACTTACATCGTTGGATGTTTTCCTCCGCTATTCAAAGACGCGTACGGGTGGTCGCTAAAGAGGTTACGGATTATGCCATAAGCGAACAGAATGGAAGAGACCAACAATATGTGTAGCATAAAAGAAGGACTCTGTGTAGAAACACAGTGTCTTTTATATATAAACCATGGGACGAATTAACTTCTCATTATTTTCTCCCAGTGTAAAATGTTGTTGATTAACTGTTCTAACGGCTGGTGTATACCAAGAACCAACAAAATGCACTTACTCCCACTGATGTGTTTTACTGTGATATTTTCACCTACATGTTTCGACCGGTAATCCGAGCATCTTCAGAGTGACATTTCTTCTACAAGAATACAGTGTGATCAAATGTGTCAAATTACTCCGCAGTGTTGAAATTCATATGATTATTGATTAGAATTTTCTGCAGTATGGTAATATAAAATGGTATTAAATAAAGTAAAATATGTAGTTCATAAATATCAGAAGTTAAAATTATATATATATTCTGAAGTGACATGTGCAATGTACTGGTATACAAATACTCAGTGCAGATTATCATGACTCAAAAACAACAGGAGAATGTGGAATATTTCAAATATTTGGGTGGCATGACAACACATGATTCAAAGATGTACAAGTAAAATTAAATCCAGCGTTGACATGACAAAAATACAACTCAAGTAGAAGAGGGCTCATTTCACCACCAAATTCGATTTAAATTTAAAAAATTAGTAAAATATTACATCTGGGGCATAGTTTTGTGTGGTGCCGAAAATTGAGACCTAGGAAAGTAGATCAGAAATACCTGGAAAGTTTAAAACTTTGGTCCTGGAGAGAATGGAAAGATGGGCCAATCGTGTGCGAAAATAAGTATTATGTAGAGCGGAGGAAGGGAGGAATATCCTACAAACAGTAAAAAGAATGAAAATTAACTGGATTGGTCATATCTTGCTTATGAAAAAAAAGTAAAGCAGTCCTATTACAGGCCTGGACAGGTCCAGAGGGTTCTTAGGAAGTTAAGGCTCCCAGATTTCGTGGCAGCGGCACAGGATGGTGGTAGGTTGTCAGCCTTACGCACCGGCCGCCTTTACCTCCAGGAAATAACTCGTGGTACTCATTTCTGTTAGAGGCTGGGCCGACCCCAGGGCCATAGTGCGATCGGAAGGATTTTATGTCAATAAAAGATCCACTGACACCAGCTGGAATCGAGCCAGCGACCTTCCGATTTGTAACACAGCACCTTAACCACTGTGCTACCGCGGTCTCCCTTTTATATGAAAGGTCTTCTAAAACACGTTATTGAAGGAAAAGTATTGAAGTGATGGAAAAACGAGGAAGAGGACGTAAGCAGATACTGGATTATTTTAAGGAAACTAGAGGGTATTATAAATTGAAAGAAGAAGCACTAAATCACCCTCTGCGGGGAACTCGCCTTAGGAGTGGGCGTGGAACTCTCGAACGACAGACTACTTCATGAAAGATGGTGTGGACTGACAGAGACATCCAACACCTTAGTAAGACCCTCTGTTCCGAAATTCTAGAAGAAAAATTCGTGTGGATATAACAACTGCATTTGAATGGAAATTCCATTGTCACAGGCAAAATGAATCGTTTCTTTGTCATCTGAGAACTGGATTCAAATTTTGTGGAGATAGACTGTAACGGTGCAGAACAGTCCTATTTTAAAGCTTGATAGGAGTGTCAGGTGTAGCATCTTCGATTTGATTAACGGCCTAAATTCTACGTGGTGCAATGGATTATCCCAAACGTGGCCTTGTATCGGATGTGGAGAAAGTTACGCCACAAGAACTTTAAATTAGGTCGAGTTTTAAGAAGCGTGTTTCATACAGCAGCTGCCTGCTCTTCTTGCGTTTTGTCGTGAATGAGTATTATAGTTAAATACCATTCACATTTAAATTATGTGACCACTGATACAAATTGCACTGAGGAATTGTCAAAAATGTTTGATCAAATTTAAAGCCGTCAGAAAACTGCAGTGAATATTTAAAAACAATATCCTGCTTTAATATTGATTTGTAGTGTTTAACAAAAAGCAGTGATCCTTGACTAGGCTGTTCATGCAGAAATATATGCTGCATTAACAACTAATCAAATGCGGCTGGATAACAAATGAAATAGCTGTTACTGTTAGCCTTGAAACATATATGCTATGAAGCGTTACCTTCAAGTGTCATTCACATCTTTGCGGTAGCTAGCGGGTGTGACTGTTCCGGAAATCAATTTGCAACTGTTCGTGTAGGAGACACTGAATTTCAACATAACTGTCGGTGACAACATAATTTGTTTACGAAACTGAAAAGTTGTAGGATGTTAGAGGCGTGCCAAAGTGTCTTTTCTACCTGAACTGAGCTTTCACAACATATTTTGTTTGAGGTGCGTTAATTCGTTTCGTCCTTGTACTTACTTGTTTTCAGCAACAGGCACCTCTAACTTAGAATAGAGGAAACATCACTACAAATATTTCTGGACATAAGGCTTAAGATATGCTTATTATCACCTCCAGTATGTCAAATTCAAATTCCACTTCAGAACCCAAAGAACTAATCCCACATCACTTACATAGAAACCAAATATGCATGTAATGAATTTATTTTCAAAAAATATTAAGACTAAGCTCACACTCAGACTCAGAAAAGGTAGAGCAGCATAGATTGGAGTTCATATATTGAGACACTGTTTAGTCACATCGGTTCTGAATGATTCTGACGTGTACAAATTAGCGTTCTTTTATTAAACCTTAGTCCAAAGTCGAATTAAAATTTCTAAATTAAAATAACTCATGTTTTACGGTTTGAATAAGTTGACGAAATTTTTACGAAAAGTAATTACATGTAAAATAGATAGGTAAGCGAATGCAGAATTCACCTTTACTTCAGACTTTAGATTAAAAATTGGTAATTTCTTCAGACTGGAGAGGTGACATTTGATGTGCAAAATCTCATCGGAAACAATAATCTCGCCGAAAGATGCATCGCCCAATTACTTAATGGCAGTAAAGAGAAATTAGCAGTGCAGTAAGACGCTATTAAGCAGAGAGCTTCCCAAACCGCTCCTATCTTACTTAACCTGTCACCGGCGTCTCTACATCCCTCTTCTAAATCAGCCATTAATGAAATAAAGAGGCAATAGATTTTGATTTGCTTTGTTTAGCATGAGACAATGTCCAAAATATAAGGTAAAAAAAAAGATAAAGGTAAAGTGATCCCGTTACAGGCCCGGTGTGGCCCAGAGGGTGGATAGAGTTATAGCTCTATTCTTCCATGACCGCGGCACTAGAAGGGAGTGAGTGGTTAGCAGCACGCCCCGGCCGCACTTTACTCCCGGGAAAGACCCGGTACCCATATCACAGGAGGCCGGGTGGGTCCCAGAGCCGGTCTGGACGGGAGGAAAAATCTCGTCCCCACCGGGACTCGATCCCGGACCGTCCAACCCGTAGTCAGTCGCTATACGGACTGAGCTACTCGGCCCACATCCAATATACAATGTAGTCAACTAAAACCAGAACATGTAAATCACATTAATGTTGCTGGGAAGATTTTTGCTTCTGATATGTTACCCCACGTCAATTGGTAAATAGTTGCAAACTTTTCGAAAGATCTTAGTGCCTTCATCTGTAGTTTCAAGTAGTCCGAGACGACGCGAATCTTCTAAAAGCAGATAAAGCCAAGAAAATCGGGTAAAAAAGGAAGCAAAATGAAGCGAGCAGACAAAACATCTCATTATGTAAGTACAGACAAAATGGTTTAAAGGTCACCCTTCCATTCTAACACGTCTCTTGTCAAGTGAAAGTATACAGCGCCGTCACAGCTTCTGTCCCGGACCGCTGTGGACAAAGCCCAGGAGCTGACAAAGAAAAAGGTTAACCCTTTAAATACGAAGCGCAGACTGCTTTATTTAAAGACCCTGTCCGTACCGCGCTGTAAACACTTTTCATCTCGGTTATAAAAACCAATCAGTTTATGCTGTAAATGGCACAAGTCGCTGTTTTTTCTCAGATAAACACAAAACACATAAATACAGTGTGGGCAGAGCGTAAAGTTGTTGAATGTTAAACTGTTGGTGCATCACGTGACCAGTAGGCTTTAAAAGGTTAAATTGAAATGTACCAATTAAAAAAAATTTTCCTGCTTTTATTCAGCAAGCTTGAAGTTCGATTCTCAGTTATGAAACTCTTTATTAGTTTTCCTCAGTAGCAAGTAATATCTTAGTGTATCTTTAATAATGATGAATTAATTCTGCCTTCCATTTATTACATTCTTAAGCTAAGTATAATTTCAACAATCAGGCGCCTGACTACTCATTTTATCACACTGTTCATGCTTGTATCACATACTTTTTTTGTATCTGTAAATAACTTTGGAAATACATTCTAACACAGAAATGTCTTCTTTCATCTTTTTAAATTAAATCGTCTACTAATCACTCAACAACCTGATTTTTTTGTTGGTCACTGTAGGAGGCAAATTAACACTTCGTAACATTACATAATTCATATCTTGACATTCTGTTAACTTAGTTATGAACAAACTGACCATTCGGCATGCTGATAAATGTGGTATATCGTCTCGTAAAGTTTTTGACATAGTCCGCATTTCTAATTCGTTACTGATTGTAATGTTTTTGTCGCATGATATTTTGTTTGCAGTGTCTGATCTTGTGTTTCTATTATTTCACTTGCAGTTTCTCCTTTCAGATCTCCTCTCAATAACCACTGAAACGTATCTTCACTAATAAGCCCTCTATCTGCACTTCTAATATACTGATCATGTTTCAGCATCGATTATGAGCGGGTCCTGTTTTGCATCGTTCCCGGTATGTGTGTATAAATTTTCAAGTCATTATCTCAGTAACATAATTTTTTATAGACAATAGTTTGGGGCCTCTAGCGAGAGACTCGCCCTGTATGATGGTAGACATATGTGTAGAATTTATTACATAAAGAACAACTATATATTTCGGCATTTTACATTGGCCATCTTCAGGTTGAGAAATGAAAAAATCTTCGTAAGCAGCTACACTCGACTTATGTATACAACCCACATAAATAGAGTATAGCCGCTTACTAATTTTTTTCATTTCTCATCCTGAAGATGGCCAATGTAAAGTGCCAAAACATGTAGTTGTTCTTTATGTAATAAATTCTATACATATCTCTACCATCATATAGTTGTGTTAGACAGTACATACACTCCAGTCTAGTTTAAAGTACTTCAAGCTTTCACCTTTACTTTCGATACAAGACAATCACTTTTTAGAGCAATAAATTAACAGAATGCATAGTTACATGCTGAATGCACAGGTTCTGATGCAGTGTTGCAGTTGTGCAATTCGCTTGTTACTCGTGACATTTAGAAAAACATATACTCAATTTATGCAATTTTAAATCAGTTTTCACTTCACATCACTCTTGGCGCTACAGCCCTGTGTGAGCCTTGGCCTCCTCAACAATCCGCCTCCATTTCTCTCTATCTTGCATTGTCTCCATCCACTGCTTTATCCTCACTGCCTTCAGGTCTGCTACCACATCGTCCGTCCATCTCAAAGGCGTCTTCCTTTTCTTCTTCCTACAAACAGTCTTCCTTCCATCATCTTTCTTGGCATCGCTCCCACTTCCATTCTCTTTACAAGTCCCAGCCATCTTATTCTTTGTGCTTTTAGAAATTTCACAATATCCTCCCCATTTATGGATCTATTCAGTTCTTCATTATTTCCAATTCTCCAGATATCCCCCTCTTGGATCGGCCCACAAATCTTCCGCAGTATTTTCCTATCGAAAATTCTTAACAAATTCTCGTCGGATTTTGTAAGGTTCCAGATTTCTGATCCATATGTTTTTAAATCAGTTTTACTTAACTGAGCTAATGTGTTTATTTTACTTCCAGCACATATTTTAAAGTGGTTATGGTGCTATGTCTCGACCACGATACCCTCATTTGTACTAACGGCCGTGAAATATGGGGCTCAGAACTAAGAAGTGATGGGTATCGAAGATTCCTACCCAACCCTTAAATTTAACGTCTTCCGTAATATTTCTCATACAGCGTCTTTCATAATTAAAAGCACAAACTCCATAATTTGGCACTAAATCGGATGAACCTAGATGCTAGCGTAACTCAATTACGATCTAATTCCCAGTGTGTTCACAAACGTCCTCCGAATTTTCAAGCCAAAGATTTATGAAAACCTAACTGATCATATTGCACCTCTATACAGTACCTTAGATTGGGCACATACAACCACACAATTTTTGCAAAAGGGCGGCTTTTCCCCTCACTGGAATTTACCAGGACGGGCATACATGGAAAAGAAATTTCCTGGAAGATGAATCGGCCGAGAAGTTCCACTACGTTTGTCTCCTCGTTTCTTGGACATAACAGCACTGCAATATTCACGATAACATGCTCCTCAGAACATAGTAAGAGCTTGAATATCGACTGGGCCTTTGCCATGCTACCAAGGGTGACAACACTGAGGTATAATAAGGCCAGTTAGAACTCTGAGAGTTTGACTACAAGCCAAAGAATGGTGCTTGTGTCTAGCTCATTTTTCTTTTTCAGAAACGTTTTGTCGTCGTGAAACCCAGGAGGAACTTTGTGGACACACTGTATATCATTTTTGGCAGGACTGGGCCTATCGTAGATATGACGTACATACATTAAGCACGTATTTGCGCATGTGCCTGAACTTGAGGTTTGAATTTTTATTTAAGGCATCTGTAAATAATTCTTATATTAGTATGAGTCTTCCGAGGGCAAAACTCGTACTGCGCAGTACGTAATTGCTAAATACTCTTTATTTCATGCAACTGTCACTACTACGTAATCTCAATATCAGTATATTGTAATTTTTATACTTATCAATGTTTTATTGCGGGTGATAAAATCGAGAAGAATGATATGGGCTGGGCATGTGGTGCGTATTGCTGAGGAGAGGGGGGTGTATAAGGTCTTGGTGGGGAAACCGGAGGGAAAGAGACCACTGTGGAGACCTAGGCGTAGATGGGTGGATAATATTAGGATGGATCTCCAGGAGGTGGGATGTGAGTATATGGACTGGATTGGGCTGGCCCAGGATAGAGACAGGTGGCGGACATTTGTGAGTGCGGTAATGAACCTTCGGGTTTCGTGAAATGCGGGGAATTTATTGACTAGCTGCAAACCGGTTAGCTTCTCAAGAAGGACTCTGCACCATGGAGTAAATAAGTAAGTAAGTAAGTAAGTAAGTAAGTATCAATGCTTTATACATAACAAAATTTGAAGTTTTTTAACTTTTCATTACGGGCGGTGTAATACTTAAACTAACGTTCTATAACTACCTGAAGATGGTATCCTGGTGTCGAAACATGTAGGTGTTCTGGGAGTTGTTACGAATTGAATCGTATAAAGTGCATTTTTGTGAATGTACTGATGTTAAGAGTATGCAGGTTATTAATAACAAAATATTTTAACATATAGATATTTGATGATGGTTTCCAAGAACAATAACAACATTTGTAAGGACATTTTACGTTATCGCAAGTACCGAGAAACAAACACTACTTTTCGGAAGGCACCCGCTTCCGTCCTCATGCGAAAACACTAATCCTGAGAAACAGCTGACTAAAATATGACAGAAACGTCGCCATATGTCACAGGCGAGGAACAACAGAACAGTGTATCTAAACAATGTAAAATCCGAATAGGAAAAACCTAAATAATGTTAACAACTTTTATAATGTAGCCGAACAATTTTTATATATTTTTTTCTTAGGTTTGCTGGCGTCAGTTAGGGACGGATCATAGCCGTACGTTTTGGGTTTATTCTGTCAATGTATATTCAGAACCGTTGATGATAGGTAGGAGAGATTTAAATGGCAAAACCTTTGGGAGTAGATAACGGACGCCAGCAGTTCAGTGCGAAGCAGTCGCGTACGAGAGCTGTGTGAGGGAGTACAGAGCAGTGACTGTGTCATTTTCCTAGAAAATGATCTAGATGTTTAACTGGATATAGCTCTCCATTTATTATATCAAGAATAAAATGAATAAATAAAACGTAACTCTAAAAAGAAATGACTAAAACTACATGTGATTCGGTGAACCAAACCCGTTTCCCGAAAGAGGATCACCTACCAGGCTGAGCACGTCGGGGCAAACAAGTTAAAAAGGGTGATCGTGTAATATAATGTTTTATTATTTTTGTTAAAATTTTCCAACCATATCACCTTTACCATCCCACTAAACTATTGTGCTGTGAGCCGATATTTGGGAAATAAGCTTTATTCCACACACGGACTTGTGCAAATTGATTCAGGTTTGATTTTAACGCACATGCAAGTTTTTGTGTGGAATTTTTCATGCGTGATGCAGTAGCAAGTGGGTCTAACCATTGCTGTTAAGAGCCCCATACACTCTAAGTTAAACTGTGCAGTTTAATTGTGTGGAAAATCTGCACGAAAAACTGAACTGAATGTTCTCTGGCACAGCACAGGTTTCCCATCAGGTTTGTCAGTTTTTTTTGTCAGTTCTGTGTGCCTTCTTGTGCGTGTGACTGTGGTGGATAAAAACAAGGCTGTCGTTTGCTGTTTGCTAGCCACATCGGCCATAATGTTATCCAAAAAGAAGAAAAGAAAGCGTAAAATGTGGAGTAAGAAGTGGTATTTGAAAAGGAATATATCATGGGATGCTCATCTGCTGAATGAATTGCTAGAAACGGATGTGCCTTGAGATGATGCCATCGTGGTGTCGGCAGGTAAACTGAGGAAACTGTAGGATTCCCTGAGTGAACTGCCCAGTTCTGTGTGTGAAAGACGACTGGAAAGGACAGTTCTGAGACACGCGCTATTGCCTGTCAAAACTGCGCAGTTTACTCAGTTTTTCCTTCAGGTATGACGTCACACTGTAAAATCGCTCAGTTTAACTGAGAGTGTATAGGGCGCTTAAGAATGATCAGAACACTTACCCCTGAGGACATCGGCGGGAATAAGACGTCGGAACGTTCTGGGTCTCTCACTGGCCGAAGTACCGTTGGTGTCTTCTGCTGCTGTGATGCCCAGTGTCAAGACGGCCACAGACAAACACAAGAAAAACTTCATGGTCTGAAACGAAGAGCAGTCACCGTAAGAACACACGATGCTGGAGGACCATGGCAGAATATAACTTATATTTCTGGCATGGAGGAAGTAACATTTCTAAAATCTGAGTTACTTAATTTCGAGTAACATTATTCAGTGCTCTTTATTTTTGCTTAAATTGTAGACAGTGGCGGACGCATTCATCGTACAAATAAATGTTTCACACCAGTGTTGATTTTACAGGACAGAGATATTAGTCAAAGCATTCACGTGCGTAATTAATCCATACATTAAAAATAAAGTTATTTTCTATTATATTTGCCAAATGGTGAACACCAATACAACGGTTTAAGAATTTTACATATTTTAACTTTTTAAACATAATTTGTATAATACATTTTACTAGACAAATGATCCAATTTTATATATCCCGCTGTTGTAAACACAATTTTATGTATCCCACTGTTGTAAACACAATTTGCACATCACGCCCTTTGAGAAAAACGATCTAATTTGATGTATTCCATGGATGTAAACACGGTGGGATCCCAAAGTGTGGATAGCATCTTGTGACACAATTGACAAAAATAGGCTGAAGATGACTAATATATAGTCGAAACATGTAGACTTATAATTACCTTGAGTAATGAAGTGGTTGTGCTGACGTACACTATTTAATATTGTATTATTTTCTACCTTACAGTAAATATGCTGCATCTCAGATTATATCATTGTTACACGGTGTATGATCATAAGTTGTTTCAAGAAACGTCGACATAAACTTATCCAACGCAGTGCAGTAACCTATTAGACTATAATATGAGGCACACATAATGTGTAAGCCTGACAACTTACTCATATATAGGCATGCTCCTTCCGTATTACAAGGACCAACGCTGTTAATTCTGAATATCGTAGTGACTTCATCCACTATCTGCACAGACTGCAGAGCTTTGAAAGGGCAAATCATATAGTACGTAAGGTAACAGCTGTGCTTTAAAGGAGTAAGTGAGGGTTTCGAATCCCGCCGGGGGCATGGATGTCTTTGTCGTGAGTGTTGTTTGTCGGGTAGAGGTCTCTGCGTGGGGCTGATCACTCGCCCAGAGGAGTCATACCGAGTGTAGTGTGTCTGAGTGTGATCATGAATCCTTGACAATGAGGAGGCCTTGGCCCAATTCGGTCTGTTGCGCCATGTTAAAAAATAAAATATTCATTAGAATTTTGAGAGTCAAAATGTCATAACAGTATCTGCATTCAATTAGCCATTTCAGCAGTCACCGCGATGTTAAATGATTGCTTGTCGGAAACGTGATCGTGCAGGGGTTGACCGCCAGAGATTATGTTAATTGGAATATGTTATTTGTTTTGAAACGCTGTCAATTGACAAGCTTTTATAGCGTCGAAGTTAGATTAATGAATGTCAATATGGCGAAATTGTGAAATAATAATGACAATATAAACAGAAGTACTCGGAGAAATATATCGTAGTATCACTTTGTCCAATACAAAGCCCACACTGACTGGTCTGGAATTAATTACGGGACTCTTGTATGAAACACTGGCTATCAACAGCCTGAAGCATGGAATGGTATTTCTGGGTCGGAGATCGGAACGATAGGAAAATACTTGCTAGGAAACAGCCTTTTTCACACAATACTGCACCACCTCCAAACACAGGAACACCCTCTACAAACCTCAGCGGACAAGTTAAAAGCACTCAGATAGTCGCTTGCTGAGAAAACATGAGCCTAAACATCTGTCACTACACCAACTAACCACGTGCCTAGTTACCGAAATGCTCGTTTTGTTTTCTAGTCACATCTAAACTGGCATATCCCACCCATCTTCTGTCTGAAGGGTACTAGGAACAGTTTCTGTGGAAACCAGCCGCTCTCAGCATGCGCTATGTCACCATACACCTAGAGTGGTTTGTGATTAGAAGCTGCACCGCATCAATATAATGACGTCGTTAAAGTAGCAGCGACTTTCAAACACCAAACCTATTGCTTAACTTTTAGGCACCATGCATCCTCTATATAGGTCAGGCATTCCGCTACTCCTCAGAGAAAGCTTTTTATATATTTAATCAACAAATATATTTCATTATATTTTTTTGAGACTTGCTGTACAATCTCAATTTATTCCTCTACAAAATGTCGTGTATTTCATAACGTTACTTTTTTTTTTTGGTTTGTAAAATATTCACAGTTTACATGAATGATGTGCTAAATTTTAAATGCCCAGCTCCAGGGCCAAAGGGTTAAATAATGTGATGAGAGAATTGGGTAAGTTTCTATTATACATATATGTCTAAGTGTGCTGGCAGTCCCGAATAACGAATGCAACTACGAGAAACACAATTATCTTTGTCTCCAACAACAAAAAAATGTTTAAAAAATGTCTAAGTGGTAGTTCGCTTGATTTTTGTAATAGTTTTTCCACAGAATTCCATTGACAAGTTTGCTGGGTCGATTAATGTCTGCCTGCCGAGGACCTGAAACTCTATTGCACCTAGTGGAAACGCCTGAAAACTTGTTACAGTGAAAAGCCGTTTTGAAAGTGAACAGCAAGTAGGTCGTCAACTGCTGGAACTGGGAAACCACTTCCATTATCAGTAAGGCCACTAAAACTGGTTTCACTAGACTCAGATCTGCAAAAGTTGTCCTCGCTCTTCTCGGTACATTTAATGATTCATTCATTTTTTCACATTAGGCTTACATTATAACATAAACAGCCAACTACATACAACAATAATAATTTTATTAATATTTTCAATCAGCTCAACATGTTTCGGGCGATAATTTCGTCCATCCTCAGGAGCACTAGATTGTGTTTACAGCTTGTGGCACAATGCACCGAAGATGCAGGCAGAATCGTCGGTGCATTATACCATATATATATATATACATACCATTAATAAAATTATTATTTTTGCATCTAGTTGGCCGTTGATATTATTGTAAAAATGACGCACTGTCACACAAACATCAAATAGGCTTATATTCTTCAGATGATGAAATGAGTGAATTTTATGGACCGAAGAAGGACTTATTTGTGGCCCAATGCGATATACTAACCAGAAATTCGCCTGGCAGTATAGATTTTAAAAAATGGGAAAACTCATCATAATAGCCAATCTCCGGACCGAATCTTAAAACCGGGAAATCTAGATATAAAACACGTGTTCTACACTGACACGTGGCTGTCGCATATGCTGTAGATGAAATGTCACTACACAACTTTCGGCTAAGTTAAGCCCAGTTAAGTGTTCAAGATTTGCTGGTTGCAAATAACAGGTTATATGAAACAGTGACTGGCAATATTAATATATTGGGCGGAAGCGTACATACTAAAAGGAAAAACACAAGAACCTTTAGTAGTTGCTAGTAAGAAGAAAGGACTACAAGTAAATACTGATATAACTAAGTACATAATCATGTCTCGAGATAAGAATGCAGTAAGAAGTCACAATACGAAGACTGATCATAAAACCTTTTAAAGAGTTGAATAGTTCAGATGCTTGGGAACAACACTAACGACACAACATTCTATACATGAAGAATTAAGAGCAGAATAAATGCTATCATTCCGTGCAGAATCTTTTGTCTTCGAATTTGCTAGACAAAATATAAAGTTTAAGATATACAGAACAATAATTTTGCCTGTTGTTTTGTATCGGTGTGAAACATGGTCTTTCATATAGAGAGAGGAAATTAGGCAGAGGTTGTTAGAGAATAGGGTGCTGAGGAGGATGTGTGGGACTAGGAGGGACGAGTAACAGGGGAGTGGAGAAGACTACATAACGAGGAGCTTAATGATTTGTACTCTCATCAAATCCGATTCGGATGACAACATCAAGAAGAATGAGATGGGTGAGGCATGTAGAGCGTGTGTGGGAAAGAAGAGTTGCTTAAAGGGCTTTGGCGTGGAAACCTTGTGAAAAGACACCACTCGGAAGTCCCAGGCATAGATGGAATGATAATATTTATATGAATCTTCAGAAAGTGGGATGAGGAGCATGGACTGGATTGATCTGGCTCAGAATAGGGACAGGTGGGGGCTCTTTTAAAAGCAGTAATGAGCCTTCGGGTTCCATAAAATGCGGGGACTTTCTTGCCTATAATAAAGCGGGTTAGCTTGTCAAGAAGGACTCGACCCAAGGAGTAAGTAAGCATATACAACAGTGATCTGTTTTCGCGGACGTGAAGACATGGAATGGACGTCATGCCACATTCGACGACAGGAGAATGAAGCTTAACAAATCTCAGTATCAGGTATTTCGCTAAAAACGTATCTGAAGAAAGCAAGTTACGAGTATTTGAACTCTCTGGCACCCACAGAGAAAATCCAGCACTTACTTACTTACTTGCTTACTTACTCCATGATGCAGAGTCCTTCTTGAGAAGCTAACTGGTTTGCAGCTAGTCAAGAAATTCCCCACATTTCACGGAACCCAAAGGTTCATTACCGCACTCACAAGCATCCGCCACCTGTCTCTATCCTGGGCCAGCCCAATCCAGTCCATATACCCACATCCTACCTCCTGGAGATCCATCCTAACATCATGAAAAGCCAGCACTTTGTTCTAGTAAACCAATTAATGATGATGCACGATAAGAAGGAAATGAAAGGCTCAGATCGCAAGTCAAATGCATTTGTCTACTGAATTTTTTTTGTTTATTTAATTATGCTCCATTACTGTGGAGCAATACTACATGCTTTAAATGTACATATTATGAAATATCTGTTTTAGTACAGGGAATGCCGTGACCAGCCTCGAATCTGATTGCGTAAGCCGCTGTATGCCCTTTAAAATGGCATTTATTTTACAAGTAAAATATTAATGTTTATAACTGTTCAAGTCTATCGAATTTGTATATGTGATAAATGCTTTCAAATGTTTCGATGTTAACTCTTGTTTCTTTGCGGGTCAGTTCCCAGTCTTTAAAACCGTACTTCTTGGAAGTTGTCTTGGTGTATAAAGTGCATTGATATAGCAAATGGTCTATTGTTTGATCTCCATTGTTGCAAGGACATGTTTGTTCCATTACCTTTAAGCGGTGGAAGTTGGCTCTGGTTTCGTCGTGTCCTGTCAACATTGTCGTAAAGTTTATGTTTATTTTCATTTTAAGCCTGTCCGTACATTTGGAAAGAAATGTTTCGTTATTTTTGCCTTCGTACATTCTTTCCATTCTTTCTGCCATTTTTGTATTGATTCCTCTTCAGTTTCACTTATCAGCGTCCCCTAAGGCATCTTGTTGTAGGAGATCGTAGCTTTCCTGCTTCGTGCTGTTTCTTTTGCTAGTTGATCGGCTAGTTCTTTTCCGTATGTTCCGACATGGGCCTTAACCCACGAGAATTCTATTGTCCAGTTGGTTGTCTCTAGAATGGATACTTTTTTCCTGATTTCTTAGGTGAGGGAGTTGTGGTTATTGATGTTCTTTCTATCGTGATTCTGCTGTCCGTGAAAATGGCTGCTGTTCGTTGTCCGTTTTAAGTAGTGTCTAATATTTCTATTGCTTATAGCGCTTTAACAATGGCAAGTTGCTCAGCTTGGTTGTTGGAACATTTCTTGTCCAGCTTGAATTTTAGTTGTGCGGCCAGTTCATTTCCAGCAAAGACTGCCACACCGGATCCAACCTTGCGCTCAATCTTGCTACCGTCTGTGTATAACTGGAATCTGCGCGCCTTCTTTTCTTTCTCTTCAATAATTTCAACCGTGTCTGCCCGGTGAGACCAATTTTTATGTTCTACTTCTAGGTCGATTATTTGTTTTTGGTTTCCTTTCCCTTTTTTTAAATTGTAGATTTTGACTGCCTCTTCAGTTTTAATAATAATAGGAGTCAGACGTATACTGTAATTTGTACAGTCTGTTTTGTTGACAGTCGTGAATAACCAATATGTTAGCATTTCGGCTGTAAATTCATCATGAGAGTCAATAAAATAATCGATCAGGGGATAAGGGCTTCATTAACGTCCTTAGTTCTTAAACGACCTAGTCGAAATCACGTTACAACTGACGGGCTTCGCCTTAGTGCCTAGAGGGCCTTTTGACGAGAGTCTAACCTGAATTATATTAAAACATTTACTTCCTCAAACACAGTAAACACACTCCGTCTCAGTTATAAAAACCAGCGGTTTAAACGTGGTGTAGTTAAATAATTTCTCATTGCTCTGAGAACCACAAAAAAAATACGTACATGCCTCTGTGGACAGAACATAATTTGGGGGGGGGGGGAAGGTGAGGTTGATGGGGGAGGGGGGGGGGGGGGATGGGACGGTTATGGGGGGGGAGGGGGGGGTGTATAGGGTTTTGGGGGGGAAACCGGAGGGAAAGAGACTACTGGGGAGACCTAGGCGTACATGGGTGGATAATATTAGGATGGATCTCCAGGAGGTGGGATGTGGTTATATGGACTGGATTGGGCTGGCCCAGGATAGAGACAAGTGGCGGACGCTTGTGAGTGCGGTAATGAACATTAGGGTTCCGTGAAATGCGGGGAATTTCTTGACTAGCTACAAACAAGTTAGCTTCTCAAGAAGGACTCTGCACCATGGAGTAAGTGAGGCAACTGGAAGGGCTTAAAAGTTTACATATTCAGTCGTGTAACCAAAGACATGATACTGTGACGTACATTGTCTGCTGCTTTTCCCACTCTGTCGTACATGCTACTTTGCATTCCCAATTGTGTCCCATCTCTACGAAGGGTGTTATAGATTCAGAATGCTGTTCAGCTTTATTAAGGCTAGGTGGTAGTAGTACTGGAATATGACGCCCACTTATACACTTACAATAACTGAGTACTAGAATGGAGGCTGCTGAATTTCTGCAAGTGAAAATCGTATGGATCTGTTCAATTCGCAACCCTCGCGGTATGCAGCATCTTCCTGGGTGTCAACCTCTTCTTCATTTTGGTGCACTCAGCTTGTATAGTAAGGCATTTCTGATCAAGGGAAGACGGCGTGAACATTGTGTTTACGTATCATGAAGAACATGTCACTAAAAAATTTATTCAATTTTGAGTTTAGGGACTATTTTTTGTTGAACATATATATTTTCCTACTGAGGCAACTGAATCCGATCTGAGAGGGGCGCCAAAAGCAATTCAGTATTTCGCTACCAATTACTGATAGTTTCTTTCTCAACAAAGCGAAAAATAAAATTCGAAATCATAATTCTGTGAGCTTTTCCTTTGTTAGTTCTGTGGCCTTTGCCGTGTCCGTGTTTTAAATTGGACACATATGTAAGCAAATTCCGAACTCACTCTCACAAAGTCTTACAAGACTTAACTTGCACCCCAATACATATATACAACCGCAAAAATTTGTAATTCTTGGCACATGTTCAATTGTAAGAAGCGTTTTAAACTACAAATAAGACCACCCAGCCTAATCATGTTGATTACTACATCCCAGGATAGGTGAATGTTTCCCAGCCAAAAGATGATAAGTGAGAAATTCGGAAATGATAAAATTATTATTATAAAATATGTATGTCTCCTGTCACAGCCATTTCTTCCTGGTACTTCTCTTGAACCAGCGGTGATCCACACCGCTCAGGCTTCAAGCTTCACATTGCAGTACTTTCTGTATTATGTGTGATGTTCCAAGTATAGCTGTCTTTTGTAGTGAATCTATCGAGTGTTTTCCTGGTATAGTTTCCAAATTTTTCT